>VOFJ01003627.1_pt1 | contig 21833 bp, 37 predicted proteins | sample 5384081 | NCBI WGS metagenome assembly VOFJ01 (sample SAMN12384729, study PRJNA508395) | human gut metagenome | isolation source: healthy gut I | host: Homo sapiens | reverse complement strand
CTTTCTTCTGGTCATCCCAGAATCCCGGAGCTTGTGTCCTTAATTGTTCTTCTTCGACTTGAATTTTCTTCCCGTCGATGTCAAAGATACCTCCTCAGCGCATCTGTGCGCTCTTTTCACGTCTTTAAGTTGTTCAATAGTAATCATCTGATTTACAATTTTATTAGTTATATTTTTTTCAAATCCGGCGACAAAGATACGAAAAAGCCTGCTTACTCCCTCATACATCTTTTCAATCAACTCGCTTTATAATTCTGCGCTACAACCGCCCGTTTCAATTTCAGCGTGTTGGTCAGTTCGCCACGTTCCATGCTGAATGGTTCGGGAAGCAGAGTGAAGCGCTTGATTTGCTCGTAATGAGCAAACTGCTGTTGCAACGTTTCTATCCGAGCACGGAACAAGACTGACAATCTTCGGATGCTTGCAGCAGTTCGGCATATCTTTATACTCAATGCCCTTCTCTTTGGCATACTCTTTCACGTATCCATACACAGGAACAATAAGGGCCGAGACAAACTTACGTTGATCGGCGATAATGGCAATCTGGTCGATATAACGGTCAATCACCAGTTTCGTTTCCAACGCTTGCGGAGCGATATATTTGCCGTTCGATGTTTTGAACAGGTCTTTGATACGTTCCGTCAGGAAAAGCTGTCCATTCTTAAAGTAACCTGCATCCCCTGTGGAACCAGCCGTCGGGGTCAATAGCGGCAGCTGTGGCTTCCGCTTTCTTGTAATAGCCTTTCGTGATCGTCTTACCACGAAGCAGTATTTCATTGTCTTCGCCTATCTTCACTTCAACTCCCGGCAGTACGACACCTACCGAACCGATGTCATAGCCCACCGGCAGCGTACAAGATACAGTAGCCGTAGATTCCGTCAGTCCGTATCCTACCACCATATTGATTCCTACCGAATGAACGAATTCATTAATCTCATCGGGAACAGCAGCACCGGCAGTCGGGAAAAAAAGTTTCCGTTCTCAATGCCGATCGTCTTCTTCAGTAAAGAATAGATCGTTTTTTCGTAGAACTTATATTTCAGCTGATTCATCACCGGAGGTGTTTTCCCTCGGCGCAGATAATCCAGATTATGGATTCTACCCACTTTGATAGCATCCAGCATCAGTGCTTTCTTTAACCCTGTTGTTTCATTAATTTTCTCCTGTACACCTGCATATACTTTCTCCCAGAAACGGGGAACACTACACATCAGCGTCGGACGAATTTCCTTAATCGTTGTCTGAATATCCGCCGGACGGAGATTGATACAAATCTGCACTCCTTTTTGAATACAGAGATAACACCATGCTTTCTCGAATACGTGCGTCAGTGGCAGGAAGTTCATAGATACATCCTTATCCGACATTGTCGTCAGGCGGTCGTCATGTGTATGAAACTGTTCCAGATAACAGGAATGATGAAGCATGACCCCTTTCGGTTCGCCCGTTGTTCCGGACGTATAAAGGATATTCGCCAAATCATCGTAAGAAGCGCGTTCCGTACGTGCTTCCACCGTATCATTATGCGGGAGTCCCTCCCCCATTGCCATAAATTCATCAAAGTAGATAGAAGATACGTCACGAGGGTCTTTCACTACCGAACGGTCAAAGATAATCAGTTGTTGCAGAGAGGTGCAGAAACCAAAGATGCTGAAAGCAGCATCATACTGGTATTGCTCGCCCACAAAAAGGAAACGAATCTGCGCATCATTGATGATGTATTGCGCTTGCGCAGGTGAACTGGTCGCATAAAACGGAATGGTAACAGCGCGATTGGCAAACGCGCCAAAGTCGACATAGAACCATTCGGGCTTATTCTGTGAAAATATACCGATATTCTCTTGTTCTTCCACTCCCAATGCCACGAAAGCATTAGCTGCTTGCCGTACTGATCCGGAGAACTGCTTCCACGAAATAGGAATCCATTGAGCTGTCTCATAGTCGCGGTATTTTAAAGGCTACATTGTCGCCATATTTTTCGGCCTGACGATGGACCAGGACAGATAAATGATGATAAGTCATACTCTTTGTATTAGTAAATATGGTACAAAGGTATTAGTTTTATTTGAAACTATTGTTCAAAAACGACTATCTTTGTGCAAAGATTAAGATATAGATAAAAAGATTTGCACTATGAAAAATATGATATTTCCTATATGACAACAGAGGCTGTAAGCCTGCTTAAATCACTGATTAGCATCCCTTCCATCAGCCGGGAAGAAACCCAAGCTGCGGATTTCCTGCAAAACTATATCGAAATGGCAGGTATGCAGACGGGACGTAAGGGAAATAATGTGTGGTGCTTCAGTCCGATGTTCGATCTGAAAAGCCGACTATTTTACTTAACTCCCACATTGACACAGTGAAACCGGTTAACGGTTGGCGGAAAGGATCCGTTCACTCCACGTGAAGAAAACGGTAAGTTATATGGATTAGGAAGTAACGATGCCGGTGCCAGCGTTGTTTCGTTATTACAGGTGTTCCTGCAACTATGTCGTACTTCGCAGAAATAAACCTGATTTATCTGGCCTCTTGTGAAGAAGAAGTTTCAGGCAAGGATGGCAATTGAGAGTGTATTGCCGGGGCTTCCTCCTGTTTCGTTCGCCATAGTAGGTGAACCGACAGAGATGCAGCCCGCCATTGCCGAGAAAAAGGGATTAATGGTACTAGATGTTACCGCAACAGGTAAAGCAGGACACGCAGCGCGTAATGAAGGAGACAATGCAATTTACAAAGTATTGATGACATCGCCTGGTTCCGTGACTATCGTTTTGAAAAGGAATCTCCGCTACTAGGTCCGGTGAAGATGAGTGTTACTGTGATTAATGCAGGTACTCAACACAATGTCATTCCCGACAAATGTACTTTTCATCGTTGATGTCCGGAGTAACGAACTTTACACGAATGAAGAATTGTTTGCTGAAATCAAAAAAGCATATTTCCTGTGAAGCCCAAGGCTCGTTCATTCCGTCTCAATTCTTCACGAATTGACGAGAAACACCCATTTGTACAGAAAGCTATGAAGTTAGGACGCGTTCCTTTTGGTTCTCCAACATTGTCCGACCAGGTAGCCCAATGTCCTTCCATCGGTAAAAATTGGTCCGGGACGTTCGTCGCGTTCACACACGGCAGAAGAATATATCATGTTAAAAGAAATAGAAGAAGCTATTGGACTTTATTTAGAGCTATTGGACGGACTTCTGATTTAATAAAAGTCATTGGTGAATTGATAATTGTTATCCTATTATATAGTTCTCAACTATCAATTTACCCATACAATAAAAACAAAGCAACGATTATTCAAATAACTTCGATAAAGCTTTCCTCCAGTTTTTTCACCCCTTAAATTTTTGTCTATAACAATTCCCGTAGGATCTACAAGAAAAGTTCTGGGTATAGCATAGATACCATATATATCAGAAGCATCCACATCCAACAATTGTACCCAATTCATTCCAAGTTCTTCAACAGCAGCCCTCCAAGGTTTCAGTTTCCGATCTGTGGATATGCTAATCACCTCAAATCCCTTAGAAGCATATTTTTCATAAGCAGGCTTTCACATTGGGCATTTCATGCCGGCAAAGGTCCACACCATGAAGCCCAAAAAGTCAATCAAGACATATTTTCCCTTACCCACATAATCAGACAAGAGCTTCATGTTACCTGCATTGTCTTTCACTTTAGCATCCGGGAAACGTTCGCCAATCGTTATCTTGGCATCCATTTCCTGCCGTTTCTTTTGTTCTTCACGCTGTTCCGGAGTCATTTTATTTTCAAGTTCCGCCTTCACTCGGAGCTCTGCTTGGTTCTTCTTTTCTTCACAATATTTCTCACCAAATTATTTTGTGAAAACAGAGGCGAAGCTTCTTTCATCAGAATCTTCATATCATCAAAAGGCATCATCATACCTCCAACGGAGAAAAAAAGATATACACCCACTATACTATTCTTATAATCCTTTATACAATGTGATACTGAATCCATTTGTGCAAGAAATAATTTATTATTCCGATCAAATTCCGCTTTAAATACAGTATCATTCCTCATCTTATCCGAAAATACTTCCGGTTTCATCCCAAGCATTAACTTATAAATATCATTCGATGTTTTCAACATATTATCCATTATTAGCTGCATACGATTTAAAGCTATATTCAATGAATCATTTAAAGGCGTTCCCCCTCTCTTATTCGCAGCAATATTTACTGATATTTCTCCTTTTTCGAAAATCAACGGATAGGTTTCTCCATCCATATCCTTGATGATTGCAATATCCGGCATCTGATGTACACCAGAAAAAGAGAACTTACCTTTTTCCACTGTTGTACTGTCCAAAACGACTTCTTTGGCTTTCTCTCCATCTCCCATCAGGCATAAATACAACAATTGATTATTCAATTCCTCATTAGCAATACCTTGGATAGAGAATTTCTCTTGGGCAGAAGAAAATATAGCAATAGCACAAAAAAAGTGCATAAAATCATAATTCGATTTCTCATATAGAATAAATTTATATCAAAAACAGTAAACACTCATGTTCAATACCTGCTATTATCATTTCAAATTCTGATAATCATTTAAACTAATAATAGATCTTCTTATTTTTCTTATCGGAAATGGTCTGATAATCCTTCACTCTTATATTAAAATATGATTTAGCCTTTCCATCATCATTAGAAGGCAATAGTTCCTTATCCTTTTTTGTGTGGCAATTCAAGGATATCAATTTCCTTCACATTTTTCTTCAATTTTGGAAATAAAAGACTGATATAAATGTATTTTTATGATTAAATCCTTTGACAGCCAACAGTCTCCCTATCGGAGGCTCCACCCATCATATCCTCTCACATTATATTCATCGCCACTTTCTTTATCTATAATCTTGAATCCCGGACTATAATACAGCCATTGTGAATCCCAATAAACAGGTTGCACGAATGTCACTTTTGTATCCTTTTTTCTTCTTTCAATCGAATATAATGAAGGAGTTGTAGACCTCCCATTCTCATACGCTTTCTCATACACTTCTTCAGGAACTATAACTAGACTATCGCTTGGAAGCATATAGGCTTGTGCATATAATTCTTTATCACGCTTCTGCTTTTTGCTCATATTCTTTCAACCGCTGTTCACCTCTTTTTACTCGTTCACTTTTCTCCGGCATTACCTCTTTGGACATCTCTGTATGGAGTTGCTGCACTAACAACGGCGTTGTCTCACGCATAACAACCAATGAAGCCTCTTTATATTTTTTACCTACGGGAGATTCATAAAAATGCAGCAACAGCCTTTTTAATTCTTCCAATGTTAAATGCTTCTCATAAACAGGCATATACATTTCAAACACCTTATTTTCTACTTTCTCTTTCCAGTTTTTAGAGAACTCATTCCAATAAGCCTCATCCTTTTTCAGGCGCATTCAATTTCATTATAGATGATAATCTCTGGAGAAAGTCATCCGTAGTAGCCGAAGCACCGGAAAGTACCATAATCTTTTTCAACGTTTCTTTGTACTCATCTGTCGCATTTGTTTTTTGTGCAGAAGCTGGTAAAATTAAAGTAAACAGTGCAATTATGCACATCATTACTTTGGGAAGGAAAATGTTTTTCATAATTATCTGATTTTATTTATTTTGATTCCATATTTTATTTTGCATTTCCTACAAAGATACACATTAAATCTATATCATTTAATAGAATAGTACAATCAATGAGGCTACTATCCGGCTACCCTGCAATGTATAGATAAACGAAATATCCCCTATTCATCCCTAATTATAACATTCATCCCTCTCTTATCAAAATGGCTTTGAACAATTCATTTCATCTTTTGATATGATATTATTATCTTTTTCTCACATACTTCGTTCATTTTTTTCGTAATTAACGCTATCTTTGCAATAGGTCGCTAAATCTAAATAAGACTTTCAAAATACATAATATACGAATATGAAAAAGATTTTATTTTTATATATCATTCATCTAGGATTTGCCCTACAACCCATACAAATTCAAAAGCTTGTTGTCTCGACAATGAGGCTGTTCTCGCCAATGGGACTGCCATTATTCTACAATCACCTAAAGTGGACAATACCAAAACCATTCAGTTCATCAAAGATTTCTACGCAAACTACGTTTTTGGAGCAAAGAATTATGTTCCGGCAGTAAAAAGCATTGTACAGCCAAATTGCAAAAAGCAGCCTGAAAGATAACTACGAGTATGACGGCGAAGGATATGCGATATGGAACTTCCGAACAGGTATGCAAGACGGACCAAGCGACATATCTAAAGTAACATCAGTAACTGCATTGGGAAATGGTTTATACAAGGTCAATTTCATTGATATGGGGAATAAAGGGTAACCGTACTTTGAAAATTATCGACGTAAACGGGACACTGAAGTTCGATGCTATTAAATAATCCCCTCTAAGCAGATATATTATCAATTTAACAGATAACTAAAAAAGCCTTACTATTCAATCAAACAATGAAAGTAAATCATCTATAAGACTACATCCTTCACCGCTTTCACCTTCTTCCTGAAACCTCCACCCAAAGCAGGAAAGCGGGTGAAAGCGACCATGAAAAACCCTTCCATCCTACTTTCAAAGGTTTCACCTGCACACTTCAAAAGTTCCGCTTACCGCCGGAGCACATCACGAGACACCCCGTAATAACCTGCTGAAGCCACATAAATCGGCTGCATACGTTTGCCGATATTTTTTTTCAATTTGCCTTCTTCCAGCAATCGCCGGAGATGACGATTCGCTGTAGTCCGTGTCATGCAGCATACTTCCTGAAAATCGTAACGAAGCATTACATCATGATCGACAAAATATTCCTTCAACCGCATATCTATCTCTACCTCCGACAAGGATTCCGAATGGCGTGCATACTTGCTCCGGCTGACTTTAGCACCTACCAACTCCCCCGCAAACGGGCATCAGGACGAAAACCGATTGTTTTCAACTCCATTTTCAACCATTTGTTCTTAGTGCTGTGAGTCACTTTTTGTGTACTCCGCAAGATTGGAGCAAAATAGCCAAGTCCTTCAATATGCACCTCACGCCCCTCGCGCAGTTCTTCACCACAAATCTGGGCAAGCATCTCGAACGCATTTTTTACATCACCTACGGAAAGCGAACTGCGTCCGTGAATCATCCGGCACAGTTTATCCGTTTCCACCTTACCATTCAAAAAAAATGCGGGATGCAAACCTTTCTCTTCCGAATCGTCGGACTCACCGGGATTCTCATACCAATCGTAAAGTATAGCCATTAGTAGTTAACGTTTTGATAGTGATTATATTTCATGTAAAAACCTTTTTAAGCTTATTATTAAACCACTACCGTGGTTCATTCAAATCACAGTTGTTATCCAATTAAACCACCTTTGTCATTTGATTGACCACGAAAGTGAATCATCAATAACTCTTCGTCAAAGATACGATAAAAAATAGAGAAAAGGACGATAAGAAGCCGACTTCTTCAGATACGTAGAAATTAATATTTTTTCCGGAGAAATACTTGCAAACCGGTATCATCCTATAGTACCTTCGCAGTATCAGCGCTGAACAATAAACCGATTTTTAATCACTTAAAAATAGAAAAAATGATGAATGCAATAACATTGATATGGAAACAGGTATTGAAGGAACTAAAATTGTTTCAAATGAAGGAGAACAAAGAAGATGCAGTTGAGAAAACAGACAAAGAGCCACAGAAAACGCTAAAATGTCATGAAGCTAAATATACCATTCCCCTGCCGGACACTGCACCGCCTACTGGAAGGGAGAAAGAGACAGAACGAAAACAACCGGTCCGATTAACCCAAGAGGTACGTACATTCCTGCAAAAACAGTATGATTTTCGTTACAACCTATTGACGGAAGAAACGGAATATCGTCCTGCCAACAAGCGTGCCGTTCCTTTCGAACCTGTAAGTAAGCGGGAACTGAACACTTTCTGCATGGAAGCACACGACCAGGGCATATCCTGCTGGGGTAAAGACTTGAGCCGTTACATTTATTCCACTTGTATTCCCGAATACCATCCTTTCCGGCTTTTTTACATGGAAGAACTGCCCGGCTGGGATGGGACAGACAGACTGGAGGCTTTGGCACGGCGTGTCTCTGACCATCAGGCTCTGGATAAAAAGTTTCCATACCTGGATGCTGGGACTCACCGCCCAATGGATGGGCATGACGGGAATACATGCCAACAGTGTAGCCCCCATACTTGTCAGCAGCGAGCAGGGACGACAAAAAAATCCACATTTTGCAAGGCACTGATGCCGCCGGCATTGTCACGTTATTACATGGACAACCTGAAACTGTCTGCACAAAGGAAAACCCGAAAGGTTACTTGCCGAAATGGGACTTCTGAACATGGATGAATTTGACAAGTACGGAACGCAGCAAATGCCATTATTGAAAAATCTGATGCAAATGGCAAACCTGAATATCTGCAAAGCATCAAAAAGAATTTCCGCAACTTGCCGCGCATCGCTTCTTTCATCGGTACAAGCAACCGTTTTGACTTGCTCACCGATCCCACCGGTAGCCGGCGATTCATCTGCATTGAAGCAGAACATCTGATCGACTGCGAAGGTATCATGCACGATCAGATCTATGCCCAACTGAAAGCTGAACTGCTCTCCGGCATCCACTATTGGTTCACAAAAAGAAGAGGAACGGGAACTGCAACGCCACAATGCTGCTTTTTATCATCCGTGTCCGGCAGAGGAAGTCTTTCATGCCTGCTTCCGGATAGCTAAAGATGATGAAGAGGGAAGCGAACGGCTCTCGGCTTCGGACATATTCAGGAGACTGAAGATGTATAACCCCGCTGCCATGCGTGGAAGTAATCCGGCTACGTTCGCGCAAGTTTTGCTTGCGGCAGGGGTCACCCGCAAACATACCAAATATGGGAACGTGTATTTGGTGAAACCGATGAAAGCGGCATAAAGCTCCAAACAGAGGGAGGGTTCACCCGTAAGAAGCTGGGGAAAACTGTTTTTACAAAGGGGTGAAAGAGGTGAAAAGAGAAAGAGGATATAAAGAGGGAAATAAGCTATAAACAATAAGATTTTGAATAGATAATCAGGAAAAACTTGATTATCTATTCAAAATCTTATTGTTTCCGGATATTTATCCTACTATCCATTTACTGCCCGGTATAAACGAGATTATCTTAGTTGTTACAAAAACAACAGATAAACGTAACCACTGCGATACATGGTATAGCGGCAACAGTGGGAAGCGCCAATGTATCTTTGAACACAGTCACCCACAGTCCGAGCCAGAATATGTGCATAAGATACATACCATAGCTAAGTTTCGATGTTTCCGTCACCAACTTGGGAGCTTTTGCGGACGTTTGATACATGTAAACATAAGGAATGTACCCGTTGTGAGAAGCACACAGTTAATCGTACAGAAAGCCCATCCTATTTCTATTACAGGTGTGGAATGGAGTTCGCCGGGGTATAGCCTGCACATAGAATGAATAAATAGTCCATACAGCACCGATCACCATTAAAATAGTTCCTATAGTGAAACGTTTGGAACGGTTCCAGGTAAGGTGTACACGAATGTAATGTGCCAGAACAAGATAGCCCAGATAACCGGAGAAGTACCACAACATGTGGTATTCATTCCAGAAACATTGTCCCCACACTTCACCGCACCAACGGTTGAGATAAGGCATACAGGTTGACAACACGAACAGCCCGAGAAAGAAACGTTCTTCTTTAGCCGTGGCTTTTCTCAACCAGGGGGATATAATTGGGATAAACAAGTAAAGGCTTATCAGAGGATACATAAACCACAAATGTCCGGCTAGCGTCGGGAAATTCAGGAATATCCGCGACAAGTCCTTCATAGATGTTTCTCCGTCTATCTGTCCCCACAACATAGGTAGAGTGCTGTACAGTAGCATGAATATGAAAAACGGTGGAAGGATGCGAAGACAGACGCTGGCGATAGAATTGCCACATAGACTGCTCTTCCTTCATCGGTGCAAGCAGGAAGGCGGAGACTATCATGAACAGGGGTACTGCCATACGTGAAAAGCCATCGTATACTGATACCCATAGCCGGTCTGCTTCATTCGCTAGAAAAGACTGCGGCCTGCCATATCGGTGGATCCGGGAGCACCATAGAAATTCTCACTGGCATGAACAAGGATGACGAGAAAGCATGCAAACACACGGATGTAATCTAAAAAAACAATACGTTTCATTTATTCTAAGTTTTCTAGTTATTAATTTATTCTTTTGTGTTCGGGAACGCAGAGATTCTCAACCGTGCCGCACCCATGGGGATCAATGTTATTTCTTCTTTATCACCTTTCACCGCATCTTCTTCCGGCAATACGCCACACAGTCCTGTTTCGTCTATCTTCCATTCAGGAACCGGACGACCGATAGCTTTTACTTCTAAAGGTACACTGGCTACTGTGAAAGGATAGTTGTCAGTCGGCAGGATTTACGGATTACCTTGAAATTCTTCAAAGGTTCTTTCTTATCCAATACCAATGAATAATTCCAGGGGCTATCCGGATAGATTTCAGTAGTAGACCATTTTTTCGAATCAGCACCTTTCTGCCATTTTGAATCACCGATAGCTGTCTCCCCGACTGTCTTTCTCTACATATTTCTCTGCAATCTTAAGAGACAAAGTCAAAGGTCCGTAATCTACGCTTACGCTGTTTTTATTCACCTGCCAGGTACGCATAGACAAAGACATCGGAAGAGTCAATTCCACACGATCACCATTCGCCCACTCACGATTGATGCAAAGATATTTTTTCCCGCTACAGGAGTTACACTAACCTTCTTACCATTCACGCGCACTTCTGCTCCTTTTGTCCATGAAGGAATACGGAGATAGAACGGAAAAGCGACCTTTTCACCGGTAGAAACAGTGAAGGCAATAGCTTCTTCAAAAAGGATAATTCGTCTCTTCGTGCAAAGTGATTTCCTTGCCGTCACCCACTTTCACTGTAGCTTTGCAAAGGCTGCATAAATAGCTGTTGCCACTCCGTTGTCGGGAGTTGCCAATACCAGATGTTCGGTGAAGTAAAGGCCAGCCTTGTGCATGGTTGTGTTGGCAGCAACGACTGCTGAAAGGATTCATCGAAAGGAACGGGCCACGTTGTCGATGCCCGGATGATGATTCTTGGAATCACTGACGACATGGTTCGGGCAAGTGATGTAGCGCAGCGCTTTAAAGTCGGGCATCACGGCAACCGGATAAGAGTTGAACGCTACTTCCTCACAGTGTTCCGCCCACATGGGATCTCCTGTCATGCGAAGCATAATTTCATCGGAAGCCATCTGCTCAACCAGCCCGCAGGTTTCCACCCCCTGGCGAGGGTCGATATATCCCAAACGGGCATTCTCATCCGCCCCGAACATGCCGCCGGGCACCTGCCCGAAAGTACGACGGATCAGCCGATGGACATTATAAGAGGCTTTCAGCATGGCAGAATCACCGGTCTGCATATAATAAGTGGCAGGCTCACGGAAACATTGGGCGATATTGACATTGTGCCAGTTAGGTAAGGAGGTGGATTTCGTCCAGTCGGCTGTATTACGGTGAATTTTCTCGGCTAATTCGAGTAGGAAAGCATCTCCGGTATGGTTGTAAAGCCAGTAGATACTGATGATATTATCACCTCCACGACTGTTCTCCCAAAAGTCTTCCAGAAGCCGGTCGTCGGGGACCGTCATCTGCCATTTAAAGTAGTTTGTCATCAGGTCTATGACACGCTGATCTTGAGAATACTCATAATAAGATTGCAGACACCAGAGCATAATCATCCTGTGCCCAAAGTTCGCGTTTTCCATTGCGTTCGTTGACCGGGCCGAAATAACCGTCCGGCTGGCGACTGGCAAATACGCCTTCGATCCAGTATTTGGTTTCTTCTATCATCTTCGGATCATTCAGAATATATGCCAAACTGCTATACCCTTTGAGCCAATAAGGAACTTCCTCCCAGCCGTGATCGCCACCAGTTGTCAACCAGGCATTATTATCCTTTTCCAGCCAAGCGCTGATTTCTCCCAAATGTCCGGTCAGACCGTCACGTTGCAACTCCAGATACTTCTTCACCCATCCTTCGGGCTGAATACTACCTACCGGCAACTTTATAAAATTCAACGGTCGAAGCGGAGCGCGATACCCGATATAATTGGTATTGACGGACTGTATGTCCGGTCGGTCCACTACCGTCACCGTACCACAAGAAGAAGCAGGCGCACAAAGCTGTAACCGCCACTCCAAGCACTATCGATGCAAAAAGTCCTTTCGTTTTATTTTTTTCTTCATTTCGTCTATTCTACTACTTCCGGAAATCATCCTAATTTCCCTATGAACCCAATTGAGCACTAACAAATTACATTAAAATAAAGAACGGATAATCTCTAATCAGACAACCCGTTCTTCAATGGCATGAACTGCCTTTATAACCTATTTATCAACAGAGAATTTGAAGATACATTGGCTTGTATACTTTTCGCCCGGGCGAAGTACAGCCGACGGCCATTCCGCTTTGTTCGGAGTATCCGGATATTTCTGTGTTTCGAGACATACGGAAGCACGTTGGTTGTAAGTAATGCCTTTCTTTCCTGTCAGTGAACCATCGAGGAAATTACCTGCATATACCTGAATACCCGGTTCATTAGTATAAACGTCGAGTACGATACCAGTCTTCGGTGATTTCAAAGAAGCGCATTTACGGGTTACGTCGCCTTTCGTGTTCAATACCCAGTTGTGATCGTAACCATTGCCATTTTTCAGCCTGTACGAAATCATAGTCGTTTGATACGTTCGCCTACCGGAGTCGGGGTGCGGAAATCCATCGGAGTTCCTTCTACCGGAACGATCTCGCCAGTTGTCATGAAGGTACTGTCCACCGGAGTATAATAGTCCGCATCCACCATCAACAAATGACCGGAGTTGTTGCCGGCATCGCCTTCAAGATTAAAAATAAGAGTGGTTGGTCATATTTACAATCGTCGGTTTGTCTGTTTCCGCTTCGTATTGAATATCGATGGCATTATCGTCCGTCAGTTTCATCAACACTTTACAAGTGATGTTTCCCGGAAAACCTTCTTCACCGTCTTCTGCACGGTAAGTCAACTGCAATTCCTGCGGATTCAGCAATTCGGCATCAAACACCCGGTATTGGAATCCTTGCGGTCCGCCGTGCAGACAATGACCGTAGTTATTGCGGGGAAGCCTGATATTCTACACTATCCAAAGTGAACTGTCCCTGATTGATACGATTGGCATAACGTCCGATAGTGGCACCGAAATCCCGAAGGCTTGCTGATATAGTCCTGAATAGAATCGAAACCGAGAACAACGTCACGCATCTGTCCGTCTTTGTCGGGAACCATCACTGAAACAATACGTCCACCGAAGTTCGTGATACAAACTTCCATGTTGTTCTTGTTACGCAAAGTGAACAAATCAGTCTTCTTTCCATCTACTTCTGTCTGGAATTTACTCTGCAATAAACCGGAATCTGTAGCCTTTTCAGCTTTCGGAGTACAAGCTGCCATTAAAAGGGCGGCAACTGCCCATACACATAACTTTTTCATGATACAATTGTTTTTTTAATATTAGTTTTCAGCTATTCATATTTAGATGCAGACGACGCGGATAACGCGTTTTTTTCTAATTTTGCATCAGAAAAAGAGCCGCATCATCCGCGTTATCCAAGCGTTCAAATTACTATGTCAGCATATTACTGTATACTATTCAATAAATCTACCTTTCCTTCATTAACCAACTTCAAAATCAACTCACCGAAAAAAAAGAGTATTCTGCCAGGCAAACCATGCACGGGTAAGTTTCTTCGGATTATCCTTATGGAAAGATTCGTGCATAAAGCCGGTGTCAGCATCCGTGTCCATCAACATCTTAATGCAAGTCTTGATTTCAGCATCATTCTGACTTGTGAAGGCTTTCATCATAATACTCATCGAAGCCATACCATATCGTAACCGATATGCGGTCCGCCGATTCCTTCGCCTGCCTTGCCTTTAAAGAAATAAGGATTGTCCTCACTCCACACAAAACGGCTGGTATTCTGATAAATCGGATCGTTCACATTCACATCACCCAGATAAGGCATCGCAAGCAAACTCGGCACATTGGCATCATCCATCAGATGATGATTTCCAAAACCATCTACCTCGAATGCATAGATTTTACCATATTTAGGATGATTATACACCGCATATTTCTTTAAAAGCTGTTTCCACCTCCTGCGCCAAGTCCTTACATTCTTTAGACAAAGCTGTCTTCTTGTTTACCCTTCTCCAAAATCTCGGCTGCCTTACGCAAAGAAGATACGGCAAAGAAATTGGAAGGAACCAGGAATTGAAGCGTAGTAGCATCGTCCGAAGGACGGAAACTGGAAACAATCAAACCGACTGGTTTCACCGGTGCTCCCAGACCGTCATTGCTCACAGTATCCAGTGCACGTTCCGTCTTACGTTGGAATTTATAAGGACCTACTCCGTCTTTGCGTTGTTGTTCTTTGAATGTTTTCAGCACATTAGTGATTGCCTGAATCCATTCTTCGTTGAATATGCTTGCATCTCCGGTAGTCTTCCAGTAATGATAAGCCAAACGCAACGGATAACACAAGGAATCTATTTCCCATTTACGTTCGTGCAATTCCGGTTTCATGTCTGTAAGGTCACTCATCCAATGACCGTCAGGAATAGCGCCGTCATTAAAAGCATTCGCGTACGGATCGATATTGATACATTTGAACTGGCGGAGAATAACACCTGCCAGCATTTCTTTCAGTTCAGGGTCTGCATTAGCTAATTGCACATAAGGCCATACCTGTGCACCGGAGTCGCGTAGCCACATAGCATGAATATCACCCGTATATACGAACGTATCCGGTTTGCCATCACTTCCTTTACGGAAATGTACGGTTGTATCCAGTGTATTCGGGAAACAGTTGGTAAACATCCATGCCAACTTCGCATTCTTCAAAAGTTTCTGTACACGGAGAATCTCCTTCTACCGCATTGGAACGGAACAAACGATTGGATATTTCCGGGCGGTTATCTTTCTGAATAGCATCCGCCAGACATACATGCATTTCCGTCATACGGTTGAGGCTTGCAGCTCCCCGCCACAGAGAAGCATACCTGCCAGCATACCTGCACTGATATATTTAATCTGTTTCTTCATGATTACTTCTTCTTTTTAAATTCGTTAGAGAAAGAATAAGGGAAATCGGATTCTTTGGTACCACGTTGCTGATTGGGTTTCGCATCCATTTTGTAAGAAATGCTAGCGCCATTCAACAGGTCCTGATGGGTCAGATAGTTTTTGGTATATTCTTTACCGTTCAATGTCATTGATGAAATGTAACGCTTGTCGTCTCCGTTATTCGGAGCGGAGATAGTCACCGTCTTTCCGTTTTCCAGATGTAGCTTCATCTCCTTGAAGTAAGGGAGTACCCAAGACATATTCATCCGTACCCGGACAAACCGGATAGAAGCCGAGAGCCGAGAATACATACCAGGCAGAAGTCTGCCCGTTGTCCTCATCCCCGCAATAGCCGTCGGGAGCAGGAGTATAGAGCTTGTCCATCACTTCACGCACCCAATACTGCGCTTTCCAAGGTTCGCCGGAATAGTTGTACAGGTAGATCATGTGCTGGATCGGCTGGTTGCCATGCGCATAATTTCCCATATTCATAATCTGCATTTCGCGGATTTCATGAATAACGGCTCGATAATAACTTTCATCGAAAATCGGAGGCAGGATAAATACAGAATCCATCATTTGGTTGAATCCGTCTTTACCACCCATCAAATCGATCAAACCTTTGCGGATCGTGGAAAACCGACCAGGTATAATGCCAGCTATTACCTTCCGTAAAGGCATCCCCCCACTTCAACGGATTGAACGGAGACTGGAACGTACCGTCTTCATTCTTACCACGCATCAGTTTGTGCTCGGGATCGTAGAGATTCTTATAATTCATTGCACGCTTTGCAAAGATTTCAATCTCTTTTTTTCGGTTTCTTCAAGGCTTTACCCAATTGATAGATACACCAGTCATCATAAGCATATTCCAGAGTACGGGCTGCATTCTCGTTAATACCTACATTATAAGGTACATATCCCAACTTATTATAATACTCATGTCCTAATCGTCCGGTAGAACGAACATTCGGATGCACTGCATTCGCTCCGTGTTTCACGGCTTCCCACAATGTCTCGATATCGTATCCTTTCAATCCTTTCAGGTAAGCATCGGCAACGACAGAAGCGGAGTTGTTTCCCAACCATGCAACCTCTGTGTCCCGGACTTGCCCATTCCGGCAGGAATACGCTTTATAAGTGTTCACCAGTCCTTCCTGCATCTTCGTATTCATGGATGGATACATCAGGTTAAGGAATGGGAAAAGACAACGGAACGTATCCCAGAAACCGGTATCGGTAAACATATAGCCCGGAAGTACGTCACCATTATAAGGGCTGTAGTGCATCACGTCTCCTTTAGCATCTATCTCGTAGAAACTTGGGAAATAATACTGAACGATACAGACAAGAGTAGAAGGTACGCAAATGATCGATATCATCGTCTTTCACTTCAATACGTCCTAAAACATCGTTCCATACCTTTGCGGCGCTTTCGCTGCAATCTGTTCAATGTTGTCCGTACCCAGCCTCTTTCAGGTTCAGTTCAGCCTGTTCAGGGCTGATAAAAGAAGAAGCTACACGCACATTTACCTGTTCGCCCTTGCGGGTTTTGAAACCGATCAGTGCACCGGCATGATCTTGTCTGTCGCTTCCAGTTTGTTGGTGTCAATCACACCACTGGCTACGGCAGCCGTATAAGTAAACGGTTTGTCGAATACCAGTACAAAGTAGTTCTTAAAGTTGGCAGGAACACCACCGCTGTTTTTAGTGGTATAACCGATAATCTTGTTCTCCGAAGGGATTACTTTCACAAACGAACCTTTATCAAAGGCGTCTACCACTACATAAGAGTGGTCGTTTTCGGGGAAAGTGAAACGGAAAGCAGCCGCTCTTCTGTCGGAGCAATTTCGGTCACTACATCATGATCGGCCAGATATACTTTATAATAATAAGGAGTAGCCGTTTCAGCCTTTATGAGAGAACCAACTGGCACGCTCATCCTGATTAAATACTGCCTTACCGGTTACCGGCATGATGGCAAATTGACCGTAATCATTGATCCAGGGACTTGGCTGATGGGTTTGTTTGAATCCTCTGATCTTGTCAGCGTCATACGTATAGGCCCATCCATCGCCCATATTTTACCAGTCTGCGGAACCCAAAAGTTCATTCCCCAAGGCAGCGCAATGGCAGGGTAAGTATTTCCGGTAGATAATGCGTGCTTTTGACTGCGTACCAACCAGCGGACTAACATAGTCCACCGGTCCGGTAATTGTTTTTGCAGTCATAGCCCATGCACTAAGTAACGTAAAAGCGAATAGAGCTAGTTTCTTCATGGTATTTTTGTTTTATTTAATCAGTTTTCCTTCAAGCATTTTGATATAATATCCACCTACAACGGAACGTGCCTGGAAGCCTCTTTGATTCGGTTCGTCTGTAAATACCCAGTCGGACATCGGAACACGGTTAGGTGTAACGTTCATAAACAGATATACGGGTTCGATAAATTTCTCAAAGGTAGCTTTGTCATTTGCCAATGTAGCTGTCCACATGATCCAGTCGGTCTTTTGTGTATGTTTCACGGTTATCCAACGGAAGACCATATTTATTTTGCTTCGAAAGATAGTAAGCTATTTCCCGTTTCTGCAACATTTTTATGGGAAGATTTTGCAGATTCAACAGTTTATCCCACACCAAGTTATACTTCTGGCTCCATGTTCCCGGTTTGTCAAATGTGAGACGATAGTGGTCACCATCATCAGCCATTTTCACCCATTCGGCAGCCATTTCTTTCGCTTTCTGTGTGTGTACTTTTCAGCCACGTCTTTTTTACCCAGCATATCTGCCAGATAACCGTATGAAGCAAACACCCATGATTGCTTTGATAGAAAGGTTGGCATTGTGTGCAAAGTGACCTGCAAAGTCATCGGTACAAAGTTGGTTTTACGTAGGATCAAGTCCGTTCTCTACCAGATAGTCTGTCCACGTAGTCAGGGTTTCCCAGTGTTTCTGTGCGTAATCTGCATTACCTTCTACCTTTGCAATAGCAGCAGCCAACACTACCATATTACCCGATTCTTCTACCGGCATATCACCGCCATAAGTCTGGCTCGTTAGCCAATGGATAAGTACCGACATCATGTTGCAGCAAATGGTTTCGCCCATTTTCCGCTTTCGCTATAATAGAAGATATGGTTCATGGTAGCCTTCACCAACTCCGGATTGTAGTATAAGAGCAACGGAGCTCCCGGATAAGTCAGGGTCGACTGTTCCGATGGAACCATTACTGAAGTTCTCCTTAGAAAGGAATACCAAGTCGCCATTCGGAGCCTGTACCAGTTTATGTGCAGCCAATGCCTGACGATAAGCCAATGCACAAAGTTCGGCATATTTACGTCCACCGGCAGCAGTAGCTTCTTCCATCAGTTTCTTGTCGAAAGCAGCGCTGTTCTTCATTTGTGTCTTGTATTCTTTCTCTGCTTTCTGAATTGGGAAACAATCGTTTCATTACCCTCACGATTCCAGTAAGGACGCAGGTTATCACCAAAGTATTGGATAGAATAAATATCATCATATCCGATCAACAGGTGGCATCATCAGCTTTTTGTGTTTCGCCCAATGAACGTACCAAAGCCAGTTTATTCATAACCGCTTTGTGGTAGAGCCTTTCCAGTTTATTGGCTACGAAGTTCTTGCGCAGCTCTCTACCGTCACCGATTGCAGATGTGCTGTTTTTCCTTTTCAGCCTGCCAGATAGAAATGTCCCCAGTCGATACGAACATCATCACCCTTTTTCTTCAGAATATCCTGATTGCGGCTTCCGGTACGAAGGAATAACAAATCGCCGTCAGTAAAGCTGTCGGCAACAGATTCCTGGTGAGGGTTGGTCGATTGCCCATTGCGGAGATGCTTCGAAATACAGTTCAACCTGATGTTTCTTTCCATCATTGGAGGCTACTTCATAAGAGATATAGTTGACAGGACGTGACAACAAGTCCAGATTATCCATGAACATAGGAGCGGTAAATGTCAGTTTCAGATCTACCGGACCACAAGTAAATGTATAATAATAAGTCTGCATAGGCTGCACGTCTGCAGATGTTTGTTGTGCTGTTTGATGGAAAGAACGGTAACCGTCCAGTTCTACCAACAACCGAAATCCAGTAATCCGTTTCCTACACGGTTACGGCAATAGCCGGCAATCAGATTCTCACCCGGTTTCAAAGAAGCTACCACTTCTTCGGGCAGTTTCACTCTCTCGTTCTTTTTACAAGCATTACCTGTATCCACTACCTTGATGCCGTTGATATAAATAATAGCATCATCGTCATGAGAGAATTCAAGATATACATTCTTTCCTGTCAAGTCTTCCTGAATATCAGCTACCCGGCGTACCCAGATAAATTCTTCACCCCATTGAGTCTTTGCTGTATGTTCATTCTCCATGGTTCCGAAGGCAGCCCGCCTTCTTTCCATGCTTTTATCATTAAATCCAGCATTCTGCCATCCGTCAGCAGGCTGTTGAGTGGTATACTTTCCCCGTCCAGCTACCTTGTTCGGATGTTTTCACCAAAGGACGTAGTTCCAGTTCTTCCGTTCCCATGAAACGGTAGGTTTGTCCGTCTACTTTAGCAACGCCAAGCAAAAGGAAAGTCCTTGCCTGTCCAATGTTTCACAGGACTGTCATACAGATTGTCCGTAGTGGACCATGCACTGGTATAAGGATCGATCGTCACCAGCGGGTATGCCGGAGCACGTAATTCATTCTTCTCGTGCTGTTCTATCTGGGTCTCACAGCTACAAAGTACAGAAGCTGTTCCCAGCAACAGCATCATCAGTTGTTGTTTCATAATTTAATTCACCTGTTTATTTAATCTATTTTACCATTCTATCGATACATTCACCCGGGTGGATCATTCTCGAAACTCAATAAAAGAGTTTTGGGTCTGCTTAAGCTGCGCATGTTGAGCAATCCCAACTCCACCCCCTGCCTTTCCCAGACCATATCGTAATACGGGCGGCTGCCTCCTGAAGCCGACAAGCAAAGAGAATTCTGCAACACGTTGACACAATATTTCGTTAGTGTGTCATGCCTCAGCCTCAGAGAAACCCCCAATGGAATGGATGGTCTCTTTCTCTCATGTTTTCACTGTCATCTTTAAGACGCTTAACTTTGTCCCGATGCTGGTTTACAGATCGCTGCACTGCATGGAAAGCATTAAATGGAAATGTCGGCGAAGCCGAATTTCACAATCTTCAGCAGATTGTCCTATGCGAAAATCAGAAAGTTTCCATTGAGAAGAAACTTGCAAGTACGATACTACTGGTTCTGATGATATGTGCAACTGCTGCATTTGTGTGGTTTACCTTTTTGGTATAAGGTTTTGTTATGAAAGAGATAATTTTGCTGGCTACCGCTGGCCACGAGGAAGCTCATCGCCATCACATTCAATATCTGTATCAACCAAGCATCAGTCCGAGGCCAAATCGCATAGCAGGTCATCACGGTGACAAACAAGGCAGCGAACAGGATCATAAGTTTCGGAATCCATTCCTTTTGCATGTATTCGGCATCAGACCAATTATCCTTTATATACTGCTTCTTCCGGTAAAGATAAATAAAGATAGCGACAAAATAACCGAAATCATCTGCGAGGTAATCACGGCAGCGTTAAAATCACCGATCCAAGTATCATCACCGGTGACCTCATGAAGTATACTCTCCATACGCTTCCGCATAGGAATGGATAACACGATAACGACACAGACAATCGCCGGTAAAAAATGCAACAATTGGACAGGCTTGAAACGAGGATCAAGATCAAAGTTGCGGCGGGTAAATAACCACAGCAACGGCATCAACAGCGTATTGACCGAATAACTGATAGGGAAAAAGAACAACGTTATATCATGCCAACCAAGCATGCGGCTCATGTTGTAAGCCATAAATAGATGTTAGAAATAAACGATAATCGCTGGTGCGGCTAACCACTCTCATTTTGAAACCAGCAAGAGTTTGTCGTGATCGGAACGATCATGCTCATGAGTCAGCTCCTGGGATATGAGAATGTGGGATATGCGAGAAGAGGACTGTTTTCCGGAACGCTGCTTTACATCTTTATCTTTTCGCTTCTGACGGCGGCGCCTTTTAATGCGGTGTTGTCCCGCTATATGTCGGATGTCATCTACGAGGAGCGCTATGAGGATATTCTGCCCTGCTACGATGTGGGGCTGCTTTTTAAACATTCTGCTGGCAAGTCTTCTCGGAATTCCGTTTTGCGCATGGGAAACATCTTGTGGGACATGTCAATCTGATTTTTGTGTTTACCGGATTTTGCGGTTATATCGCACTGGTTCTCGTGTTCTACTCGATGCTTTACCTTTCCATCTGTAAGGATTATCAGAAGATATCGCTGTACTTTTTGACCGGGATGGCGGCGGCACTCGCCTGCGCCCTCTTTTTGTAAAAGTATGCGGCAGGGAGATTGTCTACAGTATGCTGCTTTCCCTCACGATCGGATTTTTTTTTACGGCGGTGTTGGAATATGCCACGGTGAAGCGCTATTTTAAGAGGAACAGCAACCGGTACAGAAGAGCTTTTTCTGTATTCCTTTAAAAGCAATAAACTGAACGAAGTACAATTG
>VOFJ01000602.1_pt1 | contig 21846 bp, 35 predicted proteins | sample 5384081 | NCBI WGS metagenome assembly VOFJ01 (sample SAMN12384729, study PRJNA508395) | human gut metagenome | isolation source: healthy gut I | host: Homo sapiens | reverse complement strand
ATCAGTACTTCGTTCAGTTACGTATTGCTGGCCAGGACATCGGCGCCATGGCGGCGGTGCTGCGCTTTCCACGTGGACGCCATCGTCTACACCGGCGGCATGGCGTATGAGCAGTCCTTCTGCGACGACATCACCGCCTACGTGGGCAGGCTGGCCCCCGTACTCCGCCTCCCCGGCGAGGAGGAGATGCGCTCGCTGGCGGAGGGTGCCCTGCGGGTGCTCCGCGGCCAGCAGGAAGCCGGTCAATATTAAATAGGATATATAGAAAGGTGGAAAAAGCTATGAAGCATCTGATGTCCGGCAATGAGGCCACCGCCCGCGGCGTCTACGAGGCCGGTATCAAGGTCTGTTCCGCGTACCCCGGGACCCCCAGCACGGAGATCCTGGAGAACCTGCCCCAGTACGGCAAGGATGTGTACTGTGAGTGGGCCCCTAATGAAAAGGTGGCCACCGAGGTAGCCTACGGCGCAGCCATGGCCGGCTCCCGCTCCTTCTGCACCATGAAGATGGTAGGTTTGAACGTGGCCGCCGACCCCCTGTTCACCGCCGGCTACCTGGGTGTCAACGGCGCTTACATCGTTGTCAGCGCTGATGACCCCTCCTGCCACTCCTCCCAGAACGAGCAGGATAACCGTCTCTATGCCCGGGCCGCCAAGATCGCCATGGTAGAGCCCAGCGACTCTCAAGAGTGCAAGGATTTTGTGAAGCTGGCCTGCGAGATCTCCGAGGAGTTCGACACCCCTGTGCTGTACCGCACCACTACCCGCGTCTGCCACAGCAAGGGTCTGGTGGAATTCGGCGAGCGCACCGAGCATACCGCTCCCACCTACCAGCGCAACGTCCGCAAGTTTGTCTGCACCCCCGCTCACGCCTACATGAACCACCCCATTGTGGAGGAGCGTCTGGCCAAGCTGGCGGAGTACGGCTGCACCCGCGCTGGAAAACGGCCTGAACAAGCGGGAGCTGGGCGACGGCAAGGTGGGCGTCATCACGGCCTCCGTGTCCTAAGCAATACGTAATGACCATACGTGTAACGGCCTTTCGCATCGCCCTGTTCGGTATCTCCACCACATAAAGCATCTGTATATCGAAAACGACAGTCGTTGCGCTTATCCGCCGCGCTGTCGTACTTCTCTGCAGGTGTCATCATTCCTTGCGGTATTCCGTACTTATCGCGCTTGTGTGCGGTGTTATTCCATGTTTCTACCGCTTCGGCCGCTTGTGCCTTCAGCCCCTCCAGCGTCGGCGCACTCTGTTTTTATCTTCCGGGCCTCATCCGGGTTTATCCTGCTGTCAGACTGCGCGCCGTGATGTTACCACCTTGAAGTTCGGGTACAGCCTTTGTACCGCCGACTGGAAATGTCCCTGTATCGCCTCTACATACTTTGCCCGCGCCCTGTATGGCTGGCACGGGAACGCCACCTCGGACATGTGCCCATAAGCGCCTGCACAGCCGCCTGCGTATTGGCCGAGGCATTGTCATATTGAAGTTGCACAGGCGCGTACATCTGTCTTTCCATAGCGTCACGCAGGGCGCGCAAAACCAGCGCACTGTTTTCGTTTATCCCCAACGCATAATCCAGCCGAAATCCTGCGCATCCGTCACCACGTACATGTATTAGGTTGCTGTATAGTTTTTCCACCCTCGCAATATGCCGTCTACCGGAGTGCCAGTTTCATCGACCATATTATTCGCTTCCGACACCGGCGGCGCGCTATCGGCATTATATCATTCATCGCCTGCACCTCCCCGTGACGGCTGCCGTACCATTTAGCGCGCGACATTCCCGGACGATTCAGATAGTTTTTTTTATGGAACTGCAACGGTTCAAACGCTCGCTCGCCCAGTATATCGTACAGTTCCGTGTTGTACGTTTCGGCTACTTTTCCTCAAACGTCAGCTTGGGACGGCGTTACCGTACAGCCTTACCAGTGCATTACCCACCACATCGTCTATCTTCTGGCGGTTCGTATTCATGTACCCCCGGTGTATCAGACTGCCGTATCCCTCGCGCATGTACGTCTCGTATTTATCGCGAAGCCTGCGCAGGTTCTCCGGCAGACTGTTAGACCACGCCTCCCGGCATGCGGTCACCCAGCCCGCCGCTTTGTCCCAGAAACCGGATACCATGCGGCCTTTGGCTGCCCGCACCTCCACCATGCCTTTTCGTGCCGCATCTATGGCATTCAGCACGCTCGCGTTGTTCACATATTCCGCCTGCCTCTCCGGACGTAACCCCACGGACATCCCCTGTTTCCTCATCCGTAAACCTGTGCGCCGCGTAGTACCTCACCGCCTCGCCGTCTTTCTTTATGCTGCCCGCGAACGTCGCTTCCGCCGTCAGCCTCCGGATTACCCAGTGTGCCTATAACCTTTTCTTTCGCTCGCTGGCATCGTCGCATACTCTACCAGCGCAGGGGTGACAGTAACACCCGCGACGCACTATACGCATTTGTTTGCGCCGAACGAGTGCGTCGTAATAAAACTTACTGAACTATGCCGAGCCTTATCAACTCGGAAGCCTCTATACACATTATGCCGTTGTATTCGACCATCTTTTTTTTTTTATCTTCGCCCCGCGCCGGTATCGCTCCGGATAACGCCCTTGTTCGCGGGGAAAGAGTGCTCAGATGTTAAAACACCGTATCTTCCTTCATTGCCTCTTTTTTATTCCGTTAAAAAGGTTGACCAGACGTATTTTATCATCCTCTTTCTACGTGTATGTACACCATAAAGTGTATCGTGTTCCCTGTTTAACAGCGCCTCCGCTTCAATTGTCCTGCTTCGTTCCGTAGCGGCCTCCGGCATACCGAGATATCTTAATATGTCCCGGCGGTATTCTTGCAGCATTTCTATCCGCCGTTCTCTCTGATTGTAAGCTGTTTTTCTATGGCATACAGCGTTTCTTAATGTTATTTTCGCTGTGGTTTTTTGCTATTTCCATGTCTTATGTTATTTAAGCGTCGTAACCGTATATGTATCGAAGTAATAAGGCGGCATAGTGAGTGCCCTCCTCATTGACAGGTCGCCCAGTGTGCACAACATCAACACGCCTATCTCTTTATCGCCCTCCAAAACCTGTATGCACGCCATTTCATCGTCCATGTTCGTGTCGATTACGAACTTCTCTGCGTTTGCTTTGTCTTCTGCGCAAACCGTTATCTTTATCGCTTTTCATTCTTTTTACCTGTTTTTTTTTTCAAGTTCCACATATGCCTTTACCACCGTTCTCCAGCGCAGCCTTGCGTATCATTCGCGCTAAGGATGAATTCGTCGCTCCCTTTCAACGCATTGCACACGGTGAGGCGCGACACCTTAAACCTGTCGGCTATTTTTTTTTTTGCCCCGCCGTTAGGGCATCCTTATTATTTCCATCACTTTTTTAAATTATTTATGTTTATATTATTTCTTTATCTTTACGAGCGCTTTACATTGTAATCGTGATGCAATATTAGGCAAAGATAAATTGTTTAAGCAAGAAAATATGCAAGAAAAATCGCTTATAAAGAAAAATATATTGCAATACCTTTGAAAACTAAGGGTATTTCACAATATGAATATTATAAAAAAACAGGGGTTACGCGGGGGTTTTTATAAAACAACGGAATGAGCGAAGAAAAAATACGATTAAAACCCTTGCGGCATATCAAGATATTTCGCCTAATTGGTTACTTACTGGCTCAGGCCCTATGCTTCGCCAGGGCGAGCCGTCACGCAAAGCGTTTCATACGCCTCAGCGGGGAAGATTTAAGCATGGCCGTTTCGGAGGACGCGCCACAGTACCGTGTTTCGCGTGTATGAACCGGCTGCACAACCCGAAGGCATTCCGTTGTTGCCCATATCGGCTATGGCCGGTGCTTTCACCGGCGATATGACCGTTCTCGAATACGAGAGTGAGCGGTATGTTATCCCCGCCTTTCGAGGGGCTGATTTCCTCATACCTGTAAAGGGTTCGTCTATGTATCCTAAGTACTCTTCCGGCGACCTCGTAGCCTGTAAGCGCATACCAATGACCGACCTGTTTTTTCAGTGGAATAAAGTGTATGTTCTGGATACCGACCAGGGCGCGTTGATAAAACGCATCTGCCCCGGCTCTTCTGATGACACGGTACTCATCGTTTCGACAATAAAGATTATACGCCTTCGAGCTTCACCGTTCTGCCATCCGTGCCGTCGCTCTCGTCGTTGGTGTCGTGCGCCTCGAATAACCGCGCACCTTCCTGTACAATTGTACTCCCTTTTTTTTTTTGCTGAAATACGCTCTTATAGTTAATTTCATTTCACAAAACCCCCGAAAACACGCCTTATATATAGGTGTGGTATGGTTTTGTTTGCTTCGTGGTGTGGAATACGGGGGTGTTTTTCGTGCTCTTTTTGGCCTTTTATTAACTATGTTTTTGGTTTTTATGGAGGCTTTTTTCGACTGGGGGTGTTTTGCCGTGTTTTGTATGCCCAACTGTGTGCCCAACTGTATGCCCAACATGTTTTTGTGTTAATTCCCTGTTTGCATTCGGGGTTGTTTTCGGTTGTTTTTGACCTTGCGGCGGCGGGCGGTGTGGGGTGGTTGTCCGCTTCCTGCGGATACGCCGTTCTGTGTGGCTGTACGGCCTTTTTTGCGCCTTTCCCGGCGGATTTGGCGTATATGAATGGGGCAGGGGCGCTTCCGCGCTCCCGCCCGTTTAAATCATTCAAATTATAGCTTAAAGGCCCTTTTGGGGTGGTTTTCGCTGTTTTTCTTATACCTTTCTCCGAAAACCGTTTAAATCTTATACCAAAATTATAGTAAATTATAGTAAGTGTACAATTCGATTGCTATTTCCCGCCGCCGCAAAAACACAAAAAATCGCCGTTTTAAATACATATGAGCGCGTTTTTTGCCGTTTTACATTTTTCGCCGTTTTGTACAATTCGTATTTACGCCCTTAGTCGAAACTCCTGTTTTTGAAATACTTTTGAGCCGTCAGCCGGCGGCAGAACAGGTAAATTTGCATCAGGATGTATTTGATGGCTATATTTGCATAAAAACAAAAATGATATAAACGTTGCATTATGGAAACAGACAGATACCAGTACAATTATTACCATAAGGCTACTATTTTCCAGGCGGCGTTGCTTAGCCTGTCGGTGTTTGTTCTGATATGCCTTCTGGCGGATGCCGTGTTTTATCTGCCTCCGGAAATGGCACGGCTTATATCCATTTACGACAATACGTTGTGCATATTTCTGCTCGGTGATTTTTTCGTCAGGTTGATGAATGCTCCGGATAAGTTCAGGTTCATGCGTTACGGATGGTTCGACCTGCTTTCGAGCATTCCGGCTTTCGGTACGGGTTATATAAGGGGATATCACGCGGCGTATTTCACGCCTTCTGAGGATTTACAGGATTTATTACACGGTAAGGTACGTCCTGAAGCGTCTGCGTTCGAATCCGGAGGAAAGGATATTTCTTTTGATTGCCTGTTCGGTGGTTTCGGTGCTGATGATGACCAGTATAGCCATACTTGCGGTCGAGACAGCTCCTGATTCGAATATCATTACGGCAGAAGATTCGCTTTGGTGGGCCATAACTACTATTTCGACAGTCGGTTACGGCGATTTGTACCCTGTTACCGGCGCAGGCAGGCTCATAGGGGGAGTGCTGATGGTGTGCGGCACGATAGTCATAGGCGCTATTTCGGCTTATATATCGTCGTGGTGGCCAGAAAACGGTGATTTTTAATGGTAATAGTGATGTAAATTGACTAATTTTGCAGCTTCGCAAAGCTGTGGAACTGCCTGTGTTTGTTTGCATACGGATTCCCCCGGTTCGGTTGCGGGATTTTTCAGGAATTAAAAGACAGATATAAAAATGTTCAGAACGCATATGCGGGGAACTCTCCGCAAAGAACACGGGGGAAAAAGCTTACCCTGGCAGGTTGGGTGCAGCACCTGAGGGACTTGGGGCAAATGGTATTCATAGATCTTCGCGATCGTTACGGGTGACGCAGCTCGCATTCAACGAAAATCCGCTGCCGGTCTTATGGAAGCCGCAAAGAAATGGGCAGGGAATATGTGGTTGCAGGCCGAAGGAACGGTTATCCGAAAGGGCGTCAAAAACCCGTCCAACCCTACTGGAGAGGTTGAACTTTTTCGTCGAAAAGCTCACGGTGCTCAACGAATACGAAGTGCCTCCGTTTACCATCGAGGACGAATCGGACGGAGATGACCTGCGTATATGAAATACCGTTATCTCGACATACGCCGCAATCCGGTCAAAAATAACCTGCTGCTTAGGGACCCAATGTAAAGTATGGCCGTGCGCAAATATCTCACCGGAGAGGGATTCGTTGAGGTGGAAACGCCTTACCTGATAAAGTCCACGCCTGAGGGCGCGCGCGTGATTTCGTTGTTCCTTCGAGGATGAATCCGGGAGGTTCTACGCATTGCCGCAGTCGCCCCCAGACGTTCAAACAGCTGCTCATGGTAGCCGGTATGGACAAGTATTTCCAGATAGTGAGATGTTTCCGCGACAAGACCTCCGTGCCGACCGTCAGCCTGAGTTCACTCCAGGTGGACTGCGAGATGTCATTCGTGGAACAGGAAGATGTGATAAATACTTTCGAAGGACTTTTCAAATACCTGTTGAAGGAAATACGCGGGGTTGAAATAGATGAAATACCGCGTATGCAGTATGACTGATGCCATGCGCGTCTGTACGGGTCGGACAAACCGGATATACGTTTCGATATGCGTTTCTGCGAGCTGGACGGTCTTATGAAAAGGCAAAGGCTTTTCCGTGTTCGACAATGCTCCGCTGGTAGTCGGGATAGCCGTTCCTGGATGCGCCGGATATTCCCGTAAGCAGACGGATGAACTGACCGACTGGGTAAAACGCCCCCAGATAGGCGCTTCGGGATTGGTATGGGTGAAATGCAACGAAGACGGGACGTTTCAAATCGTCCGTCGATAAATTCTATTCGTCCGAAGACCTCTCTGCCGTGGCTTCGGCAACGGGCGCAAAAAAGCAGGCGATCTGATATTGATAATGGCGGGACAGGCTGACAAGACGCGCAAGGCCCTTGGCGCTCTGCGTCTTGAGATGGGTTCGCGCCTCGGACTGCGGAATCCCGACGTGTTCGCTCCCTTGTGGGTGGTGGATTTCCCGCTTTTCGAATGGGACGAGGAAACAGGGCGTTACTATGCGATGCATCATCCGTTTACTTCCCCTAAAAAAGAGGACATACCGCTTCTGGAAACGGATCCGGGTGCGGTACACGCCAACGCTTACGATATAGTGCTGAACGGTAACGAGATAGGCGGCGGGTCTATACGTATACACGACAATGCCACGCAGATGATGATGTTCCGCCATTTGGGATTTACCCCGAACAGGCGCAGGACCAGTTCGGCTTCCTTTATGAATGCCTTTAAATACGGCGCTCCCCCACGGCGGACTGGCTTTCGGTTTCGACCGTTTGGTGGCGCTTTTGGGCGGCAACGAGATAATACGCGATTTCATAGCTCCCGAAGAATAATTCCGGGACGCGATATGATGATAGACGCTCCTTCTCCTCTGGCGGAAGACCAGCTAAGTGAGCTTTCGATAAAAACGGTATTGTAATCCGGTTAAAAAATATGCGGCCGTGGAGCGGAACAGATCTGTATTTCATTCGTTAAAAACGCTCGTGAGCTATTCTCTGCGCCTTTTTGTGGAGCGGGGAGGCTTTGCGGCGTTTACGATATGGAGATACAGGCATCTTCTCGCTCCGGCAGTTCGTGCTCATATCGAGTATCGTGGTCGGCATTCTGGCCGGGACTTAGTTCCGTAATACTTAAGAATTTCACCCATTACATACAGTATTTCGTCGAGAATACTCTGGTAGGCAGGTTCGATTCAACGGTTTTTATTTTGCTTTTCCGATAATAGGCATTTCGCTTACGTTGCTGATAATACGCTATGTGGTACGCAGGCAGATAGGGCACGGCATACCGAACGTGCTGTATGCTATTTCACGGAAAAAGTCGATTATAAAGTTCCGTTCGATGTATGCGTCGCTCATAACTTCCCCAGTTACGGTGGGTTTCGGCGGTTCGGCCGGTCTGGAAGGCCCTGCGGTGTCGACCGGTGCGGCCATAGGCTCGAACTTTTCTCGTATGCTGCACTTGGACTCGAAGACACGTTCGCTACTTCTGGGGTGCGGTACGGCGGCAGCGTTGTCGGCGATATTCAAAGTGCCGGTGACGGGACTTATTTTCGTAATCGAAGTGTTTTCGCTCGATCTGACCATTGCTTCGCTCATACCGTTGATGTTGTCGTCGGCTACGGGAGTTGCTGGTGTCGTACTTTTTCATGGGGCAGTCGCTGACGTTGGATTTTCCGTTCGGATGCCGTGTTCCAGCTCCAGAATATTTTTTACTATATACTGCTGGCACTTTTCACTGCCGTGGCATCCATCCATTTTACCAGGATATATTCCCGCGTAGGACATTTTTTCGAACAGAACCTTCGCAATACCTACGCGAGGTTGGTGGTCGGAGCGTTAGGGCTCGGATGTATGATATACCTGATGCCGCCGCTGTACGGTGAGGGTTACTCGACGATAAATACCCTTTGGCGGAGAACCACCGTTCCGGTAATAGGTTTTTGAATGGGCGGAAAACCTGCCGGACAGTCCCTGGATAGGCGTCCGGACTGCTCGTGGCGATGCTTTTACCTGAAGATGCTGGCTACCACTGTCACTTTCGGAGCCGGAGGCATAGGAGGTACGTTGCCCCGACATTGTTCATGGGGTCCGTGGCGGGATTGGCGTTTGCGCGGATAGTTAACATAATACGCCCGGCGGCGGAACTTTCGCTCAGCAATTTTGCGCTGGTAAGGTATGACCGGATTGATGGCTGGCGTGATGCAGGCGCCGCTGACGGCTGTTTTCCTGATAGTGGAAACTACGGGCGGTTATGCGCTGATAGCTCCTCTTATGGTTGTTTCGGCCATTTCGTTCGTGATAACGAAGTACAATACAAAATTCAATGTCTATACCGAGGAACTGGCCAAAAAAGGCGACCTGCCTACACACGACAAGGACAAGGCCATACTGGGCGATATGGAACTGGAAAGGATAATAGAGCGCAATTTCGTGCAGATACCAATCGAGGCGACGCTCGGCGAGGTGGTGCACAATGCCGTCGCAAAATCGTGCCGAAACATATTTCCTGTTGTGTCCAAAGCATAATCACCTGATAGGCGTGGTGCTTCTGGACGATATACGCCCTGTGATGTTCGAGCAGCGATATGTACGGTGAAAAACTCAATGTGGCCGAGATGATGCAGCAACCTCCGCGTGATCGTACGCGGTGTGAGGACCACGGGCCAGGTATAATGAAAAGTTCCCAGAAGCGCTTGGAATCTTCCTATGTGAAATATCATAACCTGCTATGTGTGGTTTCTGTGTCGTGAAAAGGCTGTCGGCGCAAGATGATAGAAACCGTCTCCGACCGTTGTTCGACGCGTTGTATGAAAGTTCGCTTTTTATAGATTCGGAAACGATATGCACAACAGGTGGACTCTCGGCGTCCGAAGTGTGTTTTGCAGGGCATTTTTAACGTCATGAAAAACCGAATAATCGCAATGGTGCTCTGTTCTCTTTTTACAATAGAAGATGGGGTGACGTGCCGTAACTCCAGACCCAGATGATTCTTGTTTCAGCTCTTGTCGTGTCGTAAGATTTAAATTTTCGTCATATTCGGCTTCGCCCGCAAACGGAGTGTTTACGCTGAAGTAAATTTGATTTTTCGGTTCCGTGCCGGACGGCGTGCGGCTACTTTCGTGCCGTCGGCGGTGTAGTAGATAAGGACGTCCGATTTGGGGATGTCGATAGATGTTTGCGCACCTGTGGTCATGTCCTTGGATATATGGAAGTCTTGTAGTCGTTTATTTTTACAACAGGCGAGCCGTCTATCGTTTTGAGCGGGTTCTCACGCAGGTTGTCCATCATGGCTTTTTATTTCCTGTGCGCCGGAGAGGCCCTCGCGTACGATATTCACCAGATCTTTCGGTACATGCCGGTTTTCTCGTATATTTTGAGCAGCTCTTTAAAGAACGACGAGCCTTTGGCTTTGGACGGATGCTATTTTCCGAAGCCAGGACGGTGGTGGTTATCGAATCCTTGTCGCGCACGAAAATCGCCGACCAGGAAAACCGAAACTCTCTTCTCCGCCGCCAACGATCTCTGTTTGCCTTCGGCCTTGCGTGCATCATGTCGGCTATCCATTTGAACCGGTAAGACCGGCCTTTGCATTCTACCCCCGTACAGGGTCGGCTTATCTTTGAAAAAATATATCCGAAGTCTTTATCGTGGAGCCGATGAACTGGTGTCCGTTCCTAGTTTGCCGGCTTTCCTCCAGCGTTCGAGAAGATAGGCTATGAGTACCGTATTCGTTTCGTTCCCGTTTAACAGTTGGAGTTCGGTCCTTTCAGGTTGCGCACGGCGATGCCTATGCGGTCGGCGTCAGGTCCGTGCCTACCACCGCCATGTCCGCGCCGGTTTTATGCCAGGTCCATAGCCATGGACAGCGCCTCAGGGTTTTCCGGGTTAGGCGATTTTACGGTCGGAAAACTCCCGAAGGTATCATCTGTTCCGGTACTAGTTATCACGTTTTTAAAGCCGGCTTCTTTCAGTGCCGGTATCATGGCTTTGAACAACGAAGTGCCGTGTATCGGAGTGTACACTATTTTGAAGTCGTCGCGGCCGGTGGCGTCCAACTGCCGTTGGCTACGGCGGCGTCGACGAATGCTTTGTCGACTTTCTCGCCGATTATCTCTATGAGGTTTTCGTCGGGAGTGAATTTTGATGTCTTCGGGTTTTACCCCGGCCACTTTGTCGATAATGCCTTTATCGTGAGGTGAGGCACTACCTGGCTGCCGTCGTCCCAGTAGGCTTTGTAGCCGTTGTATTTTGGCGGGTTGTGGCTTGCTGTGATGATGATCCCGCTTTGGCTGCCGAGGTAACGTATGGCGAACGATATTTCCGGAGTAGGGCGGAACGGTCGAAAAGATACGCTTTTGATGCCGTTGGCCGAGAGTATTTCGGCGCAAAGACGCGAGAATTTGTCCGGAGCTTATGGCGCACGTCGCAGCCTATCATCACTACGGATATCCGGCGTCCGGGGAACTGTTCTTTGAGATAGTCGGCCAGGCCTGGCGGCTCCTATCGTGTATTTGTTCATGGTTGGTCCCGACGCCCATTATGCCGCGCATGCCTCCGGTACCGAATTCGAGGTCTTTATGGAATGATTCCACTACTTCCTGCGGGTCGTTCTTTATCATGTCTGCTACGGCTTCGCGCGTGGCTTTGTCGTATTTGTCGGAGAGCCATTCACGGGCTCTTTCCATAGATAGTTCTTTGATGTCCATAGTGTCTTTCTTTATTGTTTTAGTGCCTGCCTTTTAGGTGTTGTTATTTCTGTTTTGTTTCTCCGTGAGTTTTTATCCGTAGCCGGACCTATTTCACGGTCGAGGTTGAAAATCGGGCATGTGGCTGCGGTTTTTACTATCATCTCGCCTATGAATCCCGCCATGAAGAACTGTACCCCCAGTATCATCATGGTCAGCATGATGTAAAACCACGGGTTGTCGGTAACGAGGATCGCCTTTGTCCTGCGGCGAGCATGTACAGCTTGTTTATGCCTATCGTATGCCGCGCTGAAAAAAGCCTACCAGAACATGAGGAAGCCTACCAGTCCGAAGAAATGCATGGGCCGGCGTCCGAAACGGCGCAAAACGACGATGGATATCATGTCGAGCATGCCGTTGACAAAGCGTTCGAGTCCGAATTTGGTGTGTCCGTATTTACGGGCGCGGTGCTGGACTACTTTTTCTCCTATTTTGGAAAAACCGGCTCCCTGGGCCAGCATAGGTATGTAACGGTGCATTTCGCCGTAGATGTCTATGGATTTGACCACTTTACTGCGGTATGCTTTCAGCCCGCAGTTGAAGTCGTGCAGGGTGAGGCCCGAAGCCTTGCGCGCCACGTAGTTGAACAATTTGGTGGGTATTGTCTTGGACAGAGGGTCGTAGCGCTTTTTTTCCACCCGGATACCATATCGTAGCCGTCGCGGGTTATCATGCGGTACATTTCGGGCAGTTCGTCGGGCGAGTCCTGCAGGTCTGCGTCCATAGTGAATACGACATTGCCGCATGCGGCCTGAAAAACCTGCCCTTAGGGCGATGGATTTGCCCTGGTTGCCCCGTAGTTTTTTATGGCTCGTACACAGGCGTCGGACGAAGCTATTTTCTCTATTTCGTGCCATGAGCCGTCCGTGGAACCGTCGTCCACGAATATAACTTCATAAGAAAACCCTTCTTCTTCGAGCATTACCCGGCGTATCCAGTCGTTAAGTTCGGCCAGGGATTCTTCTTCGTTGTATAAAGGTATTACTATGGATATATCCGGCATGGTTCGTTTTTGTTTTAGCATTCATTTCCCACAGCGGCATCGCGGCGGAATGATTTTAAAGAGTATATTGCACCGAATATCGCTCCCCCAGGATAAGGTGTCCCAGAAATATGAAGAAAGCGGCGAAATACGGTACGAAGCCCATCATCTTTCTATGTAATCGGCCGATATGTCTATGCCTGCGTCGGCATAGCCTCGCTCACCGCCTCGACGCCGACTACGTCCATGTCGTCGCTTGGTATCGCCGCTATGCTGACGATGATGTATATGGCCGCGCGATTATGCCTATGTATTATGAACATGAACATGGGATGGTGAATTTGAATCCTTCGCCGGAAGTGAGCGTTCCGTCGTTGTAGCGGTCGCGGAAACGGCGGGGTGAAGAACATAGTCAGCAATAGCGCTATAAGCCTTACGGCCCATACCACCGAACTTACCGGCGGAACATAACCGAGCAGCGATATCAATGCCAAAGCCAGGCCTGTGGTAGCGCCTGCGCAGATGAATATTTAGCGAGAGACACATTCGTTTTTCCATTGTATATTTAATGTTTTTAACGCACACTCTTCCGCCGGAAATGCTGTTGTCAGTGTCCGGACGGAAAGTGTGTTGTTTTTTTAAATCTCTTCCTGCGGGTTTTTCCTGGACAGAATGCCGGATATTATGGCGCCGAGGATACTCCATATGATCAGCGATCCGATAAGTCCGAGTGCCATTTTGCCAAACGAAAAATGCATGGATGCTTCGATGTTTTCCATCATTGACTGCTCCATTTCATCGGTCATCGTGCCTCCAATTTTCTGGACCATAGCGGATGAGACTTCCATGGCCTGGGCCATGTAGTCGGGGTTTATGTAATTTACATACACCAGGTTGAAGAAATAGCTGATAAACGAGCATACTAGGCCGGCGACGATTATTATTCGAATCCCCTGTCCGAAAGACATGAAACCACCGTTGGCTTTGCGGTATGACAGTACGCCCCATACCATAACGCCGAGGAGCACTGCGTAGCTTATCACCTGGAATACCCAGCCGAACATGTTCATTCCCGTTACATACGCCAGCAGCGTCAGTACTTATCGAGAGGCCGATTGCGATAAGGCCGGTTTTTACCGCCTGTGGAAAAATAGATTTGCTTTCCATTTCAAATATGTGTTTTTTAGTTTTTTTTGATGCCGGACTGTGTGTAGTGAGCGGCTCGAATATTTGTAATATTTAAGCAAATATAATGGAATTAGGGAGAATTTTGTCGTTTGCGAAGGCATTATTTTTTGCCTTGTTGGTATAATTTAGTAATTTTCGCCCTATGGACACGACAGGCAATACTGAAGACGGAAACAGGGGAACAAGTACCTGACATAGCGGGCGAACTGAAGCGTATTTTCAACAAGAAAATAAAGGAATAACCGTTCGGTGTTTCGTGCTGTTGGTGAGTTTTTGCGGTGGTTTTTTCCGTGTGGTTTCTCAAGCAGGTGCAGAACGGCTATGTCATTTCCGCACAGATAATGCCTGTGTATGTAAACACTCCGCCGGGATATACGTCGCAGGAGTTGTCTTCGCGGACTGTGGCCGTGACTGTGGATATGGACGGTTTCAACATGTTGAGTTATATGCTTGGCAAGCGGCGTGCAGAGATAGATGTCAATAAAGTGGTCGAACAGGCCCACGGGCGTCATTTCTGGATACCGTCGAAATATCCTTCGATGCTTTCGGCGGCGATACTGTCTTCCGACAAGTTGAAAACGGTGTCGTCGGATACTATTTTCCTGAACATGGGAGATGAGGTGGTAAAAAAAGTGCCGGTGGAATTATCCGATATGAAAACCGAATACCGTCCCGGGTACGGCACTTTTGAAAAGGTGAGGATAATACCTTCGCAGGTGAAGATAATAGAACGCCTGAAGAGGTGTCGGCAGTGGATGCCGTGCAGTTGCCGCCATTGTCGTACCGGGGGGCTTTCGGCTCCGGTGGAAGATACCGTGGCGTTGCCTCTGCCCGACGGGCTCAGGCATGCCAGGATAGAACCTGAGAGGGTAGTGGTGGCTTTTTCGGTAAAACCGTACACCGAAGGGGAGATGACGCTTGCGATACGGGCGGTGAATGTGCCCAGGGGGTACAAAGTCAAGTTTTTCCGTCTAAGGTAAAGGTGAGGTACAGGGTGTCGGTGGACGATTATCCGAGGCTTTCGGAGAGTGACTTCAGCATAACGGCGGATATGTCGCATACGGACCCTTCGTCGCGGATCATTTACCCCAAGGCGGTGTCGTTCGCTCCGTTTGTCGGGCAAGTGACCATAATGCCTGAACGTGTGGAATATCTCTACCGCAAGGAATAAATATCCGCAATAGTTTGAAATACGGGCAAAAAAAAAAAAAAGATATGAAATCTTCGGTTTACACTGTGGGACTGACGGGCGGTATAGGCTCCGGCAAGACCACGCTGGCAAAAATGCTGGAGGAAAAAGGCGCGGCGGTGTATTATGCCGACACGAGAGCCAAGGAAATGATGGATGCGGACCATGCTGGTGGAAAACATAAAGGATCTGCTTGGGCCGCAGGCTTACAGGCACGGCAGATTGACAGGGCTTATGTGGCCGAGAGGGTGTTCTTGGATAAAAGTTTGCTGGGAAAGCTCAATGCGTTGGTACATCCGGCGGTATATATGGATTTCGAGCATTGGAGGTTGTGTCTGAACGAGCCTTATGCCGTGCTTGAGTCGGCCATATTGTTTGAATCGGGCGGGGACAGCAGGTGCGACATTACCGTGGCGGTGACGATACCGGAGGATTTGCGTGTAAAGCGCGTGATGGAGCGTGACGGGACGGACGAGTCGGCTGTCAGGGCGCGTATGCGCTCGCAGATGTCGGATGCCGAGAGGAGTAAAAGGGCGGATATAGTTGTAGACGAGCCTGAACTGGACGGGAAACGCGCCGCCGCCGCCAGGTTGGATGCGTTTTTCAGGGAGCAGGCCGCACGGCAGGCAGAGTGACCATGTCGCCGACTGATGTCGGGAAACAGACATTAACATCTGACGGGTTTGGGCAGCGACCGCGGAAATATACGCTGCGTAAGTCTTGTTATAGTTTTGTTGTAAATAAAAAACCTCCCCGGAAATTCCCGGAAGGTTTTTATTCGTATTGTCCGGACGGACGTCCGGTACAGGTTGTTTTTTACTTCTTGCCGTATTTGCTGCGGAACTTGTCTATACGTCCGGCAGTGTCCACCAGTTTTACTTTTCCGGTGTAGAACGGGTGCGAGGAACTGGATATTTCCAGTTTTATCAGCGGATACGTAACGCCGTCTATTTCCACCGTGTCTTTTTGTCTCGGCAGTCGAGTGGGTTATGAAAGTCTCGCCGTTGGACATGTCGCGGAATGCGCACAGCCTGTAATTCTCAGGATGGATACCTTTGTTTCATCTTTTATCTGTAAAAACTGTTGTTTAATAATCGTTTTTCATATCGCCTGAGGTATGTCGTGCCATTCTCTGCCGTATTTGCCGGATAAGGTTGGTCGGGCCTTCTCCGTTAGCAGTCAAGGACGTACGCACATACCGCCAAGTGAGGTGCAAAGGTATGAAACGCCTGGCTTAAAACAAATAAAAAATAAAATTCTTGCAAAAAGACAGATTAAATAAATAAAATTTGCCCCTTACTCCAAATTCAAAAATGATGGACAACAATACGGAACACCGGCATAAGCGCAGGGTTTATCTCGATAACAGCGCCACGACGCAGCCTTATCCCGAGGTGATATTGAAAATGGGCCAGGTGATGTACGATACTTACGGAAACCCTCGTCCCAGCATTCGGCAGGTCACGACGCCAGGATAACGAGGAACAGGCGCGCGCACCATAGCCTCGCTCAGGTGCGCTGCCGTGCCGGAGATATTTTTCCCACCTCCGGCGGCACGGAAAGCGACAATACGGTGCTGCGCGCGGCCCGGGTATGGGCATACGGCGTATTATTCCTCGCATACAGAACACCATGCCGTTACCGCCACACTTTGGCGCCATTGTTGCCGAAAACGCGTCTTTTTTTACCGCACATGAATATCTCTTGCGGAATATGTGGACTTGGACACGCACGGCAGGATAGATATGGCCGGTTTGGAAAAACATGCTCCGCGTTTCGACGGGAAAACCTTGGTCAGCCTCATGCATGCCAATAACGAGACAGGCAACCTTTACGATCTTAGGGCCATAGGGGGAACTATGCCGCAAGTATGGCGCGTTGTTCCATACCGATGCTGTGCAGACGGCAGGGCATTATCCTTTGGACCTTAAGGAGTTGCCGGTGGATTTTCTTTCCGCCTCGGCGCATAAGTTTCACGGGCCGAAAGGCGTCGGTTTCCTTTTCGCACGCCCGGTACGGGATTGCGGCCGATGATTTCGGAGGGGAACAGGAGCGCGGTATGCGTTCCGGTACGGAAAATGTCCCAGCCATAGCCGCTATGGCACTGGCATTTCAGATGGGACATGATGATATGGATGCGGACAGGGAGCATGTGCTGTCTTTGAAAAAAAACGCCTTCTGGAGGGGTTGTTGTGATAAATGGCGTGCGTTTCAACGGGTTGTGCGAATGTGAAGATGAAAGTATGTATTCGCTGGTCAGTGTTACCCCTTCCGGTGAAAAAAAGATTCGGGCATGGCGCTGCTGGCATTGGATATGGCGGGTGTGGAAGTTTCTGCCGGAAGTGCGTGCATGTCCGGAGCATGGCGTCCGTCGGAAGTGATAAGCCGTTTGTATGGCCCGTCGGACGATATGCCGGGATGTCCCACGCTGCGTATTTCGATGTCCAAGTTCAACACGGCTGACGATATCGACTTTGCCGTTGCCGCGATACGTAAACTGGTGTGAGTGCGGAGCCGGAAAGAATCCCCGTCTTTGAGGATATATTATAAGTTCGCTACATTTCCTTAAGGGCATATGTCAGGACTTCGGCTTTGGAGCGTCCTACTACCGCGGCCAGTTCCTCCCCCCGGCACGCTTTATTTTTTCAAGCGAGCCGAAGTGTTGCAGAAGTGCGTCCCTTGATTTTTTCACCTATGCCTTTTATGCTGTCAAGAGCCGACACAAGGGCGCTTTCGAGCGGCGGTCCCGGTGGTGGGTTATGCCGAAACGATGTGCTTCGTCGCGCAGTTGTTGTATTACGCGGAGCGTTGGCGAGCGTTTGTCCAGGTACAGGGGCACCGGGTCGTCGGGATAGAAAAGTTCTTCGAGGCGTTTGGCAATACCGATTATGTTGATTTTTCCGGCCAGTCCGAGTTCGGACAGTATCCGGTATGCGGCACTCAGCTGGCCTTTTGCCTCCGTCGACGATTATAAGGTCGGGCAGTGGTGCGTTTTCGTCTTTAAGCCGTTTGTAACGGCGGTACACGACTTCCTGCATGGTAGCGAAATCGTCAGGGCCTTCCACCGTTTTGACGATGAAATGCCGGTAATCCTTTTTTCGACGGTTTTCCGTTCTTGAATACCACGCATGACGATACGGGATTGGTGCCCTGTATGTTCGAGTTGTCGAAACATTCTATGTGGCGCGGCTCAACCGGTAGGTGCAGGTCCGTTTTCATCATCTGCATCAGGCGGTTGGTATGAGCTTGGGGTCCGTTATGCGCTCCTTGTTCATACGGTCCAGACGGGCCAGGCGTGCGTTTTTCTCGGACAGTTCCACAAGGTGGCGTTTTTCCCGATTTTTTAGGGACAGTCAGTTTTATACCTGTGCCCAGGTCTATGTCCAACGGGAACGGCAGCAGTATTTCTTTTGCCGCCGAGGAAAACATTCCCCCGTATCTCGACAATGGCCAGCGCGAGGAGTTCGGCATCCGTCTCGTCCATGCGTTTTTTCATTTCCATGGTGTACGATTGACGACGGCCCCGCGTACCACGCCTAGGTAGTTTGCGTATCCGGCTTCTGCATCGGATACTATGCTGAACACGTCCACGTTGCCGACCGAGGTGCTGGCTACGGTGGAATGAGCCTGGTATTTTTCCAGGTGTTCGATTTTTTCTTCTTGACTTTTTGGGCCTTTTCAAACGCCATACTACGTGCGTAAGCGGTCATTTCCCGTCGGAGCGAGGCTAGTGTCCCTGCGAACTGACCTTTTTATTATCTCGCGCGCCATTGCGAGGTTTTCATGTATTCCTCTTCGCTTTGATAACCGGCGCACGGTGCGGCGCAGCGTTTGATGTGGTATTCGAGGCATGGCTTTTTATACGGCCTTCGGAAATGTTTTTTTTCGGAGAGGTCGGCTTTGCAGGTGCGTATGGGGAACAGTTCGCGCAGCATGTCCAAAGTACGTGGGCTGTTGATACCGGGAAGGGTACGGCCCGAAATATTCCGATCCGTCGGATGTTTTCTTGCGCGTGAGGAAGATACGGGGAAACGCTCGTTTTTTAATACATATCCAAGGGTATGTCTTGTCATCCTTGAGCATTATGTTGTACCGGGGACGGAGCGTTTTTATCAGGTTGTTCTCCAATAACAGCGCATCCGCCTCGCTTTGTACCACTACTGAATTTGATGTCCGCTATTTTGGATACCATTACTCGGGTTTTTGGGACTTTGGACGTTGGACACGAAGTACGACAGCACCCTTTTTTTCAGGTTCTTGGCTTTGCCTTACGTACAGTATTTTCCTTCGAGTCGAAATAGCGGTACACTCCGGGGTCTTCGGGAAGGGTCTTGAGTATGAGTTCTATATGCGGAGACATGTATTTTTTGCTGATTTTCAGGATTTGCCGTCTATTATCTGTTTGGCGCGCTCTATCATGGAATCCACCCGGCTCCCATGGCCCCGATATCCATGTCGTGGCGCTCGTCCGGTTCGACGCCCAGTTCGAAATCCGCTCCGTGTGCGTCCGGTGGAACGGGTGGTGCTAAGGCGAAGCTGCCATCCGCACGGCAACAGGTAATCTATCGGAAGACCGGCGCCGCCGCCAGTGAGGTCGCCCAGAACGGTCGTTGGGAAAATTCCTTGGCCATTACTACGAAAAACGACGTTGCGCTGTAACACGAACGGTTGGTCAGTATCACCACCGGTTTTTAAATCTTTGCCTATCGGTTTGGGAGTAATGTTCGAATGCTTTCGACAGGGTCGTCATGTCCGGGACCATCCTTGTACCTCATTACGTAAAGTGAGCCTTTTCGTGTCCGCCAGGTAATCGGCAAGTATGTGGCGTTGTCCAGGGCGCCTCCGCCGTTGCCGCGTCTATTATTATGCCGTCCGTGTCTTTGAACCTATCCAGCACCAGGCCCATGTACGATACCGATGAATTGAACGACGGATAGTATATGTATCCGTATTTCTTTGCAAATCCAGAAATGCGTTGCGCAGGCCTCCTGACGCCCAGTAGTCGCGTCCAAGATAGTTGCGTTCGATTATGGTATAGTTGAAGTTCTGCGGCGAGTCTAGATACCATTCCCAGTTACGGGCGTAATTGAAACCTGCGTACAGGTTTACATGTCCGTCGCGCAGTTCGTAAAAACATGTCGGCCAGTACTTTGTACAGTTCGTACGAGGATGTGCTTTCGTCGATTTTAGATTCGTATTCGGCGCGTATTTTGCGTCCCAGTCGATATCCTTGTAAGTGAGGTAAGAGTATTTTCGTTCACCGTGTTCCATAGCGATTCGAAAATCTCGCGGTTGGTGAATTTCTTGGGGTCGGTGTCCCATCAGTGCCTTTTTTCGCATCCCGATACGAATGTCAGGATTGCAAATAGCAGGGGTCGTAATCCATGTTTTGCGGAGCGTTTTTCTCATAGCGGTCATAGGTCGAAGTAAAAGATGAACGAGATATTGTGTACGGCCTGTTTTACCGTGTTCTGGTAATCGTAATACCCGTATTGCCAGCCGTACGAGGAAGCGACATGGCGTTTCGGTTTTTCATGCGGCGGAAAAAGCCCGACCTCTGTTTCGGCCTGTCCGTACGAACCGAACGAGGCCAGACGGATGTTATCCAGCCGGTCGTTGCGGAACGGCATCGAATACGTAGGACGCATGACAACGGCCATGATGTCGTAATTTATTTTGCCGAACACCGAATCCTAACCTTTTTTTTTCAGGATTTCGAACGGGTATTCGCAGTAGAACTGCGGGGCCAAAGGCCTATGTGTCCGAAATAATTTGCCTGGCTGTTTGAAAACGGTATAACGGTGTTTATGTACGCCTGGATATCGAAGAGTTTTCCGCCGGCGAACATGCGAAACAGTTTTTCCTGGCGGCTGACGGAATGCATGTACACGTGCCGGAAAGAATGCCGTAATACCGGTCTGCTATGCGGTTTTCGATGGACGGGAAGCCGAACGTATTCAGAAACCTATTCCGGCTTTCAGTCCGATGCCCCAGATGTGCTTCTCGCTGCGGTTGTCGAAACCCAAATGTCCAGCCCGGCAAGGCGCCTTTCATGGGTACGTCGCCTATTGTCTTGTCATTGAGTACTAACGTAATCCGTGCGCAGCCTTCGAAGTGTACGGTTGTACGTCGTCCGTTTGCGCTGCGGCGTGAAATGCCCCGGCACAAAGTACAATGGCAAGTAGTTTTTTTTTCATGGCGTCGTAGTATGTTTACATGTGCCGCTGGTGTTTTCCGCCGTTAATGGACTGTTTTGCCGTCCATAGGCGAAACATTCGTGCAGAGCGCGGCAGATTTATTTTATCGTGACGTTTATCACGGAATCCATTTCCTTTATCTTGTCCACGAGTTTTTCAGCTGGCCTTTGTTCTTTATTACCAGCACGACTTCGCCGCTGAACATTCCGGCCTTGCCCTTTACGCTGATGGATTCCATGTTTATCTCCATGTTCTCGGAGATTATCTGCGTCAGGCGGTTGACTATGCCCATGTTGTCCACTCCGGTGATATCGAGCGTGACTTTCGATTCTTCTTTGGACGAGTCTATCCATTTGGCCGACAGCACGCGGTAGCCGTAGTTGGACAGCATGTCGGTGGCGTTAAGGCAGTCCTTGCGGTGAACTGTTATGCCTTTTCCTACGCTGACGAAGCCGAATACATCGTCGCCGGGCTGAGGTGCGCAACACGGGGCCAGGGTGTAGTTGAATTTGTCTTCGTTTTTCGCCGAACACCAGGCGGTCGTAATGCGGGGGCTTCTTCGTCGGGTGTTACTTTCGGCGCTCCCATGATAGGAGCGCGCCGGAACAGGTTGGAGAAGAAACCTCGTCCCGATACGAACTGTTTGAGAGTGTTGTTGTCCACCAATCCTTTCCCGAAGCGGTAGAACATCTCCTGCGATGTTTCGGCTTTGAGAAAAGAGACTAGTTCGTTGACTGTTTTTTCATTCAGTTCGACCTTCAGGTGGCGCAGTTTGCGGGCCAGGATTTCCTTTGCCGTAGTTGGCCGTTTCGCGGATATCTTCGTTAAGTGCGGCTTTTATCTTGTTGCGGGCGCGCGTGG
>VOFJ01001055.1_pt1 | contig 21854 bp, 34 predicted proteins | sample 5384081 | NCBI WGS metagenome assembly VOFJ01 (sample SAMN12384729, study PRJNA508395) | human gut metagenome | isolation source: healthy gut I | host: Homo sapiens | reverse complement strand
TGTAGTAAGGATTGCATAAAAGAAAGAGTTTCCAAGTGCTCTCCACAGTGGCTGCTGGGATGTAAGATTACGGAAGTTTTCCATAAAATGGCTTCCCGGAATAATTCGTCCACGTGATACATCTGTGGATGTATTTGTTTGCAGCTGAAATCATCCAGTATAACGGAAATACTGAAATAAATGACACGATGATCAGAAAAATATAGGTTGGAATCAATCTTCTCTGAATGGCTGATTTGTTTTTTCTTAGTCACGTGTATCACCTACTTTCAAATTAATAAATGCAAGTACAGCTACCATAATGAATATGATAAATGACATTGCTGCTGCATATCCAAAGTTTGGTACGTTAATAAAACATGTATTGTAAATATAATGGGACATTGTGATTGTTGAGTTCGCCGGACCACCTTTTGTCAGGTTGACAGACTCATCGAAACAGCTGCAGTGTACCATTGATAGACATAATAAATGTCATGATAATTGTCGGTTTCAGAAGCGGAACAGTAATCTTCCAGAAAGTCTTCCAGTCGTTGGCACCATCAATCTTTGCTGCCTCATATACAGAATATTCAATATTCTGAAGGCCGGCCAGATAGAATACCATGTTATATCCTGTCCATCTCCAGATCAGGGCCAGGATGATAACAACCTTGGCACTGGCGGAATTTCCCCAGGAAGTTATAGCCGGTAGATAAGATTCCAAGTTTGATCAGAATACTGTTGATCAGACCATCTGTAGCAAACATGGAACGGAAGATCAGTGAGTAGGAAACCAGAGATGTTGCACATGGAAGGAATACACATGTACGGAAAAATCCCTTAAATTTCAAATCTTTGTTATTCAGAAGCTGTGCCAGAAGAATTGCCAGTATCAGCATGATCGGCACCTGAATGATCAGATACAGGAATGTATTTGCAATAGACTGCTGAAATACCTTGTCTGCCAGAATACGTTTATAGTTGCTGAAGATCGGATCTGCAAATCTCATATTTGCTCCGGCTCCGGTCTGCAAAGAAATGATAAATGCACGTATCATTGGATAAAAACTCATGATCGCGATCATGATAGTTGCAGGTGCCAGGAACGTCCATCCTGCTGCCCTCTGCTTTTGCCAAGCAGAGACATACCTTTTTTTTAGAATTCACGTGAACTCCTCCTTTCAAAAAACTCTGTAACTGTTCAGCATTTTGCCGGACAATTACCAACTCTTTGGATGGGGGACTGCTGGCAGTCCCCCGCCTTTTTCATTCACTTAATCACTGTCTACAGATTGCTTCACATTTCACTGTTTCCGCAATCTTACATCATCTGATCCTGCGATCAGAATTTATTCAGTCATCTTGAATGCCAGTGTATCCTGTGCTTCCTGAAGAGCATCTTCTACAGGTGTGCCGTTTACGATATTTACAACTGCTGTGTTGACGCATTCTCTTGCTTCATAATGATACGGTGTTTTTGTGAACTCCGGAATATGAGAAGAGTATTCTACAATTGTGGAGAAGATTGGCTGTCCACCAAAGAATTCATTTGGCTCGTTGTAAACCTTAGATTCACCTGCCGGCAGATAACAGGAGATTGCACCTGCTTCCGGAAGGATTGCATCATAGAAATCTGTGCTGGAACCAAATGTGCTTGCAAGGAAATCTTCTGCAAGTTCTACATTCTTGCAGTTGGATGTAACATACCAGGAAGATCCACCATTGTTTGCATAGTTTGTAGCTGTATCAACATCGTCTACTTTTAGGCATTGTTGTGATCTGCCACAGACCCTTCTGATCTTCTGTAGACATCAGAGTAGCTGTGATCCAGTTACCATTTACAATACCTGCTGCCTCACCGCCTGTAATAGTAGCGATATATTCATCCCAGTTATTTACAAGTTTAACAACGTCATTCTTAACCAGATCTACATAAAGATTGATGCATTTCTCTGCAACTTCATTGCCTACGATGTAAGCTTCGCCATCTTCGTTTACGAAGTTAGCTCCACAGGACTGCATCATCATCATCAGAGTATCGCCACCTGTTGCTTCACTTGTAAGGAGATATTTACCTGTTTTTTCGTGAACGTCTTTTCCGATCTCCATGAATTTGCTCCATGTGATATCTGTAAGATCATCAATGGTATATCCTGCTTCTTCCAGGATATCTGTACGATAGCAGGCAATTGTTGCACCGTTATCAAACGGAACTCCGTAATGTGTATCATCTACCATGGAATAGGACTGTTTCAGTTTTCCAAAATCATCCCAGTTAATGTTGATATCTTTCAGATCTGTGAATGCATCCGGATAGCTCTTCAGATATTTCTGATAGCTGTTGTCCTGCATAAGAACGATATCCGGAAGTGTGCTGTAATCGCCTGCATTTGCTGCTGTTGTCAGTTTAGTCTGGCAGTCATCAGAAGATGTCTCTACGATATCTACAGAAAATCCCTCATGATCTTTTGCATACTGATCTGCTGCGATCTGCATGGATTTGATGTTGAAGTTCTGATCCCACGCCCATACAGTTAACTTGTTGTCATCATCAGATTTCGCAAAAACAGCTGTAGCTGATCCTGCAAAGGATGCTACCATAGCACCGGTCATTAATACTGCGAGTAATTTTTTTTCTCATATTTATATCCTCCTTTATTAAGCTTATTCTTTCTTCCGAATTGCTTGTAAGTTGATTATAGCATCCGATTTTCAGGTATAGTTTGCATAACCGCACACATAATGTGCAATTTCGACCATTTTATGTATTTTTTGTTCACTATTAAAAATATTTAAAAATATATTTTTTTTTTCACTTTCTCATTTACTATGTTTTTTACTATATAATTTTAATAACAAAGGCCACTTTCATGGACAAAAAAAATATATATATTTTTGTCTTTAAAAATGACCTTTTTGTTATTATTTCATAAATTTTCCGTTCAATTTTTTTGTACATATTTTACAGTTTTTAATTCATTTTATGCAAAATAGACTTTTTTCAGGATATTGTGTTTTCATCGCATGAAGCAGTTCCTCATTAAGATCAAGAAGCAGTTTTATTTTGTGCCCGTCTTCCCGGATGATCATTGTATAATAAGGAGTATCTTCATCATAAGAGGTATAATCGTATTTTTCAGCTTCTCCGTTCCACCATTCTTTTTTTGTACCTTGCAACACTTTCATGCCAGTGCGGTGCCACTGTCTCCAGATTACTCAGTTCCAGTATATGAGCTGTTTTGCGATACTTCTTGCCATAGATCACATCTATTTCAAACTGACCGTTTTTCCATCATGTATTCATAATCCTTCTGACTGAATATATCAAAGACAAAATACAGCCCTGCAAGCAGAAATCCCGGAAGCATAAATGCCTGGGAAATCGTGATTCCCATAACCACAAAAAAGCACTGCAAAAATAATCATTACCACACACAGGACTCGGACATACTCTTTTTCTTTCTTGATACCTGCTCCACAATCTTATAGTTCATAACTTTTTTACCATCCTTCCTCTGAATGAATATAGAAATCAAAAGCTGCTGTTCATAATTCTCCGGCCGTTTTCTCCATTCAACCGGAGTCACTCCCATTATCTGTCTGAAGTTCCTGTTAAACGTTGAATTGGTCGTGAAACCACATTTGTGCGCAATATCTGCCACCGGTATATCTGTTTTCTGCAGAAATTCACAGGCAGTATGAATCCGCACAGAATTAATATACTCAAAGGACTTACTTTCATATGCGATGTAAAAATACTCTTCTGAAATGAGTTTCACTGATGTGACAGATTTTCGCCAGGTCCCTCAATCCGAATGTCCTCCATATAGTGATAAGAAACAAAAATCCAGTACACGGGTGATCATATTTGTAAGTTTTCCCTGTTTCCTCTTCCACCCTGTCTTCCGGTGAAACCCGGTTCAGTCTGGCAATTTCTACTAGTAATGCCGCAAGAACTCCACTGGATTCTTCAATATAAAATTCTTCTCCCTCACGCATGATATTCATGATCTTAAGAATTTTTGCAGCTATAGAGGGGGACTCATTCTCTTTCAGAAATAAAGCCTTAGAATATATTCTCTGAATCATTTTTTCAGCCTTTACCGGATTGTTCAGAAATTTTTTTTCATGAAACCTTCCACATCTATGAAAAAGATACTCCCATTTACTGACCGTACCCAGATCACTGTTAGTCGTATGAGCATAATTGGGTGGAATCACCGTAAATTCTCTTCCCGAAAACCGCATTTTAGCCTCACCAAACGCCATAACTCCATCCCCTTCGTAACAGAAACCAATCTCCAGATAATTATGAAAATGAAGATAATCCACATCATTTCCATAATTCTGAACCCACTTCTGTCCCAGAAGAGCCAGGATCGGACTTCCGGCAGGCATCTGATAATAACGGAATTCCATCTTCGGTTTTTTTTCTCTTCTTTGCCATACAGTCACCTCATTTTCTGTTCTGTATTTTCACAATATGATTTTACCAGTTTTTTTATATATTTTTCGATATTTTTGTACATTTTCCAATAAAAACATACAAAAATACCTGACAGACTACTTTTTTATAATCTGTCAGGTATCCCTTTTCCATATCTGTTATTATCAATCTTTTTTATTCACAGGCTCATGGCTGAACCCGAATAATTTTGACTGATAGCAGTTCTATACATACCTCTAGTGTGCCGACAAGTTGATTCTTGAAACAATCTTGCAGGATAAATTTTTTTATTTCAAGGCGGAGGAAGGAGGCGTAGCGGTGGCTACGGCGACCGACGACAACGCGGAAATAAGAAATTTAGACGCAAGATTGTTCTAGAAATCAACTTGTTGGTACACTAGTATCACTTTTATTTTTTTCATGATTGTGATTTTCTTTCTGATTCCACACTGGATTGCATTGGTCGGACAGGCTTTTCGGCATCTGCCGCAGCGGATACATTCCGGACTGTTGGAGTTTTCCACAGGGTCTACGATCATCTGGCATGCTTTTTGCACATTTTTCCGCATTTTATACACTTATCTTTATCCACTCTGTACTTATACAGAGAGACAGGATTAAAGATGGAATAAAAGTGCTCCCCAGGGGACAGATATATTTGCAGAACGGACGGTAGATTAAAATGGAGAGAATGATCGTTATGATCAGGATCACATTCTTCCATATGTACAGCCAGCCCAGTGCACTACGCATGGATTTATTCAGAGTACCAGTGGCAGTCCGCCCTCCAGTGTTCCTGCCGGGCAGATAAGCTTAGCAGAAGTACGGGTGCACCCTGTCCCATAATATCCACCAGAAACAATGGAAGCAGGATCACAAATACTGCAAAAATCACATATTTCAGCTTACGAAGCAGCTTGTCGCCTTTTGAATGTGCGGATTTTCTTAGGAAACGGAATCTTATTCAGCAGATCCTGAATCAATCCGAAGGGACAGAGAAAACCGCAGATCAGCCTTCCCACCATAGCTCCGATGAAGATAAGAAATCCCACCACATAATAAGCCATTTTGAAATTCCAGCTCCCTATCACAGCCTGAAGAGAACCGATAGGACAGGCACCAACAGCACCGGGGCAGGAATAGCAGTTCAGGCCCGGAACACAGGCATTTTTCAATTTGCCTGTGTAAATTTTTGCCTGTGACAAAGCCGGTAACATGACTGTTTGTAATGAACGCCCACAGTGCCTGGATTCCGTGGCGGGGCCACTCATTGATCTTCATATTTTTTGTGTTTTGTTTCTTATTACTTTTTGTTATCGCTGTTCTTTTTTGTTACTCATTTATCCTATTCCTACACATTCCATACAGATATTAATGGCTTTTGTAAACACCACTGCCAGCTCTCCGCGGAAAATCCCATATCCCATAAAGCAGACTCCCCCACAAGCATAAGAATCAACGCCGGCCATTTACTGTTCCATATTTTGCTGGTTTTTAATTTATTCATTTATTTTCCCTCTGTGACATTCGCCAGCTCTTTTCCACAATCTCTTTCCACTCGTCCAGACTGTGGCTTCCGGAGTAGGTCTCACCTACAATATTTCCGTTTTTTGTCAACAAAGAAGGTTTCCGGGAAAGCAGAGATTCCATTGAGACGTCCGTTCATCATTCCGGAATCCGGGATCAGGAATGGATAGGATGCCTTTGTTTTCTCCTGAATTACCTGAGCCTTTTTTCACTGCTTCCTCATCCTGTTTTCCACCACTGCCTACTGTATCCCGTGTCACGCCTACTACTCCCACACCTTTTTATCCTTCATCTCCTGATAAAGTTTCTCCAGATCAGGAATCTCATTGACACATGGAGAACACCAGGTGGTGAAAATATTTACCATAGTCAGATCATATTTGCTAAAGATATCCTGTGTGTAAGTTTTTTCCATCAACTCCTGTTGTTTCAAATTTACCTACATTTGTTCCTTCAGTCGCCTCTGTACTATCAGAAGTATCCTGTGGCTGGTCAAATGCAGAGAGCATCTGGAAAGGGAGTCATTTCTGTAAGTGTTACCTCAATCCCCTCCACGTCCTTTAACAGATCTGCATCCGCATCCTTGTTTGTGCTGAGATAATATTTATATTTGCCATCACTGCTGGTGCCCAGTTCTTTATGCTCTGTGCAGCCGGTAATCCTATCCAGATCTTTCTGGGATTCCTCATCATACATTCCGATCACACCTACTCTGCTGAGACTTTTCAGCCAATCGTCATATCCGGTGCCCATCTTATCCACCTCTGCATCCTTCTGCTCATCTGTCAGGGTGCACCAGCTTGCTGTAGCATATGTGACTGCATCTGCATTGTCATTCCATCTCACATCTGTGAACATGGAAATGTTCTTCTTCTCCATCTGCTCTTTCAGGTCTTTGGAAATCCCTAATTTCATTCCAAGGAATGGATATTCATAAGTATCCTGTGCCGGCTGAGCAATCTCTGACGGTTTGAAGGATCCTGCGATCAGACCTTCGGAAGCTGCCACACTGCCATCTTCTGCTGCCTGAGCATCCTTTCCATCCATCTGAACCGCACCTGCACCGGCTTCCTCTGCAGGCACTGAAAGAGTTTCCTCTGCATGTGCAGTTACAATACCTCCCATAGATGTCACACTTAATACACCTGCTGCAAAAATCGCCATTAATCTCATTCTTCTGTTTTTCATTATAAGTAAGCTCCCTTCATTTTTTTTACTGTTATGATTTTTATATTACTTTTAAGCCAAGCCGATAAAAACATACACTTCTCTACCTGCTCTAACCAAATAACTTGGTTATGAGCTTCACAGTTTAATTGGTTAATTCCCTATGTCTGTCCGCAGATTTGGATTTTGTCCCCGCATAACAGGCATCGTTTTATTGATATGCACACATTATAGCATCTGAGAAATAAAATCTGTGTTAAGAAAATAACTTTTTTCAAAATTTTATTTCATGGCCAGTCACAGACAAATCTGAAACTTGGTGACATGCTCTCGCCACTAAATCTTACAGATTTTGAAGTGGGGGGCTTCCTGCTCAATTGCCCTTCAGGGCAAAGCTAAAACAGGCTATCCCCGCGTGTCCCGCGGTTTTTTTTTATCCGGTTACGGATCTTTTCTGTGCTATTATGCACATTTTTATATATTCTTTTTCCTTCTTTCAGAATATTGACCGCCGCATTCACATCCCGGTCCATCCGGTTTCCACATTCGCATAGGTATATCCGTTCTGATAATGCCAGCTCTTTCTTCTTATGTCCGCATACGCTGCATATCTTACTGGATGCAAAATATCTGTCTACTTTTATCAGATATTTTCCTCGTTCCTCCAGTTTATATCCAGCATAGAAAGAAACAGGCCATATCCATTATCATGTACGCCTTTTCCAAAATGAAGTCCTCCTGCCATCCCTTTCAGGTTCAGATTCTCCACACATACTGCGTCATAGTCTTCTGCAAGGCTGTGGCTGAGCTTTATGCTGGAAATCCTTCCTCTGGTTCTTGATCTTTTCATGATATAAAGCAACCTTTTTCTTCTGTTTCTGATAGTTACGGCTGCCCTTTTCACATCTGGACAGTTTTCTCTGTTCCCGTGCAAGCTTTTCTCTCTGTATTGCGGTAGAACATCGGATATTCAGCTCTTTTACCGGTAGAAAATACACACATTCCATGCATGGCAAAATCAATCCCCAGAAATTTTTCTGCCTGTCTTTTTCTCTGCTGTTTGGTTCTCACAGCAAAATAACAGACTTGCAAAATATTTTCCGGACGGTTCCCTGCTCACAGTCACTGATTTCAGCTTCCATCCCTCCGGGATCATACGGTGGAGTTTTTATTTTTACCGGCTGCATCTTTGGCAGTTTCAGGAACCTGTCCTGCAGACAGATATTCCCATTTACCATATTCGGTTGTATAAGATTTCCGCGAATGTTTTTTTGATTTATAATGCGGAAATCCCACTCCCGGTTCCCGGAAAAATTTCCGGAAAGCCCCTTCCAGATTTAACTGTACATTCGCCAGCGCAAGAGAATCTACCTCTTTCAGCCATGGATATTCTTTTTTTTTATATCCGGCCGGCGTATTTTTCAGCATCTTTTTTTCTTCCTGATAATGACGGATCTTATCCGCAAGCATCCGGTTATAGAGAAAACGACTGCAGCCGATCGTCTTCTCTATCTGGGTTATCTGTTCTTTATTTGGATAGATCCTTATTTTTACTGCCCGGTTTATCTTTCTCACCCTGACTCTCTATATACTGATGGATTGTTTCAACAGGTGCTATATTTCAAAGATTTCTTTTGTTCTCTCTGACATCTTATCGTCCAGCATCTTTCTGCCATATTTCATAACCAGAATCAAACAAAAAAACACTGAATGAGAATTATTATCTAAACTCATTATGTACACTCACTTATTGCTTATTTCGACCGTCCAAATTTCAAGAGCATATTGTTCTTTTTTTCTATTATAATATATTTATTGTGTCAGAACAAGTGTTTTTGTGATTTTTTTTATAAATTTGAGCAGACATGCTCGAATGTGCAATTCATAGTGCAATTCATCCCATCACCTATAGAAGGCCACTGAAAAGTCCTTTTTTTGCGTATAAATTAACACAAAATAAAGTACATCAATCAACTTTGAGACACTGTATATAGTATGAAAAACAGTTTTTCAGCGGCGTCCCTATAGAGGTGAGGGAATTCTTGCTACGGTTGTTAAAAAGAACTTTGTAATCGGATATTTTAATATGAAACATTTTTTTTTTTACACGAATTTTATACTTCGTGTGCTATGATAAAACTATAAATCTAGAAATTCAAAAAAGGAGACTATCATGCACATTTTAATTATAGAAGATGAAGAACAGCTCTGCCGTTCCATGGCAGAGGGGCTCCGCATGGACGGATACGAAACAGATACCTGCTTTGACGGAGAAGAGGGACTGGAATTATGTATGACAGAGAATTACGACCTGATCCTTCTGGATCTGAACTTGCCGGGGATTGACGGTCTGGAAATCCTGCGTCAGTTCCGTACCTTCAATACCAATACTCCTGTTCTCATACTCTCCGCAAGCGTACAGATTCAGGATAAGGTGGAATGTCTGGATCTGGGAGCCAACGATTACCTCACCAAGCCGTTTCATTTCGAAGAGCTGGAAGCCCGCATCCGCAGCCTTACCCGACGCAAATTTATCCAGGAGGATGTCTGCCTGAGATGTAGCCGCATTACCTTTGACACCCGCACAAGAGAAGCCAGTGTAGATGGCACACCTCTTGCTCTCACCAGGAAAAGAAAGCGCACTTCTGGAATACTTTTTGCTTCACCGCAACCGGATCATCAGCCCTGAGGAAATGATCGAGCATCTCTGGGACGGCAGCGTGAACAGCTTCAGTAATTCCATCCGGGTGCATATTTCTTCTTTAAGAAAAAAAACTGCGAACTGCCCTTGGATATGATCCTATACAAAATAAGATTGGACAGGGATATATTCTGGAAGAATAAAAATCATTCATATCTGTACAATAAATATTTTCAGATTTCAAATACTACTATGTCATTATAATGAAACGAAAGGATTTATCTATGAAATTTTATTCAGAAAAACTTTCCCCCCCCCCGCAGGCTCTCTCTCCAGTGGCGGCTCACATTGCTGATCTCCGGGCTGGTTATCACAGCCTGTGCACTGATGTATTTCTTCATCAGCCGTTCTGCTGTGACCGGTCTGGAAGGGATTTCCGATTATGTGGTTCTGGTCACCCCCGATAATTCAAACCCGATCTCCATCAATGTAGATCCAAAATCTCATCCCCTGATCTTGAAAACCAGATCCAGAATACCAAAAACAACTTTCTGTTCCAGAGCATGATCGCCACAGGTATCATTATTCTTCTCAGCAGTATCTACTGTACCTGGTTTGTCACCAGAAGAGCCCTGGCTCCCCTGCGCAGATTCAGCGACAGGATCAGCCAGGTACAGGCACAGAATCTGTCTGAACCGCTGGAAGTCCCACTCTCAGAGGATGAAATCTCACGTCTGACCAGATCCTTTAATGACATGCTTGCCCGCCTGGATAATGCCTTCTCTGCACAGAAGCAGTTTGTGGCAAGTGCAGCACATGAGCTTCGCACACCCTTAGCTGTAATGCAGACAAATCTGGAAGTTTTTACAAAAACCGGAACACACACCCCAGGAATACGACAGACTTTTCACTATGCTTCAGGAACAGATCGGCCGGCTTTCCCACCTTGCGGAAATCCTGCTGGACATGACAGGCCTTCAGACTGTAGAGCGTTCTGACACTATTTCCCTTGCAGCACTCACAGAAGAGGTTTTCTGCGATCTGGACCCGGTTGCAGACAAGCATCAGATCCGGCTTATTCAGACAGAAGGTGACTGTACTGTTACAGGCAGCTATATCCTTCTGTACCGGGCAGTCTATAATCTGGTTGAAAATGCGATCAAATATAACCGGCCTTCCGGTTCCGTTACTGTAAGCATTCATTCTGCAGAATCTGCAGTCCTGGAGGTAACTGACACAGGCATCGGTATCTCCCCTGAAAATCAGGGAAAAAATCTTTGATCCCTTCTACCGTGTGGACAAATCCCGCAGCCGCGCCATGGGCGGTGCAGGTCTGGGGCTTGCTCTTGTAAGCGAGATTGCCAGACAGCACAACGGCCAGGTAAAAGTAACCCAGAGCAGCGAAAAAAAGGCAGTACCATTGCTCTGATACTGCCTGAATCAACTGACTATTGATTTTTTTCTCTTATTTATTTTTTTCCAGAATCTGAATCAGTTTCTGTGTATCTTCCATAGTAGTAGCCCAGCTTGTGGCAAAGCGGATCACAGAGTGTGTCTCATCATACTTCTCCCAGAATCCGAACTCCACATCCTGGGCTATTTTTTTTTCATTACCTCATTGGACACAATGCAGAAGATCTGATTGGTGGGAGTATCCAGAGAAAGCTGATATCCATACTTCTTCAGTGCATCCTTGATCTGCTCTGCAGCTTCCATTGCAGGTTTGCCGATCCGCAGGTACAGCCCGTCCGTAAACAGTTCACCAAACTGGATTCCTGCAATCCGTCCCTTGGCAAGCAATGCTCCATGCTGCTTGATGATCGTAAAGAAATGAGGAATCCGTCCTTTCTGCGGTATAACCACTGCTTCTCCAAACAATGCTCCGCATTTGGTTCCTCAATGTAAAAATACATCGCTAAGTTCTGCCAGATCAGTGAGAGTCACATCATTCTCCGGGCTTGCCAGTGCATAGGCAAGGCGGGCGCCATCCACATAAAGGGGAAGATGATTTTCCCGGCAGACTTTGCTGAGAGCTGCTAATTCTTCTCTGGAATACAGGGTACCATATTCTGTTGGCTGAGAAATATATACCATCCCGGCATTTACCATATGCTCATAATTGGCATCATCATAGAAATCCTTCACCAGCTTCTCAATCTGCTGTGCAGAGATTTTCCCATCTTTCTGCGGTACTGTCAGAACCTTATGTCCGCCAAATTCAATGGCACCTGATTCATGAGTTGCAATATGACCTGTATCCGCAGCCACAACTCCCTGATAGGATTTCAAAAGTGCATCGATTACTGTGGCATTGGTCTGTGTTCCACCAACCAGCAGAAATACATCTGCCTCCGGTGCATTGCAGGCTTTTCTGATCTTTTTCTTTCGCATCTTCTGTATATGGATCCTGACCATAGCCCACTGTTTTCTCCAGGTTTGTCTCCATCAGCTTTTTCATGATCGCAGGATGTGCACCCTCCATGTAGTCACTGGCGAAATATAAACGTGATTCTGTATTTTCCATTTTTATCGTTATGTCCTTTCACTGCACTATTTGCGCATTTGACTTTTTTATTCATAGCTTCTGTTCTGTACCGGAACGCTATTCATTCTGTTACTCTATTTTTCTTAGCATTTCTCCCATCTGCTCTTCTGACTTTCACAGATGGAGTTCCACTGACAATTCCCACAGATTTCTTTCCTCTTTCCTGATGCCAGGATTTTCTTTTTGAACAACATCTGTAAAATCATCAAATTCCATGATCTGTCCATTCTCTAGACCGCACAGTTCCAGCACTGCATTGTCATATGCTTCTACAAGCGAAAAGGAAGAACAACATCCTTTTTCATTATTCGGACAGGCAGAACAGATCTCGTCTGTATCTGCATGAAGCTGTATCTTTGCTCCCTTCTGGAAAATATCCAGCATTTCCTGCATATGTGCGGAAAATCCATCACTGTATCCCTCACCCTTGAAATATGCAAGGCACATTCCATGGTGAGGGCGTAGTGGAATATTTTTTATAAAAGACATCTTTGTGCACCCTTCTCCTTAATTTTTAATATATTGGATACTTTAACACAAAGCGTTTTTATTGACAACTTTTTTATTTTATAGTTTACAATCCGATAATTCTATATACTGATCGGATTTCATCAGACTTACTGGATAAAATCAGAAAAATCCTTTTTTTTTTTTTTTCTTCATTTACCAGCCTTAGCTACCCTCATATTATAAAGAAAGGTACCCAATGATGCCAGAATAATCAGCACATATCCTGTAAAGCTGTACTTATCCGGAATCTCTCCAAACAGGACAAATCCCAGCATCGTGGCAAAAATAATCTGCGAATAATCAAAGATGGAAATCTTCCCTGCAGGTGCATAGGTGTATGCAGCCGTAATCGTAAACTGTCCACCCGCTGCGAATAATCCTGCCATCAGCAATGTCACAAGCTGCTTCATACTCATGGGTGTGAAATGGAACAACATCCACGGCACAACCGACAAACAGGAGAAAAATGAAAAATAAAACACGATAACCGGTCCCTTCACTCCGTGAGTTCCCAGTACACGCACCATCGTATAGGCAATTCCTGCCCCCCAGTCCACCGCAGACTCCTATCAGTGCCGGAACAAGTGCCGCATTCTGAAATCCCGGTTTCACTACAAATAAACATCCGATAAACGCCAGCGCAACACACGCAGCCTGTGCCGGTCTGATCTTTTCCTTTAACAAAAGGAATGAAAAAATAATCGCAAAAAACGGAGATAACTTATTCAGGATCGATGCATCTGCCACCAACAGATGGTCAATGGCGTAAAAGTTACACAGAATCCCCAGTGTCCCGCACACAAACGCAGGATCAGCGGTCCCCAGTATTTCTTATCCACCTTCGGCACTGTACGATTCTTACAGAGAACTATCGCTGCAAACACCGCCGCCACCAGATTTCGGAAGAAGCTCTTCTCCACAGACGGCAGATCACCTGCCAGACGTACGCTCACATTCATACAAGCAAAGAAAAACGCCGACAGGATGATCATTATCATACCCTTTATGTAATTTTCCTGTTTCATCAGATTTAACCTGCCTTTCTGTCCATGCAGCCAGCTTCTTTTTTTATCATATGCTGTCTGTCATCTACCTGTTAATCATAGCACGGACAATCGTTTTAGTACAAATAGATTTTTTATTTCAATTCGTCCTAAACCATGATATGTTACTGTTCACTCCGTTCTCAGTAACACGCTTCGCGATACACAGAATTTATGCTAATCGCATAAATTCGCGCAGTATGTCTCGGGTTTTCTGTGACCTTCGCTCACAAAAAACACCTCGCGGGATATTACCAGTGAACAGTAACCATGATATACTAAAATAGCTGTCGAACCTCCAGCAGAAAGGAGGTGCGTTTCATGGAAGAAATACTCGTCACACTTCTTGTCTCCGTGATAGCAAACGTAGTTGCCTACTACATATGCAAATGGCTGAGCGGTAGACGATAGGCAGCAACAGCCTAAACGGAATAGCTCACCTTAACGAGCAAGAAAGCCCTCAGAGCTGCAACTCTGAGGGGCTTTTGTTTTTTAGTTCGCTTCATGGAATCTCGTCACATTCCTTAGCTACTGTTAGTATATGCTGAAAAAATAAAAAAGTCAACTTAAAAATAATATTAGGTAGTGTAAATTTACGTTACTGTTCACCTCCGTTCATTAGTAACGTAGCCAAAATCATTCAGATTGCCTGCGGCAATGGAATTTTGGTTTGTATGTCTCGGGATTTTGGCATATTCATGCCAAAACACCTCGCAGGACAGTGGCGTGAACAGTAACAAATTTACTGTAGAAAAAATTTACCCTGCTTTTACATCCCATTGACTTTCCAAAAGCTTGTGTTACTCTAAAGCGTGTTTGAAAAATTGTAACGCACATCTTGCGTAAAGCATTTTTTCAAATACGCTCTAACAAAAAAAATCAGCATAATGGATAATAACAACGGGAGCTTGTGTGACAGGCTGAGAGGAAGATAGATCTTCGACCGTACCTGATTTGGGTAATGCCAGCGTAGGGACTGTATTTTGTATATTAAAAAATCTGCCAGTGTGTTATTCCGGCAGATTTTTTTGCAGGATTTTATCTGCTTCCTGCACAACTGATAATGTCTGCTTCGGCAGACCAAATCTTAATTTCAAGGAGGTTCATTATTATGAACACAGACAGATCAAAAACACTCAGAATGGTCATGCTCGCCATGATGGTTGCCATCGGCGTTGTCATCTCACCCATTCTGAGAATCGAGGGTATGTGCCCTACTGCACACCTGATAAACATCGTCTGTTCCGTACTTCTGGGACCGTGGTATTCACTGCTTTGTGCCACTCTCATCGGAATCATCCGCATGATGTTTATGGGTATCCCGCCACTTGCACTGACAGGTGCCGTATTCGGCGCATTTTTATCAGGTGTTTTCTACCGCGCTTCTCATGGAAAGATTATCTGCGCAGTGATCGGTGAAATCTTCGGAACCGGTATCATCGGCTCTCTGGTTTCCTATCCTGTAATGGCATTTCTTATGGGCAGAAGCGGATTGAATGCATTTTTCTATACACCAATGTTTCTGGCAGCAACCTGCATGGGCGGCACCATTGCCTACTTCTTCCTGAAAGCATTAAGTCACGCAGGAATGCTTGCCAAATTTCAACAAAAGCCTTGGATCAAAAGTATATGACCGTAAATCAGACAAATCCCAGACAATTGACCAGAGCAGTACAGCCGCTGATTCATTGCATCACTAAATCCGATTTTTCTATTCATGACTGTGCGAATATTATTTTGGCGGCCGGAGGCCGCCTCGATCATGGCAGAACATCCTGCTGAAGTAGCTGAGATCACCAGCCATGCTCAGTCACTGGCACTGAATCTTGGAAATATCACTGATGCGCGTATGAAATCCATGCCTGAATCTCTGAAAATCGCTGCCAGTCTCCACATACCTGTTATGCTTGATCTGGTAGGAACTGCCTGCAGCAATCTGCGCTATGAATTTGCGCAGAAGCTTATGAACATCCACATGCCTGAACTCCTTAAAGGGAAATATGTCTGAACTTCTTGCCATATCCGGACAGACTGCACATGCAATCGGAATTGACGCAGGTGTACAGGATGTGCTTACAGATGCCAATCGTTCCCATCTGAAAGAACTTTTCCAGGAAAAAGCTTCCCAGTGGAATACCACACTTCTTATCACAGGCAAAGAAGATATGATCGTCTCTGCCAGTAAATGTGAATTTATCACAAACGGTACTCCTGCCATGTCACAGATCACAGGAACCGGATGTATGCTTGGAATGATCTGCGCCACCTATCTGGCAGTTACAGACCCATTTACAGCGGCCCTATCAGCAGCCAGAGAATTTGGCACAGCAGGAGAAAGAGCAGAGAAAAACAGCTCCGGACCCGGAAGCTTCCAGACAGAGCTGTTCGATCAGTTTTACAATCTTTTTATAAAAAGTTCCCGTCAGACAATATGGCCAAATTTCTTCCATATCATCTGCGGGAATTTTTTATACTATTTCCGCACTACGCATCTTTCCCAGTTCTCGTCTCGCAAACACAATCGCCAGCGCAAATGCCGCTGCATCTGCGATCGGTCCTGCATACATCACTCCATCAATTCCCATAAACAATGGGAAGATAATGATCAATGGCAGAAGAAAAATCACCTGTCGTGTCAGAGACATTACAATACCCAGCTTCGCCATACCGATAGAAGTAAAAGAAACCGGAAGATACCGGCTGGATACCGTTTGCAAAGGTCATAAACATAAATATTTTCAGATAACGTTCTGCAAACTGAAAATACAGCTCACTTCCTGTTCCAAAGATACCCACGATCTGGTGTGGAAATATCTGGAAACAGAAAAAGAATATCGTTGCAATTACTGTACAGGCAGTTACAGAATAACGGTATGCCTGTCGTACTCTGTCATATTTCTTTGCTCCGTAATTAAATCCCCAGATTGGCTGACTGCCCTGAGTAAATTCCGATACAGATTGCCATAAATACCTGATTAACTTTGGAAATAACCCCAACACAGGCAATTGGAATATCACTTCCATATACAGAATTTGCTCCGTAATAACGCAGAATATTATTCAATACGATCTGCACGATCGCCATGGCAATCTGATTAATGCAGGATGCAAGTCCCAGAGAAATAATTGCTTTTAAGATATGACAGTTTCGGTTTCAGCATCTCACCGGACAGATACATTTTTCGGAACTTACAAAAAAATACACAATTACCAGAACTCCGGAAGCAACCTGTCCGATCACTGTTGCCCATGCAGCACCTTTAATCCCCCATCCAAATCCAAAAATAAACAGCGGATCCAGAATAGTATTAATAATCGCACCTATCATAATGCAGACCATAGAATAAGTCGGACTTCTGTCTGCTCTGACCACATGATTCCCGCCGACAGACAAAATATAAAATGGAAGTCCAAATGCAGTAATACCTGTATAATCAACAGCATAAGGCATAACATCTGCAGTTGCCCCGAACAATGTCAGAAGTGGTTTCAGGAAATCATCAGTACAATCACAGCAAGTATCAGACCACTGATTGCCAGTGACGACAACGCAGTACCTGCAATCCCGCTGGCTTTCTTCTCCTGTCCTGCCCCCATTTCCAGATTATAATTTGATGCACCGCCAATTCCCAAAAAAGCAATGCCAGCGCAGTTGCGACCGTTGTAACAGGAAACGCCACATTTGTAGCTGCATTTCCCAGCATCCCCACACCCTGTCCAATAAAAAATCTGATCCACGATATTGTACATCGCACTGACCAGCATACTGATGATCGCAGGAATCGCAAACTTCGCGATCAATCCACCTACCGGTGCTATACCAAGCGGATTCTGTGCCTGCGAATTTATCTCCTGCGTACTTTGATTATCTTTTTCCAAGTAAACTCCATCCTCTCTCTACATATTCGATATAATTTCTGTCACTGCTATTTTGTAATAAAACACTTTTCAGGATAATCTCTATTATTTCCCTGCCCCACTATACCGTATCATTTACTTTTAACATTTATTCTCTTTTTCCTGCAACGTAAAAGCATGCAAACTTTTTCCGGATTCCTCCCAAAAGTTTACATGCTTTTTTCTGTCAAAACAATCAATCGGATAAACTTATCCGATTCGCAACTTACTTGATTCGGTTAAAATCTTGTATGTTTATTCACATACTTCGCCTTATACTTAGAATACACAATCGTCTGATCCTTTATACAGCCCATAATATCCTGACGCTGCATAACTGATAGAAACTGCGATCAGATAAAAAAGAAACACCCTTAAATCCAAACATCTCAAATGCGATCAGAATCGATGTGATCGGACAGTTCGTTACTCCACAGAATACTGCTGTCATTCCGCACGCCGCACAGATAGACGGAGAAAGTCCCAGCCAGTTTCCCATCACACAACCAAACGTCGCCCCAATACAGAACGATGGCACGATCTCCCCGCCACGGAACCCCTGCACGCATCGTCAACGCTGTCAGAGCTAATTTCCAGAAGAAGTCCAGAGGTCTTGCCTGTCCTTCCTCCACTGCCTTCTCAATCAGCTCTGCACCTGCGCCCATATAATCTGAAGTTCCCAGAAGTAATGTAATTCCAATCACCAGACAGGATCCCACAACTACACGCACATATGGATTCTTAAACCACCTTCCATATGCTCCGGCAACTCCATTCAGCACCATACAGAATACAATACTAATCACTGCACATCCAACAGCGATAGCACCCATTTTCAAACCCGTTTCAATAGTCAGCTTCGGAATATCCACTACATGAAAAGTCTCCGGTGTAACTCCCATTCCTTACAAATCCCGTGATGCAACCAGGGAAGCAATCATACAAGGCATCAAAGCTGTATAATACATCACTCCTACACTGACTACCTCCAGTGCAAAAAACAGCCGCAGCCATCGGTGTTCCAAACAATGCAGAGAATGCTGCACTCATACCACACATAACAATTACATGTCGGTCTTCCTCATCCAGATGAATCCAACGTCCAAGCTGATTGGCAATACTTCCACCAAGCTGTATTGCCGCACCTTCACGTCCTGCAGAGCCACCTGCCAGATGCGTAAGTGCTGTAGAAATGAAAATCAGAGGTGCAGATAAAATCGGCACATCGTCCTGTGATCTCACAGTAGAAAGCACCTGATTCGTACCTCCATCATCCTTACCAAATTTCTCATACAGGTATACAATAATTAATCCCATCACCGGAAGCAGATAGAACATCCATTCATTTTTCTTTCCTGCAATTTGTCACACTCTTCAGCACAAAAGAAAACAGTGTACTCGCCGCTCCTGTAATACATCCTACAAGTACCGCGATCATCAGCCATTTTACAAGATTTCCCACATCACGCTGAATCTCACTACTATAATATTGAAGCTTTTTTTCAGTAAGCTTTTCGCTTCCGTACTTTGTTCTTCCGTGTCATTCTCCTGATCTGCACGCTTTTCCTCTTTCTCCATTTCCCCTCTTACCTTTCCTTATTATTATTTTACATACAAATTTGCTATTTCTATTTTAGCATACATTTTCCATATCTACCAGAAAGATAAGACAGAGGGATTAAGGATTATTGAATTATTGGAAGATATTTGATTCGGTTAAAATGCAGTACATATATTAACGTTTTTCCCAACGTCTTCCTTCTCTGCAAAAGGTCCGGGAATTACCTTGGCACCTCTGTGTCCTCCAAAGTAATCGGTATCAAATGTTATCGGTGTTCCATCCGGATTTTCGAAGAATTCTTCCGGCTCAAAAGCTTTTCCCAAAACTTCTGTATTGATCATACGTCCGGAGAAAGCTTCAAGAATCTCATATATATTTGTATCCAGGAAATATTTTCCGTCTTTCTCTGTTAATTCTACCTTCACATTCTCAGAAGAAACGAACCCATTTTTCTCATGTTTCCATGCCTTTGCACCATTAAGATAAACATTTCCTTCACTCCATACCGGTAAATGATCAAAATGAACTGATTCCAGTTTCTTCATATCTGCAGGTTTTGTAAAAATCAAACTGTGAAATCCATTCATCATACGTTGGATACTCATCAAACATCCAGGTTCCGACTTTTCTGTTTTCAGAATCAAATCCATCATCAGAATCATGCATTGTAATAAAATCTTCTGAAGGCCATTTCTGGACGAAAATATTATTATAGAAACGATCATCTCCATGAAGTATAGTCATAAATCCCATAACCTCTGTACGATGAGGCATATGATATGGTGTATAACGCCAACTGGTTCCTTCGCCTACACAAGTTAAAGCACCGCAGATCAGATTATGTACCATAGCAACACCCTGAGTAGCAAAACGCAGGCTGGCATCTGATAAAAGGATATTGTTATCAATAAGAGTAGGACCATGACCTACTTCAACAAAAAATATCCTGGCACATCATACCACCTTTCAACTGTTTAGCAAATGCCGGACGCTGATTGTCATGGAGCAGGTTCTGAGAAAGTCGTGTACCCTGAGCTTCCCAATCACACCAGATTCCCATAGTACAATGATGAATATGATTTCTTCTCATAATAACATCAATTGCAGCATGCATTTTAATTCCGGCAATTTCTGCACCGCCAATTCCATCATATTGTTGATATGGTGAATATGATTATCCTCAATAATACTGAACACACCGCCCATACGACCGATAATACCGCCCTGTTCACAGTGATGAATATTATTTCGGCGGATAATATGACTTCCCACCTTTTCTTTCAACCAGCCATGATACTGTCCACGGCATACCGCGTCTCTTTCCATTTGCGTTGGACTCTTAACATATTTATTAGTAAAATAATGATCATTTTCCGGATCATAATATTTTCCAAGAGAAATTCCTGCACATTTGCTGTTAGAAATTTCGCAGTCCTCAATGATCCATCCTTTACTCCAGTGAGGCCCGATCATGCCATCCTGATAAGCTGCAAGGCGGTGCCCAGGTAGTTGCTGCTTTTGTAACTACGAAACCACTGACTGTGATATATCCAACACCTGTTTTTGATGGCATAAAGCATTCACGTCTTACATTAATTTCTACATTTTCCTCATTCGGGTCTGCTCCATGAAAATTCGCATAAATTATTGTCTCATCTTTTTCCTGATCCTGTTCTGTGTACCATTTATAAGTAGATTCCTCCGGAACCCAACTACACTCATAAACCTCGGCTTTAATACATTCCTCTACACTTCCAGCCTCATAAAGTGCTCGGTTATTAAGATATACACATCCTGTATGTTTGTCAGCTTTAGCAAAAATACCAGTCTCCATATACCATAGTTGTATATGGATTATAGTTGCCAAAAACTGTTCGCAACACGGCATACCCATACGTTTTCCTTTATAAGGAACCCATGACTGAATTCGTTCTGCTCCGGTAATAACTGCCCCAAGAGGCTCTACACTCCTGTAAGTAATTCTGGCATCCTCTCTACCCGCATGAACAGGATCTACATATTCCCGATAAACTCCAGGAGCTACCCAAACTTCATCCCCCCGGCTGTGCAATTTTTTTGCTTGCATCATTAATATGACGAAACGGCATCTGTTCTGTACCATTACCATCATGACCAGCATTTACATTTACATAAATCTTCATGAAAAACCCTCCCATATATGTTTCTATTATAGCAATCCTCGTAAATAATGCATTTAAGACAATTCAGCAGGATTTCACACTCTGATGGGCTGGATTAATATGCATTATTTTAGAGGATTAATAGATTCTATAAATTTTGCTTATAATTTTAAAACCCATTTTCCTGCAAGACAATATATTTTTTAATCCCACTTTCTATAATTTTCTATGTAAATGGTCAGAAGTTTCAGACATTCCTTTCTATAGATTTTTTGCACACAAAAACCAGCTAGATGATAGCTGGTTTTTTACTGTATCCTTCAAAACTACATACATGTTGACATTTCCTTTGAGATTCATTCTTCCTGCGATTCTTGGTCAAGCCCTCACCCG
>VOFJ01001571.1_pt1 | contig 21862 bp, 27 predicted proteins | sample 5384081 | NCBI WGS metagenome assembly VOFJ01 (sample SAMN12384729, study PRJNA508395) | human gut metagenome | isolation source: healthy gut I | host: Homo sapiens | reverse complement strand
TTCCTACGGAGCCCTTCTGCAGTGCACGGTTCGCCCGCCCGCACGGTCTGGCTACCGGTATGCTTGCGGAAACCAGCAGCGCTTTGCTGGGCAGTGCTTTGCTGTTTGGCAGCGGAACCCACCCCGGCTGGAGTTGGGTTGCGGGCGTGGAGTGGCGGCAGCTTTTTCCCGCATGGATGCGCTGCTTTTGCTGCTGTGGCTGCTGTGTGCTGTCTACCGGGCAGCCATGCTGTGTGCCGCTATCCGCTTGCTCTGGCAGCAGCCGGAAGCGGAGGTGCAACCATGAGAAAACAGAAATCTTGCAAACCGCTGCTGTATTTGCTGCTGACAGGATGGTGCCTTTTTTCCTGCGCTGCGAAAGCACCGAGAAAAGCATGGTGCGGGCGGTGTATCTTTCACAGACAGGGGCAGGGGGGTATCAGGCAGGGCTGCTCTATCAGGCACCGCAGGCCGCCGCCGATGCCGCCGAAAGCCTCTGCCGCGTTACAGTTTGTGCAGGCAGAGGGGCAAACGATGGAACAGGCGCTGGCTGCGGCAGAGCAGGCACTGCCCCCAAACCGCAAGCTACCGCCTGTGGGATTATCTGCTGCTGCCAAAAAGCGGAAGAGCCATTACTAACAAGTACGAGCAGCTGGTGCTGCGGCGCGCGGCTGCGGACGCACGGCGGCGCGCTGCTTTTGCGCAGAAGGAGAGGCTGGTGCGCCACCTTGCCACACGGCCCTGGCCGGATGCTCTGATGGCACAACAAAGGCCGCAGCACCACCGCACCCCGGCTGTATCAGCATTGCCGGTCCGAAAGCGCAGCGCATTTCGGACTCTGGCACTGTAACCTTTAGCGGCAGCCGGATCCGATGCATGTGAACGTGTCGCGGGTCCGGAAACCGGGTGCTCGGACCTTTTGCCGTAGGCGTGAAAAAGCTGACCGGACACGCGCTGCGCGAAGGTCAGAAGCGGCAGACGACAGAGGAGGAACAGCAAGCGAGGTTTCGCACTATGCACGAGAGGCGATCATTTATGACGGCGTAGACGTAGAAATGGCGGATGGAATCTAAAGCAATAATAGTCATCACGTCGGTAGTGTTTAATTACGTTTTATGGTTGCTGCATGTACTGTTTTCTTTCGCGTGATTATATCGTTACAACGGGTTTGCAGTTCTGGGCTGACCACAATTCTTCAGCTCGATTACAGAAATGGAAAGCTGGTATTATCTGCTCAATCCGGTAATGCAGTTTCTGGAACGTCATCTGTGGTGAAGCTGTTGGAACCGCGGATGAAGAGAGCAAACAAAGCCATGTCGCGCGGCGTTGCGATCGCGGGGGCGTGGGTGTTCTTAGGGGGAATCGTTGTACCGCTTTATCGCGGCGAGTGTGAACTTCATCATGCAGAGTATACAGATCGCCACAGGGCTTCCGGAGCGAGACAGTCCAAGAATATCAAAGCGGACTCGCTCTGATGGAAATTCTTTCAAAGCGGAGATTCGAGGAGATTGTAGGTGTTATAAACGATGTGCTGCAAAAGCAAGCGTGCCGTACGAGTTTCGTATGAAACGACCTGTTGGCGCAGGTTCTGTGCTTCATGCCCGACGCCGATCGTAAAGCGGTGCGATCTATAATTTAAAAGTTTGCCGGAATCTGGTGTCGGCATCATTGTGTCCATTTATGCGTTGGCGAGCCAGGAGACGCTTGTTAGAGCGGTATGAAGAAAATCATTTACGCCATGCCCTCGCTTCGGCCGTGCGAATTTATCAAAGCGCGAGACGGTGCGCAAGAGCAAACGAAATCTTTATGGATTTATTTCGAAAACTTCATTCAGCGATTATCGGTCTTCCTCGCCTGCGGGTGCTCACTATTATGAGAATGCTTCGGATACGATCCTGCTTGCAAAAGTGATCATCGGCGTGACCAACATTATTCCGTTTTTCATCGTTTATCGGAGCAATTCCGTCATTCCTTTATCGCCGGCTGCGGTAGAATCCGCCGCAGGGCGTGCGCTTTCATTTTCATCTTTATTCTCCAGCAGATCGATTTTAAATAATATCGGACCGGAAGATCCTCGGCGATTCTACTGGGCTTTCAGTTCCTTCTGCGGTATCGGCCACTCCTGCAGCCTTACGGCGGGCTGGCTCAGGTTCCGGGCATGCTGCTCGGTGTGCCGCGCTTCCGCCTGGCGCGTAATCTACTATGTGGCAACGAAGTCTCGCATCTTATTTTCTGCGAAAGCGGGGTCTGGTGGACGATACGGGAAGCCATTCATCTGATGCGCATGTGACAAGAGAGGACAAACAGAGCTTGTCATATGAGGACGGAGAAAAGGCACCGATCGTGGAAGAAATCACCCTGAAAAGTATTAATAAGCTGCCCCTCATATAGGACAATGAAATAAAGAAAGTCCTATATGGGGGTGCGTATTTTTCATGTCTGGAGTAAGATAATCTTAATAGACAGGCAGCACACCACTGCGTGACAGCCTCTTTTCAGGATCGAATATGACATCTATGGTGCGTATGATAAACTAAAGGTAATAAAAGAGTGAAAATATCGCACAGTTTGAGGTGGCACAAATTGGATAAATACAGAATATAAATTAAAGCTATGCCGGATCAGATGAAGTCGCTTTACCGCAGAATAATTACAAAGCCGCCGCGTGAGATTGGCGTGGACACGCTGACTGGCATAAAATACGTCAACGCGCACCGATTAAGGCGGCGGAGAAAATCTACGAGAATGTGTGGGAAGAGATATGAGGAGACGTAGGAATATTCTCGCTCCATGGCGCAGACGACGAGATCCCCGATCGGACGAGCAGTTATTCACCGGCTTGCTGAGGTTGCCATCAAGATGGGGAACTGCGAGGAAGCGAGAGACTACTATCAGGAATTCGTGGAGATCGCCCGCAATGACATCCAATACGTTCTGCGCCACGAGATCAGTGGGCGCGGAGGGCGCCGATCTGCAGACGCCGATCGTAAATGTCGGGAAGAATTAAAGAGTGGCGGAATATTCCGAGGAGGCGTTTGAGCTGGCATGCCTTTACCATAAGGCGGGGGAAGCAGCCAAAAATGCATCACGCCTGCGATGAGCTGATTCGAGACGGACCTGTGGAGCGGAAGCGCTGGAGCTAAGATGCTCTATCAGCCGCCGACCAGACAGCAGGAGAAAAGTACCGGCAGTTCCGCCTCAAAAAAAGAGGGCGTTGTGGAAGTGCGGCCGGAGGACGACCTTGAGTCCGGCGAGATTGTGAGCGAACCGGTGCAGATACCGAAGGTAAAGCTTTCACCGGAGCGTTTTAATACACAGAATCTGCAGGATGAACTTCGCAAGAATATGGTGCGAATCATGGAAAGCGACCGACAAGGAAAAGGTCGAGGACAACATGGATACGATCAAGAAGCTCGTGGAGAGATTCCGTATCTTCAGATCCCTGCTGAGGAACCGTTGCCGCAGGATACGATCGAGATGCCCCATATCGAGACGGATGCAGAGATTGACAACTCGCTCAAGAGCAATTTAAAGAGCTTGCAGAGGATTATGACGGACAGATCAGCATGTATGTTCCGGATAAGGGGAACTACAGAGCCGCAGGTGACGGGACAGATGAGGCGCTTGTGGATGAGGTGCTTGGTAGATTGGGAGAAGAATCAAGCGTGCGTGGGGAGACGGCGCTTTGAAAGAGGCGGAAGCAGCGCAAGCTGGAATCCGCGAAGGCGCGTGCACTGCAGAGGCAGGCGATATCATGGAGCGTCTGGTGGATGTGGATTCCGAAGCTTGACTCCGACTGACACCGAAGCGATCTGCTGGATGAAGAGTATTCGGGCGGCCAGCCGATTGCCGACGATAAGGCGGCTGAGATGGTGGCGAACATGAACCAGATCTTACAGCAGGAGATCGACCGCTTATCCTCCGAGAATGCGAGAATGGATGAAACAGCTTGCGGCGGTGCGCGGCGGAGGCAGCAGGTGTGGCGGAGCCGCAGGAAGCGCTGCAGCCGGAGGAGGCAGATTTCTGGGGGAACGGCATCACAGAGCTGACACAGAGCCCGTATGAGATAGAACCAGATGCGGAGCAGCTTTTTGCGGCGGAGGCTGCATATGAACCGCAGACAGATGCGGTATACGGAGCAGAGACAGAGCCGGTATACGCACCGGAGGCAGAGGCGGTATATGAGCCGCAGACAGGGGCGGTATATGAACCGCAGACAGATGCGGTGGTAAGTGAGACGGAACAGGCAGATGCGGCAGGAAGCTATGGCGGAATCGCGGAACCGGACATTCCGGGCAGCTATACCGAAGAGACAGACCCGGATACGTTTACCCTGGGGGCCGATGTCCAGGCGCTTCTGGCAGAGGAAGCGGTGGCAAAGACACGGCGCAGCCACAGGCGGCGGAAGAACCGGAGGATACAGACGCGATGCTGCCGGGATGGAAGAGCCGGATACGGCAGCACTGGGAGCCGACATCCAGGCATTGATGGAAGAGCAGAAGATACAGCCGGAGGACGAGGAACTTCCGAAGGCGGAGAAGTCCGGCGGAAAGCTGGCAGGCGGGGGACACCCGAAGAGCGGAGCTTCAAAAGCGAAAGCGGCAGACGACGTGCTTCCGAAGATCGAGGAGCCGGAGGAGGAAGGACATCAGGCAATTACCCGGCTTTCCAAAGAGCAGCGGGAGATTTTTAATATTTTGTGCCGATTAAAGGGAATGGAACAGCAGCTGTTGCCAGGCGCTTACGGAGCAGCGGCAAGACTTTCGTCCGGTAAAACGGCTTCCACCGGGAATATGATTATTCAGGGGCGGACAGGAAGCGGCAAGACGGTGCTCGCGACCAGCATGATTAAGGCGCTCCAGAAGGAAGTGGGCAAGCCGAACGGAAAAAATCGGCAAGATCGAAGCTTCCGTGCTGAATCAGAAAGATGGGCGGCGCTCCTTAAAAAAGTGGCGGGCGGATGTCTGATTATCGAAAAGGCGGGAGCCATCTCAAGAGAGACGGCAGTCAAGCTTGGCACGCTGCTTGACAGTGACAACAGCGGACTGTTTGTGATTATGGAGGACACCAGAAGAGGAATCGAGAAGGCACTCAGCCGGGATGCGGGATTTGCAGCACGGTTTTTCGGAGAAAATCAATATCCCGATCTTTACGAGCGACGAACTGGTGGCGTTTGCGAGATCCTATGCCAACGAACTGGGTTACACCATCGATGAGATGGGAGTTCTGGCACTTTACAACAGCATCAGCAATATTCAAAAGCTGGATCAGGCGACAACCCCTTACAGAGGTCAAGGATATTGTGGACGAGGCAATCGCCCATGTAGAACGGGGGAGGACTTAAGAAGGCGTTCAGTATTATCACTTCCAGAAGATATGACGATGACGATTATGTCATCCTTCATGAAAAAAAGATTTTGGATTTTAAAATCAAGATAAAGGGGTAGATGGGTATGGCAAATTTTTCAGAGCTGGATCGGTACTTATTTGGGCAGGCGACCCACTATGAGATTTACCGGAAGCTGGGGGCGCATCCCACAGATGAATACGGCATCCGGGGAGTCTGCTTTGATCTGTGGGCGCCAAATGCCGCACGTGTATGGGTCATCGGTTCCTTTAACGGATGGGATGAGGGCGCCAATGAAATGAAGCGCCTGGAGCCGGAGACGATGGGGATTTTTGAATTGTTTATTCCGGGTGTCGAGGAGGGTGATCTGTACAAGTACCTCATCGAGACAAAGGACGGAAAGCGCCTGTACAAGGCGGATCCTTATGCGAACTACGCGGAGTTAAGACCCGGAACGGCGTCGGCAGTTACGGATATTGAACATTTTAAGTGGTCAGATGCCGAGTGGATGAAAGAGCGCGCCACACACAAGGAAGATGTATATGAACAGCCGCTTGCCATCTATGAGGTTCACCCGGATCCTGGATGCGTCATCCGGGCAGACAGGATGACGGATTTTTACAGTTATCGGGATCTGGCAAAAATCTTTGATTCCGTATGTGACTGAGATGGGGTATTCCCATATCGAGCTTATGGGAATCTGCGAATATCCGTACGATGGTTCCTGGGGCTATCAGGTAACCGGTTATTATGCGCCTACCTCGCGCTATGGAACACCGGAAGACTTCGCTTATTTTGTAAAATGAATGCCACAGACACAAGATCGGCGTGATCTTAGACTGGGTTCCGGCTCATTTTCCAAAGGATGCGCACGGTCTGGCAGAGTTTGACGGAAGCTGTCTCTATGAGTATGCAGACCCGAGAAAAGGTGGGAGCATCCGGACTGGGGCACTAAGATTTTTTGATTACGGTAAGAACGAGGTCAAGAATTTCCTGATCGGCAGCGCCCTGCTGTGGGTGGAGCATTACCATGTGGACGGTCTGCGTGTAGACGCGGTGGCGTCCATGCTGTATCTCGATTACGGAAAGGAGGCCGGTCAGTGGGTTCCGAACCAGTACGGCGACAATAAGAACCTGGAGGCAATCGAGTTCTTTAAACATATCAATACCCTGGTTCTCGGAAGAAATCCGGGAGCTGTCATGATTGCGGAGGAATCTACCGCATGGCCGAAGGTGACCGGACCGGTGGAGGATGACGGACTGAATTTCAGCTATAAGTGGAACATGGGCTGGATGCATGATTTTTTGGATTACATGAAGCTGGATCCTTACTTTCGACGGGATAATCATCACAAGATGACATTTGCGATGAGCTACAATGAGAGCGAAAAATACATTCTGGTGCTCTCCCACGATGAGGTTGTACATCTGAAATGCTCCATGATTAACAAAATGCCGGGACTTGGCATTGATAAGTTCCGCAATCTCATGGTAGGCTACGCGTTTATGATGGGACATCCGGGGAAGAAGCTTTTATTTATGGGACAGGAATTTGCACAGCTTCGCGAGTGGAGTGAGGAGCGCGAGCTGGACTGGTTCCTTCTCGACAATCCGGATCACAAGCATATCCAGAACTGGGTGAAAAAACTGCTTCATATTTACCGGAAGAATCCGGCGCTTTACGAGCTCGACAGCAGCTGGGGCGGTTTCGAGTGGATCAATGCGAACGATGCGGACAGAAGCATCTACAGTTTCATCCGCAAGAGCAAGGACGGAAAAAATCAGCTGCTCTTTGTGTGCAGCTTTACACCGGTGGCAAGACCGGATTACAGAGTGGGAGTGCCTGCCAAGAAGACCTACAAGCTGATATTGGACAGTGACTCCGAAGAGTTTGGAGGATGCGGCAGACAGCGTCCGCAGAGTTACAAGGCGGTGGAGGCCGAATGTGACGGCAGACCATACTCGATCGCGTATCCTCTGGAGCCGTACGGCGTGGCGGTATTTCGTTACTGATTGCATTTCGGGGGGGCTGGCGAAAATGCGAAGAACAGCTTAATAATGGTGCTGATATGACCGATATATATATCAGCTATGAATGGCGCATAGTGTTATGCGCCATTTTTATGCTTCATATTCGATTACTCTATAGAACCACAGCTGAAAAGGTAAAAGGAGTGCACAGGATGAGAGTAGAGCAGCAGAGCCAGAATATTATAGATGTTGTAAAGCAGAGTATCGGACCGGAGGAAAAGAGTGGGGCCGTTCTGAGCCAATATACCACAGGAGCCGGGGAGCTGCCGTGGAAAAAAGCAGTGTCAGTGACAATGCGAAATCCGTGAATTTAAAAGATGCCACCTATGCCAAGCCGGCAGCGGAAGACAAGCAGACGGTTGCCGAGGAGATCGAAGCGTCCGCGACGCTTGATGCCGAAGAGCGCAAGAACCAGATGGCGGTGTTGTCCAACACTACCTCCCCGGAAGATTATGCCAAAATGCAGGAAGACGGATTTTCACTGGACGATACGACGACCAATACGGATTGTGACCGAGACGGATAAGATTAAGGCACAGCTTGCAAAAAGCGGGAGTGGATATCTCTTTCTTTGGAGATGATCTGGATTACGAGCAGATGGCGGCGCTTACCGGAAGCGAAGCGCTTGCAAGACAGCTGGCGCAGGCAATGAAGGAAGCCGACCTCCCGTGCACCGAGGAAAATGTGCGGGGCGTGATGGAGGCGCTTCACTGGCGCAGACACTTCAGACGCCGGGGACGGCGCAGTGAAGTATATGCTGGATAACGGGATGGAGCCCACGATCGGCAACCTATACAAGGCAGAGTACAGCGGAAGTGCTGCTTATCAGGCAAATCCGGAGGCCGCAGTCGATATGACGATGTTTTCGGATCAGATTGACGCGATTATTGCGCGCGCCGGGCTTTCGGTGGATGATACATCAAAAGAGGCGTGCCGGTGGCTGCTGGACAATAGCGTGCCGCTCAATGAGGAGAATCTTGCTTACTATATGGAGCTGAAAAAATCTCAGTCTGCCAGTGCAGGCAGAGGCGCTGCTGGGCAGTATGGCGGCTGCGGTTGCAGAAGGAAAAAGCCCGCAGGAAGCACTGCTTGTGGATGGACAATCATTTGCGGACAAGGCGCAGGAGGCCTGCGATGTGATCGGCGAAGCGACGGATGAGGATGTCGCATATGTCGTGGATCACGGCATGGAGTTAAATATCCGCAGCTTAAAAGAAGCGATGGCACATCGCTCGGGTGAGGAGACGGCGGATAGCGCTTCGGGAGACGCGCAGGAGGAGACGGCAGAGAGCAGTGCGGATGGCAGCACTGCTTATACACAGAGAGAACTGGATCTGCTGACCGCCAGAAGACAGCTGGAGGAGACACGTCTTGCGATGACAGCACAGGCAAACTATGCGTTGCTCAAAAAAGGGAATCCAGATTGATACCCAGCCGCTGGCAGAGCTTGTGGAGGCTTTGAAGGAGACGGAGAACCAATATTACGAACAGCTGTTGAAGGGACAGGGGGTGTAGAAGCTTCGGAGACGAACGTGAATCTTTTCCGTGAGACCACAGAGCGTGTCAACGATTTAAAAACGGTACCGGCATACGTGCTGGGAGCGCAGGGAGTAAAGGATGCGTCTGTCGCAGAGGTTCATGATACCGGACGTGCGATGCGGGATACCTTTGAGCGTGCAAATCAGAGTTATGAGACCCTGATGACGGCACCACGTGCAGACCTGGGGGATTCGATTCAGAAGGCATTCCGCAATGTGGATGATATTTTGAACGATATCGGACTGGAGGCGACGGAGGCAAATCAGCGTGCAGTGCGCATCCTCGGTTATAACCAGATTGAAATTACACAGGAATCCGTGGCGGAGATGAAAGCGGCGGATGAGCAGGTGCAGCGTGTATTCCGCAACCTGACGCCGGCAACGGTGACGGAGATGATCCGCAGAGGAATCGATCCGCTGGATATGGATTTTAGTACGCTGAATGCGACAGCGGAGCAGATAAAAAACGGAGACTGGCGCGAACGATGAGCGCGGCTTCGGAGAATTTTTGTGGAAGCTGGAACGCACGGAGGGAATCAGCCAGGAAGAGCGGGCTTCTTATATCGGAACGTATCGCCTGATCCATCAGGTAGAGCAGTCGGACGGCGCCGCGGTGGGAGCGCTTGTAAATCAGGGAGCCGATATCACCATGCGCAATCTGATGATGGCGGTCCGATCCGAGAGGCGCAGTGGAAAAATGGATTACAGTGTGGATGAATCCTTTGGAAAAGTGGAAGGCAGTGGATATTCCGGCACTTCCATCACCGATCAGATGGAAGCGGCATATCAGAACAACTGCGTGAAAGATGTCGCAGATCTGCTCACACCGGAGCGCATGAAGGTTGTCGCATCACAGACGCCGGACTGGGAGGAGATGACTCCGGAGCAGTTAAAGGAGGCGCTCGCGCAGGCACAGACAGACGATGCCAGCCAGGATTATGCATATGCGAAGGAGCAGCTGGATCAGTTATCGCAGAGCGCGAAAATGACGCAGGATATTTACACGGTACTGCAGAAGTACGACATTCCGAATACCATGACGAACGTCATGGCGATGGAAGCCATGGTAAATGACCGGAACGGCGTATTTCGTCAGATCTTCGGCGAGAGCGCAAAGGGAAGCCACAAAGAGGAAAATGAGGAGCAGCTTGCCCGGGCGAAGGAGCAGGTGCTTGAGGATTTCGGAGAGGCAATCGCAAGCCCGGAGGGACTTGCCGCTGCACAGGAACAGCTTGCTGAGGTTGCTGAGAATGTAATGAAGGGAATGATCGACAGCGATGACGTGACAAGTCTTGATATCAGGGAGATGCGTCTGTTGTCGGCACAGTTATCCATCGGCAGCATGATGGCAAAAGAAGAGCAGTATGCAATACCGGTGCAGACCGAGAGCGGTGTTGTCGGCATTTCGCTGAAGGTCGTGCGTGGGGATGGTGAAAAAGGGCTGGTTGACATCACGATGGAAACCAAGCTTCACGGTAAGATTGCGGCAACGTTCCAGGCAAAAGAGCATGGCGTCAGCGGTCTGATTGCATCGGACCGGGAGGATACCAAAGAACTTTTTAGACAGCCGGCAGGAGAGCCTTACGGCAGTATTGGACAGTGGAAACGAGGCAGGTCTTCACTATGCATGCATCGCAGATCTGGATCTGAACCATTTTTCAACAGGCGTCTTTGGCGTGGATGCACCAGAACAGCAGGAGACCACAGAGAAACAGTCGGATACGACGTATCAGGTGCAGACAACAAGGCTATACCATATTGCGGAAAGCTTTGTGCGGCAGGTGCAGGATCTTTTGCAGGGAACAGATGCGCAGGGAGCGGATGCATAAAACAGTTAAAGCAGGGATTCTTCTTCGAGATAGGAGAGAATCCCCAGGTAGATGGCATGAGCAAGCTTGCTCTGATAATCTTCGGTCAGGAGCAGATCGGCTTCGCTCTGGTTGCTTAAAAACCCACATTCTACGATTACCGTAGGTGTGGGTGTTTTTTTAGGAGATAGTAGCTTTCGTTTGCCTTGGCGACGCGTGTATTCTGGGGATCGACTTCGGAAATCAGATGCTCCTGGAGAACGTCCGCTAAGCGCTTGCCGTTTTCGGACTGCCCGTAATAGAATACCTGGGCGCCTTTGATGTCTTCGGTTGTGTAACTGTTCTGATGAATGCTCACGGTGAAAGCGGGATTGGCGTCCGTGATCATCTGGCAGCGCTTCTGCATATCCGCGGCTTTTTGTTGGTGGCGTCTGCGGGTGAGAGACCGGCGTCGGAATCACGGGTCAGAACGACAGAGATTTCTCTCTGTTCCAGAAGATCTTTTAATTTTAAAGCGATGGAGAGGTTGATGTCCTTTTCGAGTGCGCCGTTGATGCCCACCTTTCCGGGGTCACTTCCGCCGTGACCGGCATCGACGACAATACAGATTTTTTCACGTGCCGCCTTTTCACTCTGGACCAGTACGGCGCCCTGCTTTGCGTGAGAATGAAGGCAGCGGCCAGAAGACAGAGGCTCATGATAAGTTCCAACTTTTTTTTCATGAAATAAAAACCCCCGGGGATTCGTTCATAAAATGATATTCACGATCCCCGGGGGTTAGAACGGTTAGTTGATGTATTTGATAATGGTATCCCAGACCGCCGGATCCTCCAGACCAAGCTTCCAGAAAGCTCCGCCGGCGAGCTGGTTGGACTGCATTACCTTTAACTTCTCCTCAAGTGAAGTGGCATCCTCCACCCAGATCTTGTAGGTGACGCCGCCGTTGATGTATTCTACATAATACTGTCCGTCTGTGTCGGACCACACCGGAACGGCTCCGTTCGTGCTGATCAGGTTCTGGACTTCTTTCATGCCTGCCGAGTAGCAGTCCAGCTCGTAGAGTGTATCACTGTCGGAGGTGTCCTCGGTTGTACTGACAGCCGCGCCATCGTCCGATACCGGAGTCTCGCTCCAGACACGTGTGTAAAACGGCATACCGAGAATCAGCTGGTCTGCCGGAACGCTTTGGAGCGTATCTGCGACACCCCGATTGACAAAACCGATGGACGCCACCGATCCGGCTTCCTCGGAACCTGCGTAATGCTCATCATATCCCATCAGTATGACATAGTCGGCAAAGACTGCCTGCTCGGAGCGGTTATAGAATGCCGTGTAAAGCTGTTGGCGGATAATTATCGACGGAAAGGACAATGCCGTTGTTGGCACATTTCAGCGATAATTCCCGGATAAACTGGATATAGGAATCACCGATGGAAGGGTCGAGCGATTCAAAGTCCACGTTAATGCCGTCCAGCTTGTACTGGATCGCAGCGGAGATCAGGTTGTTGATCAGACTCTCACGTCTGGAACTGTAGGTCAGCACCTGCGTGGTATCCGGACTCTCCAGTCCCTGATCCTTGGCGCCGAAGTTGCTTACAAGCGCCCAGACTTCAATATTGTTCTGGTGACAATAGTTTACATAATCAGAACTTGCCAGGGAACCGATGCCTCCGTTCGTATCCTTTAAGTAAAACCAGGTCGGAGAGATGACATTGAGTCCCTTGGTGTTTGAAAGTACGTTCGCAATGTTTGCGTTCGCACTGCTGTTGGTTACCTGGTGCCAGCCGAGATTAATGGAGAAATCTTTTTTAATATGCGAAAATTCTTCCGCAGTGTAGTCGCTGGTCCGGGTCGCGGTGGAGGTGCTGCCGAGGGCTCTGGTCTTTACATAGCCGATGATGCCGTCCTCCGTCATCACCTTCGTCCAGGTCTCGTCCGGCTCTAAAACCGTGAGCACGGTTCCTTTTGCAAGGTCGGCGAGAATCGGACTCTTGATGCCGCCCTGATAGCGCAGCTCCGTGGATTTCTTGACAGGAGCGGTGTTGTAGTCGCCCCACTGGTTTGTGAGGACAACGCGGTTCGGCTGATCGTATACGGTATAATCAAAATCGGAATACTGTTTTACAAAATCGATCGCAATATATGCGGTGGAGGCATCTGCCTTTACAATCGTGTGATCTAACGTCCGGGCGTCTTTGGTCACATAGTAGGTCGTGCTCTCCGCATCCGCCGAGATCAGGTCGGTGGCGGTGGTGTATAAAAGCTTGTTCTCATTGGCATCCCAGAAAAAAAACGGCTGTTGATCTTATCGTGAACCGTCTCAAAATCCAGATATACGTTTCCGTCGATCAGTCGCCCCTGCACAGACAACACTTCATTATTAAAGATCAGGGCTACAGAATCATCAGATGCAAGCCCGTAATACTCGGATAACTCCTGGTGCTCTTTGGAGGGCGTGTATTTTTCGATCAGTCGTCCGAGCAGCATGAACAGAATGATAATGACGATTAAAACAAGAACGGCAATGACCGGTATAATATTCTTTTTTTGTATTCTTCATGGAAAAATCCTTTCTTCTTCTGAGAGATTTCCCCCTACATTGTAGCATATTGCAGCACAAAATCAAAGCTATTTGCATCCGCCATTTTTTGCGTGTCGCAGAATGAAAAACGGGAACCGGCCGCCGGAGATTGTGAACTCGGGCGGCAGTTCCCGGCTGTCTTTTTATCAAATAATATTCACTGCATAGACAGTATGACCGGGCATTGAGGAACTCAGTCATTCTGTTCCAGTTACGACTAGTTACGGAAGATCTTTTCTGATCTTATCAAAATGGACTTCCTTTAACACCCCCTCGTCAAAAATATAATCTCTCATGTACGTGCTTTCCTCCTGCACGCAGAGCTGGCTGGCTACATCCTGCGAGCTGCTTTTCGCGCCCCTCCAGCCAGATGGTAATGCCTCGATTCTCCAGAGACGTAAGCTCCAGATAGAGTCTTTTGCATATGTTCATCATTCACATTAGATTCCCCCAAATCTGAAAAAAATACCAAAAGGAATTCGCTGGTTACGTTTCGTGATATAAAGAAAAATTGCGCTGTCTGATCCCCGGCAGACAGTGTGTTGCGGTTACAATGAATAAAATGACAGAAGTATGTCAAAAAATAGAAAGTGCTCCTTCTCTATATGAAAAGGGTTTTTGATGAACGGAACCTCCTGCATGGATATGGAGTGCTGCCTGAAAAAACGGAATGATTCTGGAATGTTCCCACCTGTACCAGATAATGATAACCTTCCCCAAGGTTTGTAAAGTTGTTAAATTGTTTGAAAAATTCCTCATAACTCCAGGTTTTCCAGAGTGCAAGACTGCCTAGCACAATCTTGCGGTCACAGCGCAGGAATTCTGCGGCAGCGGATTCGTTTAAGCTGCCGAGATCCAGGATCAGATAATCATACCCCATATTCAGCAGGCGGGGCACAGCATCCGGTGCCAGATTCGGATAATAATCCACGCCGTGCAGGCGGAAGTGAAAAAACTCTGCCTTTGAAGTGTCCGCGGCATCCGGCGCTTTGCTGCATTGTAAGGCATGGCGGTGTATGGAGTCCGCAAGAGCAGATTCCGGAATCAGCCGCGCCAGTTCGCTGCGCTTGTGAAGTTCCCAAGACAAGCGGTGCGCAGTCTTCGCCTGGAGGCACAGTATGTGCTAAGGCTTATGGCGAGCTGTGTCACGCCAGCCCCCGGATGACATCCGAGAATGCCGATGGTGATGTGTGCTTTGGTTTCGTTGCGATCAAAATAGAAGATGCCGTCTCCCTCCTTTCTTCGGTAAGATGGACGAAAACAAGCCGTTCCTTTTCGGGTGTTGTATCGTATGGAACCGCATCTTCCGGAAAGCAGTAGACGCGGTGGCCTAACTGCCGTGCGTATGCCTTTGCGGCAGAGCGGCAGCCGTGATTGCAGAGAAAAAACGTGTCTGTGGCAGCAGTGCCAGCTGTTTCCCATAGGCGGCTGCCTGTACAAAATCCCAGTCTCCTCCGTTTAAGACGAAAAGAATCAGGTCAAAAGAAGCCAGCTCGGCAAGCGCGGGCGCGCGGGTGCCATAGTCCCTTACAACGCAGTCATCCGGCGGAACGGAAACAGATATACTGTCCCCATAGTCCGGAATCCCGCGGAAGCTTCCATAAATAAAGATCCCGCTCTGGTCGATCAGACGATGATTTGCCCTGGCGGCGTGTAGAAGCGATGCGCTCCCGTCCGCGGCAGCATAGATTGCGGGAATATGTTTTTTTGATTCATGGTGCTGACAAGAGAAATGGAAATATGCGTGGCGCCTGCACCGGGTCTGCTCCCGATGACGGCAATGTTCCGAATGAGATGCGAAGACTGCTGATTCTCTGATAATGGTACACGAAGCAGTGCGGCTTTCAGATCGCAGGCCTCCTGACAGCGGTCTGCCGGATCTGCGGCGCATGCCTGCTCTAAGATGTACCGAAGCTGTCTGGAACAGCGGCAGGACATGGCGTCCGAAAGCTCCGTTAAAACCCTGCCGAGACTGTAGATGTCGGCGGCCGGAGTGACGGGCTGTCCGCGCAGGATTTCCGGTGCGCAGTAGCGGCTTGTCCCGTAAAGTTGGAAATTTTTTCCGAAACCGGTAAAAAAAGATGCAATGCCAAAATCGAGTAATTTTACCTGATCTCCACATAATATAATATGCTCCGGCTTTAAGTCCTGATACAGGATCGGGTATGGAGATAAATGATGCAGATAGGTAAAAATGTCGCATAGCTGTATGCCCAGTTTTACGATCAGTTCCTCAGAAATGCTTTTTTGATGAGAGACAAACGTCTCGAGTGATTCACCCTGAATGTATTCTTCAATCATATAAAGATAGGCGTCATCTTCGTCGATATCATATATGAGGGGGATTCCTGGATGATTAAGATTCTTCAGAAGAGCTGCTTCCGCGAGGAAGTCAGATTCCAGGGAGAAAGAAGATCTATCTGACAGAGATCTGGGGGATTCGTTTGATGGCCCGATAAATCTTCAGCTTGAGATGCTCGGCGAGAAATACCGTACCGAAACTACCGGAACCGAGTACGGAAAGAATCCGGTACTTGCCGAACAGAATAACTTCTTCTATGCAAAAATCCGCTCCTTTCATAGTGTGGCAGATTCGCATCTCATGCATATGTTTATAACATGAAAAAATGTAGTTTGACAATAGCTTTTCGGCAGTTTATAAAGATTTAATAAAAAGGTATACTTTACATCAATATAGCATTTGATTATAATAAATGTACAGTTTACAAGGTTTTCCGGATAAAGGAAGTAATGCGGGAGTTTCGCATGAAAGTTTGGCTGGAAGCTTGGCTTTCAGAATACGGAAAGGCGTGGTGTAGTATGAAAATTGAAAAAGTAAACGACAATCAGATTCGCTGTACGCTGACGAGGGAGGATCTGGCAGAGCGTCAGATCAAGCTGAGTGAGCTTGCATACGGAACGGAGAAGGCAAAGCTTCTGTTCCGCGATATGATGCAGCAGGCGGCGTATGAATTTGGTTTTGAGGCGGATGATATTCCGCTGATGATAGAGGCAATACCGTTGTCACAGGACACGATTATTCTGGTGATTACCAAGGTGGAGTATCCGGAGGAGCTTGATACCAGATTTTCCAGGTTCTCCGATCCGGATCCGGAAGACGTGTACGAGGAGGCAATGGCAGGCGGTGGAGCAGCACCGGCGCCGGAAGGTGCAGATGACATACTGGGGTTGTTCCGCAGGATTCAGGAAGAGCGCAGAAAGGCGGCAGATGCACAGGGCAGTAAGGATAGCTTCGTTTCAGAAGAGAATGATAAGAAAAAAGAAACTCCGGTAAACGTACTTGTAGACATTACGAAGTTATTTGTGTTCAGTGATTTTTCTGAGATAACCAGACTGGCGCACACGCTGCAGGGGCTTCTATCAGGGGAATAACGATCTGTATAAGAATGAGGCGGCGCACAAGTATTATCTTCTGGTCAGCAAGAGCAGACAGACACCGGAAGAGTTCAACAAGGTGTGCAATATTTTATCCGAATATGGAACGCAGCAGACGTATACGCCGGCAGCAGGCGCGTTCATGAAAGAGCACTATCAGGTGATTTTGAAAAATCATGCGCTTCCAGACGTTGGCAGAGCTTTTTTAAAGGTCTTGCGGCGTTAAGCAACAGAAAAAAGGGTATTCCGGTTCCAGTGGGAACCGGGATACCCTTTTCGTCTGGTGTCTGCCTGCGGATTAAGCGAGATCCTTTGCAAGAAAATCGTTGATCTCTTTTTACCAGAGCGTCCGGATCGATACCGTGTACCATGGCAGCCTCTTCTACTGTCTCCATCTGGGAAGACGGGCATCCAAGGCAGTGCATTCCAATATTTAAAAGGATTGGTGCGATATTCTGATCGATCTGAAGTAATTCGCCAATCATCGTGGACTTTGTGATCTGTGTCATAATGATACCTCCTTATGTGATTATGGGCATGTATGATTACATTAGTATGCCCGGCAATGTGCTAATTATAATACGAAACGCCGTGGAATGCAAACAAAGTTTGCGTGAAATACACAGGTGCGCGGGAAATCTTTTCTGCCGGGTATTCAGTGAAGCGGCAAGTTGGTCGATATATAGGACAGATATGGATAAAGGAGAACGACAGGATGAGAATAAATTATAATGTTTCGGCATCGATAGCGAACAAGAATCTGCTCGGGATTGAGAGTAATTTAAGCCAGTCCATGGAGCGGCTTTCTTCCGGTTTAAAAAATCAATCATGCAAAGGATAATCCGGCGGGAATGGCGATTTCCCGCAAGATGAAAGCACAGATTGACGGACTTGACCGGGCATCTGCCAATGCGTCGGACGGTATTTCCGTCATTCACATTTCGGATGGTGCGTTAGGTGAGGTGACAAGTATTCTGCAGCGTATGAGAGAGCTTTCCGTGCAGGCGGCGAGTGACGCGACGATGGGTCAGGAAGACAAGGAAGCCATTCAGAAAGAGATCTCATCTTTAAAGGATGAGGTGGACCGTATTTCCAAGGATACCGAGTACAATACGAAGACACTGCTTGACGGCTCGCTGGACACCAGAGTGTACACAAAGCATGCCAGCCGCATCCAGGTGACGGATCAGGTGAGTCCAGGAAATTACGAGATTAAAGTCAAAACGGCAGCAACACAGGCAGAGGTGACGTCCGGTGCAGATTTTAACAGCACGGCGGCAATCGGCGTTTCCGGCACGATGAGCGTCAATGGATCAACCGTTGAGATCGCGGCAACCGACACGTATCAGGAAGTATACGAAAAGCTCCGGACGGCTGGAGAGATCGGCGAGACACAGATCGAGCGCAGCAAGGCGGACGGAAGCCTGACATTCACTACAGACGCTTACGGATCTGACGCCACATTGAAGCTTTCCTTCAGCAATCAGGCGCTTGCCAATCAGTTTGCACTGTCCGACGCATCCGGCAATAACGGTCTGGTGCAGGATCCGGCGACAAAACAGTGGATTTACGGAAGCCAGCAGACAGATGCTTCCGGCAAGACGACAACGAGTGTTCCGAACGGATCGGACATGGAATTGGATGACGTGGCGAACTGGAAGGGATTTACCTCTTCCGCGACCCGCAAAGTGCGACGGTAACCGTGTGACCATCACGGATCTGGGCGGTTTTTCCCTCTCATTCCTGGTGGAAGCAGGATATGAGGACGGTGCGACCAAGACAGATTCTGCCGGCAATGTGTTGGAGACCTATGACGGATCCCTCAAATTTGAGGTGACAGATATGGGAAACCATGACGCTTCATATCGGTGCAAACATGGATCAGAATATGAACATCCGGATTCCGGAGATTTCCTGCGAGAGCCTCTATATCGACGATCTGGATGTGACGACGGTCAATGGTGCAGACCGTGCCTTAGACCGTCTGGATGATGCCATTGCAAGAGTCAGCGAAACGCGTTCAAATCTGGGAGCCTATGAGAATCGTCTGGAGTATTCCACAAACAGTCTGGATGAGTTTGGGGAGAATATGACGGATGCGATGTCGAGACTTACGGATGTTGACATGGCGGAAGAGATGACGAACTATACACATCAGAATGTGCTCAATCAGGCGGCAATTTTTCTGTTTTGACACAGGCAAATGATCTGCCGCAGCAGGTACTGCAGATTCTGCAGTAGGCGCGATGAGGCATGAGAACGGAGGTCTGTCTTGAAAAAAAAAGAACAGATTGTAGATTTTACCAGGCGGATCAGTCAGGCGAACCGGAGCGGACTGGTCGTGGTTATGTATGATATTTTTTTCACATATCTGGATGATGCCAGGGCGGCATACGATGCAGCCGACTGGGATGCCTACAAAGAAGCATTGCGGAGAGCGCAGCGCGCGATCGATGAACTGATATCGGCGCTCAATTTCTCCTATGACATGGCGAAGAATCTCTACAGTATCTATGTGTTCTGCAGAGATTCGATCGCAAAAGTCTCTCTACAAGAGAGATCTGGCAGATGCCGAGGATGCCTGCCGCCTCATGAAAAAAGCTCTATGACGGCTTTGTGCATGCGGCCGAGCAGGATCATTCGGAGCCGCTTATGAAAAAAATACGCAGCAGGTGTATGCCGGGAGGTATACTTACGGACGTGACAATCTGGTGGAGACTTGTCAGGATTCCGATAGTTCCAGAGGATTTTTGGTATAAAAATCCTCTGGATTTTTTTGTGTGCGCAACTCATAGTTGCGGATGCTTGTAAGAAGAAATTTGTAGCGCATCTGCACGGAATTTAATTCATAAATGTAACAGTCGATCAGATCCGGATCGATGACGTTTTCCAGATTGCGGTAGGCGTCCTGCAGATCCTGTGCCGTCTGGTGCAGATCGTTTATCAGCAGCGTATAATGATTATCATTCGTTTTTTCGGGTTGAAAAAAACGCAGCATAGTTCCTCCAGATCTATGGGTTCTGCCGAAGTCTGCGGCAGTGTTGTTCCTTCTATCTTATTCAAAGTATAAGCAAATAAATCCCATTCTATACAAAAAACGGTAAAAATCTGTCCGTCCGCCGGAACAGACAAACTGGCATAAACGGACGCGGACATTCATAGATATAGAAAAAAGTGTGGAGGAAACGCCATGCAGGAAATGTCGCTGACATCATTCTGGATCATTGCGGGAAGCTGTGTGCTGGTCCTTGGAATTATGATATTAAAAAATCGTGCAAGGTTTGCATTAAATTTTCTGGTGCGCGCGGTTCTGGGTGCCTGCGCCATCGCATGTGTGAACAAATGGCTCGCACAGCAGGGAATCATGCTTGCCGTCGGCATCAATCCGGTGACCCTTTTGACAACCGGAAGCCTTGGTTTTAGTGGGGTTGCGCTTCTTTATGGAATTTTGCTGCTCAAAATTTTGTGAGAATCTTACAAATGTAAATAAAATGCGAAAAACCTATAGACAAAGCAAAAATGAATTGCTATAATCCGATTTACAAATGAACGAAGGGGTGGTGAGTTGGGGAACTTATGACACTGACGCTGTTGACGGTACTTGCATTTGCGGTCGCAGCGGACTTCCGGGAGATGCGGATCAGTAACCGGCTGATTGCTTCCGGACTTATGATGGGACTTGCACTGCGCATTCTGGGGAAGGCGGTGCGGGCATTGTTCATTTCCTGGTGAACATTTCTATTCCGGTTATCTTATTGTTTCTTTTATTTCAACTGCGTGTAATTGGCGCAGGAGATATCAAGTTATTTTCCGTAGCTGGTGGATTTCTTTCAATGAGACAGTTGTTATATGTCATACTGGCGGCATTTGTGACGGCAGCAGTAATTGACTGGGGAAGCTGCTGTATCAGAAGCGAATGGCGGGAATATTCGGGAATCAGAGAACACTGATTCATTTTTTCAGCGATGATTTTAATTGGATATTTTATTGTAGTCTGGGGGTGTGCCATTGAATAAAATTGCGGTGGCAGTCTGTGATACAGACCGGGAATACCGGGACAGATTTGTCACATACCTGGTGGAACGCAAGGCGGAAGAATATGCAGTATCCGCATTTTCGATGCCGGAGAAGCTTTTGGAAGCGTTGGAGGAAGAGAAGCCGGATCTTGCGATATGCGGGACCGGATTTGAAGAGATGGCGGAGAGACTGGCGGGATACGATATTCCGGTGCTGGTCTTGCAGGAGACGATGGCAGATGCGGTTGCGGAATCGGTAACGTACGGTTCCGTGCCGGAAAGCTGCCGTGGAATCTGCCGTTATCAGTCCATGGAGGTCATTCTGCATGAGGTGCAGGTGATGACTCTGACGGGAGCCGGCAGCAGAAGAATGGAGAATATCGGAACGGGAATGGAGGTAATTGGCGTTTACTCTCCGATCTGCCATGAAATGCAGATGCCGTTTTCGATGGTTCTCGCACAGAAGCTGTCGACGGAGAAGAAGGTATTATATGTGAATCTGATGGAACATTCAGGGATGCTGGAACTGCTTGGCGTTCCGGGAGAATGTGATCTGGGCGAGGTGATTCTCGCATTGCGCAGGCAGCGCCTTACGGCGGAAACGCTTGGCAGAGGGATTCATGAGACCGAGTGGATGCACTATGTAGAGCCGTTTGATAATCCGGAGGATCTGGGGGATGACCGCAGGGGATCTGCAGGAACTGATCTCCTTTCTGGAGAAGCAGACGTCATATGAGATCCTTCTGTTGGATTTTGGTCAGGGGTTAAGGGATTTTCTCTCCTTTCTGGGGCTTTGCACCAGTATTTATTGTCCGATGAAGAGCGGATTTTACTACGACTGCCGGATGGATCATTTCCGCAGATATCTGGAAAGAGCGGAGGTGACTTTTTCTGACATTGTTACTCGATGGCATCCAATGGGCCGATAAAGCGGTAGAAAATCTGGATTTTCTGGACGTATTCGCCATCGACCTTTTCCGCTTTGGATACCAGAATCTTGTCAATCAGCTGATGCAGAATCTTATAGTTCAGTTCGGTGATGCCAGCGTACTTGCTGACTTCATCAATAAAATCCTGAATCTTGTCCAGCTGATCGTGTTCAGCACGGCCTTCCCGCTCGTACTGCTCAATCTTTTCGGTCAGTTCAGCCTGTTCTTTGTCGTAGC
>VOFJ01000937.1_pt1 | contig 21862 bp, 35 predicted proteins | sample 5384081 | NCBI WGS metagenome assembly VOFJ01 (sample SAMN12384729, study PRJNA508395) | human gut metagenome | isolation source: healthy gut I | host: Homo sapiens | reverse complement strand
CGGCATGTTGAGCCTTTGTTGCCGGACAATCCCAGACTTCTCACTCCGCGTTCGGTGATGTAATTACATCGTCCGCTGATTCCATATTCGGGATAATTACTTTTTGCTGCAAGTGCTTCAATTTCAACAGGATCTAGTGCCATCATTTGTCCCATACCTACATGGCGCAAGGGGATGCGGACGGTACAAAACAAATCTTCCGGTTTGATTTCTTCGGCATACCATTCAGATATAGTATAATTGGGTTTTTGCAAAGTGTGTGCAGGCTTCTCCATCAGGGAAAAGAAAATGTCTCGTAAGTGTATTCCACAGACAGTTTGCCTTCCGGTTGCACTCCATAGATTGCCTGGTCATGAAGCACACGTCCATAATCTTGAAAGAAAGCTCTCCGTTTTTACGGGATATGTAGACTAGCATGGAAGAGAATCCATAGCTGCCCGATCCACCCTCTGTCCATAAAGAGGGTTTGGTACGTCCCCATTCCGGTGGCAACTGCCGCACGAATAACCGGCATAAACGGGACCAAGTCCGCCGCCATGACCGTTGTTACTTGTACCATCGTCATATAGTCTGTCACCTCGGGTGAAACGTACATCGTATGCTCCTGTTATCCAATCTGCAGGCGTGTCATAAGCAACAGACGAATTCAAGAAAAATAGTTGATGTTCCGGCTGATAGAGCATAGCCTCCGGAATCTCGATATCCAATATGTCAATTCCGTCATCATTACAGGCAGAGCATGCCAACAGGCAAAAGAAAGAGAATGAATATTTTAGAAAGTGATTCATTGTTTATTGACTTTGTTTCAATAATATGTTTTAAACATACCAAAGAAGTAAAGGTGGATCATTGAATTCCAACCTTTACTTCTCAATAATATCTTAGCTAAGATAAAGCTTTTATTGTACTTTTTACGTGGTTCACCGTTTTTGTAGAGAAGGAATTCCAGTGTGTGGAAACCGCGTACATTTTGTGCCGATTCGACAGCAGCTTCATCATCACCTTCACTCCATTCGAGATCGCTCCAACTTTGAGAATTCAGTATTTGTACAATAGCATTCTGATCCAAAGGCCCAAGCTGTCCATGTTAGGATCAAGTCCCATTTCGTCTACCGGACCGAATAAGAAAGCTTTCGCTCTTTTCCCCATGGTTCACGGGCAGTGATCCAAGCATCACAAAAGGCGTTTCAAAAGCACTATTTGACGGATTGTCTGCAAGGGCTATTACTGCATTGTAGAGAGCGTCATTTTTTTCTTTTCAAACTTTTTTGTAGGTAGGCACTACTACTGCATCTACATATTGTGTTACTACAGGATTAAGTACTGCGTCCGTATTGATATTGTTGCTATTATTTGCAATATAGGATTTTAAGTCATTCTTCAGTATACTTTCCAGCTTTCTGCACAAGCATCCATAGCTGCTACCGTTTCGTTACTGGGAATATGATTACGGAAAGGTTGCGGAATATCCTGAATGGCTTTTTTGCCGCTTTTGGATAGCATTCTTTATCTTGGTATCTAATGATGAATTAGCACCGGCGATAACAGTAGATAAAGAATTAGCATTTATATTACCGTCTAAAGAACCGTAATATGCATTCCGGATGGAATAAATGTTATTGGTATAGTCATCACGAGAATGCCAGGCTGTACCAGGATTCCACAGCATATAATGCTTCTTCAGTATTTCCGGCTTTATACAAGTTGTATGGGTCACCAATTTTGGCAGTACCGACTTCATTGGCAATTTCCGCGCATTTATCCACGATTTCTTCCACACAGCTCAAGGCGCTTGCGTAAGGAGAGCCACTATGAGCCTTGAACAGGGAAGCATAGCTTTCACCTCCTTTATAGCTTGAATTCCATGCGTTGTAGAGATTGGTTGCATCTGTTTTTAGAAGTGCTGCTACATTTCTCATGTAGTTATGCCAGCGATGCGTTTTCAGGAGTGTAATCAATATTGGCAGGATCTACTGTTGGGTTGTCATCATCACTGCTGCAAGAAGTTGTTGTGAATGCTAATCCCAATATTAGGGCTGCAACATAAAAGAAAGAATTTTTGTTTTCATCATATAAAAATTAAATAATTGATTATTTGTTATTTCTTAATAAACCATCCTATATAGGCAATTCCAATAGAAAATTCGTTTTCACTGTTGTATGACTTTGATACGCCAAAAACTTTATTTGTACCAATCTGGCGGGTTGCATAGTCTGCTTTTATCACTAAGTTTGGCAAAGCGTACCAATTTAATCCCGCTGTCCACATACTTACTTGGCAACGTTTTTCCATCGTTTGCCCTTTTTCCCCTTTCTCTTGTGGGTTGTAGTATTCATAGCGGGGCAAATGGATAGATTACCGGAATCTTTTTATTGCCTCCGAAGACCGAGCGGATATTAATGCCGGCTTCTGCTGCATAACTTACGGCATTCTTCGCTACCGGAGCCAGACGGCTGTAAGGCGATTTATTGGATAATTTGACATTTGCCTGACTTACTCCTAATGAATTTCCTAAATTTCCATATAAGATATTACCGCGTGCCGTTACATATTTATTGCGATACTGTGCATCTGCGGTGAAGATTCTTATCGGAATTTTTCCATAGTTTGCATAAGTCTGTTCTTTATCAGAGTTGGCTCCTGCATCTGCACAATAATAAAATGATGCACCTACACGTAAACCGGGAACTCCTTTATAATCTAAACGAAATACATACGCGGGAGAAGTGAAGTTGTCTTCCTCAAAGATTCCCCTGTTTGCCACTACCTACCCATGTGTTACGATCGAATCCATTAGGGATTCAGGCCTGCTACCACCATAGCTTGATAATCGAAGCTTTGCATACCCTTTTCCGAAAAAGAACCAAAGATTTCCAGACCATTTTCATGCCAGGTAGAAGGCAAAAGGCTTGTTTCACCTTCCGGGCGTGAAGTTCCGAAGAAATTGATCGGTTCATGGTGTGCGTTAGTCAATCCTACCGGAACAATAATATGTCCGGCACGTACATTGAGGGAGCGGTGAATTAAACGTGTGATGTGAAATTGTTCGATAGCTACTTCACCTCCTTTTTTCAACTTCTGTTTCGTATTCACCGTTTTCGGTGTTTTCTAATTCGAAAGGCCTGTACCTGTTCCACCAGATTCGAACTCAATCTCTGCACCGAGTATCCATTTGGAATTGAACTTATAATCAAAAGCTAAAACGAAACGGGGAATTGAAATGGTATTCCTGTTTTTCTTTGTTGATTACCATCGTTTCCTCCATAGAAACGGTTGATGCCATAATCTTTAAAATTAGCGACCATTTCACTGTATCCTCCAAAACGGAATTTTGTATATTCTTCTGTAGAAGAAGAATTACTACTTTTTGGAAATTTCTTTTGTCTCCTGTGCTGGAATTGTAAGAGAAGGTAGGAGACTAAGAATAACGATTGCTGTTATTTTTCTCATCTTTTTAATAATTTTATCGGCTGCAAAGTTAGATTAGGTTAAAAAATGTGGCAATACCTAATATTAGGCATAGTTGTTTCTTAAATTCAGTATATGTAGGTAATTTTAATCTAAAGAGTAAAAAAAATATAGTAGTAGATAAAATAAAACAGACAAAGGTGTATATCAGTATGATAATTTTTACTGATATACACCTTTGTCTGTTGTTAGTGTGTAGAGTTGTCTTTATTATTTCATAGTGTCACCGATTTTGTTTTGTAATTGAGCGAATCGTTTCTTCTACAACCAGTTTCCTTGAGTATATCTACCATCAGGAAACTACCTTTTCAGAAACGATTCAACTCAGACAAACTACATACAAACAAAGCTAAACTTATGCTAAGGTTATCGCATCGCTTAATCTGCCATCTTTATACCTTCTTTTTTACTGCAATATCGTTTGCATTGCTGGCAAAGGTCATATCCCAGCATGGCTCCTAAAATAAAATCTTCTTCAGCAGTCAGTTGGTTTAAAGGACGGATGATGATGTGCCGCATGGCTTCCATACATTCTGCCTTTCCAAAAACAGGTTGATTTTATTGGTACCTACTTCCTGTATCATATAACTGATCTTTTGATTTTTCAATCGGCGGATGGCAAATTCTTCGTGCTCTTTACTCATTGTGTAAAGTACCATGTTGCGTACGCCTTTCTTAAACTCATAAATATGATTAAGAAAAAATTCGGATTTCGCCGGGGATGATTCTTTCAGTTGCCATGATGCAAAGTATTCTTTTTTATGTTAAGGTAAAATTAGCTAATTTCTTGTTTCACTTGTTCGGCCCATGCGCTGATACGTTCGTCTGTTTTGCTATCTTCGTTGACTTCGTCAAGTGGAAGACCTATAAACTTACCGTCTACGACGGCAATGGAAGAATCGAAGGTATAGCCTGCAGTATCTGTTGCTCCACAGAATTTGCAGTGGGTATCTTTCAGATCTTCATAAAGTACCTATTGCGTCACAGAATGTGTCGCTATACGAGTCAGAGTCGCATAACCGAACAGGGCTACAGATTTGTGGGATAAATCACACTTCTTTAAAACTTTTACTCCATCGTACCAGTCGTCTTGAAGTTCGCCTGCTCCCCCATGTGGAAGAGCCGAGCACCAATACATCATATTCATTGACTAATGCCTCTGTTAGCTTGGATACATCAAATACATCTGCCGATGGTACATCTAATTTCTCTGCAATTCGACGGGCAAGGTCTTCTGTTGTTCCTGTTGTGGAACCATAAAATACACCAATTTTATTCATCTTTGATTCGTTTTTAAATGTAACGCTGCAAAGATAGAGGGTCTTAAAAGAAATAGAAATCCCCATTTATAATGGAAGATTTGTCTCCTTCTCATTATAAATGGGGATATATGGAATAAAAAATGGTCGATCTTTTTTAATGGTGGAACAAGCGGATGCCTGTAAATGCCATTGCCATATTGTATTTGTCGCAAGTTCCAATCACATGATCGTCACGTACTGATCCGCCCGGTTGTGCAATATAGCTGACGCCACTCTTGTGTGCGCGTTCTATATTATCTCCGAATGGGAAGAATGCATCTGATCCTAAAGCTACGCCTGTCATCGTATCCAACCATGCCCGTTTTTCTTCGCGTGTCAGTATTTCAGGCTTTTCAGTGAAGAACTGTTGCCAGATACCGTCTGCCAGTACGTCGTCCTACTCTTCCGAAATGTCAACGTCACTCGTATTGTCACGGTCTGCACGACGGAGTTTTTTCAATCCATGGCAAGTTCATCACTTTCGGGTGTTGGCGTAAATACCAGATATCTGCTTTTATTTCCTGCCAGGCGCGTACAGTGAATACGTGACTGTTGGGACCTGCGCCAATACCGATTGCCTGTCCGTCTTTGGCATAACATACAGAATTGGATTGTGTATATTTTTAAAGTGATTAAGGCAATGATTAAGTCGCGTTTTGCATCAGCCGGATTTCCTTGTTCTGCGTAGGCATCTCTTTCCAAAAAAGACTTTCATCGATCTTCAATTCGTTTCTTCCTTGTTCGAAAGTTACCCGAATACATCTTTATGTTCGATAGGAGCCGGGCGGTATGCAGGATCTATCTTTATTACATTATAGGTTCCTTTTCTTTTTATTCTTTAGAATCTCCAGTGCTTCGGGAGTATAGTCAGGAGCAATGACGCCGTCGGATACTTCACGGTTGATGATGCGTGCTGTTTCTTCGTCACAAGTGTCGGATAATGCGATAAAGTCTCCGTAAGACGACATACGGTCTGCTCCACGTGCACGGGCGTATGCTGTAGCCAATGGAGATAGTTTCATGTCATCAACAAAATAAATCTTCTTCAGTGTGTCGCTCATTTCTACCGCAACAGCAGCACCTGCAGGGCTGACATGTTTGAAAGACGCGGCAGCCGGCAGTCCGGTAGCTTCTTTCAGTTCTTTCACTAGTTGCCAACTGTTGAATGCATCCAATAGATTGATATAACCGGGACGTCCATTCAATACTTCGATGGGGAGTTCGCCTTCTTTCATGAAGATACGGGCAGGCTTTTTGATTAGGGTTGCAGCCGTATTTCAGTTCGAGTTCGTTTGCCATTTTATTAATTACAAATTACGAGTTACTAATTACAAATTGATAGCGACAAAATTACTAAAAAAAGACTAGCTTGCCTAAAGTTGCGCCACAAAATAGTAGCATATAATTAGTATTTGGCTATTTCCGGCGAATTAAAATACCTATAAATGATGATTGCATTTCAGCAAAATATTCCGTTCCTTTGCAGTCTCTAATATAAATAGGTATGATGGATAATTTACAAAAATATAAGCCAACTGATAAGATGATCGATCTCATCAGCGATAATTATTCTTTTTGTTGCAAGTGATGAGTCGTTTTGGGCTTTCGTTGGGGTTCGGTGACAAGACAGTCAAGGAGGTGTGTGAACTGAATGGAGTAGACTGCCGGACCTTTCTGATTGTAGTCAACTTTATGGCTGAAGGCTTTTCCCCGGCTCGATGGAGATAAAGATGGTATTTCCATACCTGCATTGATTGATTATCTGCGGCAGGCACATATTTATTTTCTGGATTTTTCTCTTCCCGCTATTCGTCGTAAATTGATCGAGGCAATCGACTGTTCGCAAGACGATGTTGCTTTTTTCTCATCCTTAAGTTTTTTCGATGAATATACACGAGAGGTGCGTAAGCACATGGATTATGAAGAGAAAACCGTATTTAAGTATGTCGATTCATTGATTAAAGGAGTTGCTCCCAAAAACTATCAGATCAGTACATTTTCCAAGCATCACGATCAGGTAGGGGAGAAATTGACAGAACTGAAAAATATCATTATTAAATATTGCCCTGCCAAAGCAAATGAAAATCTTCTGAACGCGGCTCTTTTTTTCGACATATATGCTTGCGAAGCCGGACTGGAATCTCATTGCAAGGTTGAGGACTATATTTTTGTTCCTGCTATTCTGAATTTGGAAAGGAGGATTAGGGAAAATGAAAAATAACGAAGTAGTTCGAATAGCTATTGCAGAGACCTCTGTAATTATTCGTGGTGGGTTGACTGCTGCATTGAAGCGTCTTTCTAACGTAAAAAGTACAACCAATAGAATTACTGTCTGTTGAAGTTTTTTGCACGATTGCGTCCGAACGCAATGTCCCGAAATGTTAATTGTCAATCCTACTTTTTGGTGATTACTTTGATGTAGCTAAGTTTCGAGAAGAAATATCCGGTAAAAAGAATACGTTTAATAGCGTTGGTTACTTCTTTCGTAGATGCTTCATTATTGGGTAAGTATGATGAGTCTATTTCGATATTCGATGATTTGGAAACTCTTTCTAAGAAAAATTGCAGGTTTATTGAATGTGGTTTCCGAAGAAGAAGAGATGGATAATCAGGATACGCTTAGCCAGCGGGAAAAAGAAATCGTCATCTGTGTGGTGAAGGGAATGACAAATAAGGAAATAGCGGAAAAGCTTTTTGTCGATTCATACGGTGATTACACACCGAAGAAATATTAGCAAAAAATTGCAAATACATAGTGCTGCCGGTTTGACTATCTATGCTATTGTAAATAAGCTGGTTGCATTGAGCGATGTGAAAGATTTATAGCCTGCGGAAGTGTTATAAAATATAAAACCGTTTGCGCACACGAAAAATATTCGTACCTTTGCAAAGCAGTTGAGAAATTGCTGTTAGTTTATAAGGTAAAAGAAAATATTAAATAAGGTATTAGATTAGACAGTTTAAGGTATTAAAAGTTTTTTAGTTTAGTTCAATAGGATAAGTTTTTAGTAGAAGGTAAAAAGGATAACAATAGGTAAGACGTTTTTAGGTAAAAAGAAGATTAGTTTTCAGGAAATTTGAGGTACTATGGAAAAGCCTTTTAGGCTTTTCTGATGCAGTGGCGAGTGGTTCTATAAAAAGAATTAGCTCGTTTTTTATTTATATGGGATTTAAGTCTGTGGATTGATTAAGGTAATAAAAAACAAAATCCCGACGAAATCGCTTCGGGCGGGACTCTATTTCATTTTTTACTTAAATGTGGCTACGTAATAAAATTATGACTAATTAATTCAATTCTGATACTGCAAAGATAATGCGTTTCAGAATGTGTCACAATCACCTTTATGAGGTATATTCTGTAGCTATTCTCACTATTTATGGTTAGTAGCAGGTGTTTTCTCTACTTTTTCCACTCTGTAGTCTCGAAATCGTATGTTTTTATGATTCTAGCAGGGCATCCGGGCACATATTGAATAGGGTGTGACGGAATGACTGACTACACTTCCGGCAGCCACTACGCAATGTTTCCCTTAAAAGTTACTCCCGGTAGAATGACCGAATTGGCACCTACCCATACACATCATCTTCGATGACAACAGGCAGTGTGCTGACACCTTGTTCGTCAATCATCTTTTTCTGCATCCTGATAATTATGGTTGAGTCCTGTGACCGTTACATTCTGTGCCAGGTTGACATGATTGCCAATATTAACCGGACCTATGATTGTGTTTCTCAATCCGATGCGTGTATAATCTCCGATTGTTAAGTCGCCAACTGCATTATTCAGACAGGAGAAGTCTTCGACAACAGAATATTTACCCAAAGAGAATCGGTTGAAAGGAGGGAGGTCTTTGCGTACACCCGATAGATGACAGAACCCTTTCCGCGTTTCAGGTATATGAAATCGAAGAGCCGTATCCACCAATTAGGGCGAGTTTTAACGGGATGCATGATAAAACGATGTACAGCCTGTTTTAAGCCGGGGTTTTCTTTAATTCGCTGTTTAAGTGTTTTCTTCTCCATATTGAATGTTTTTTCTTTTTTTGTCCTCTACCAGATAATCAGGAATTGCCAGGCTATAAGTGATTAATAGACCGAAAAGTGCAATCCACCATCCGAATGATAAGGTCCAATTATATACGGTAATCAACGAAGTCCAAATACTTACGAAGATACATAATTTAAGTGGAGAAGGCGTTAATTGTTGTACGATCCGGTTGCAGAAACTCCAGTTTCCTTCAAATATGGAAGGGAGTAAGTAGGAAGTTGTTTTCCGGATACGTTTCCGGTAAGGACAGGCGGGTGCGGACTGGCAATAAACAATCACATCCGGCAAGTAGTCAATGTATATATTCTGTCGGAATAATTTTCGTTCGATATTAGTCTTAGAACTTTTCATGTTCTTTGTAGCCATTTTAGGTCGATTGCCATATTAGTCCCCAATAAATTGGATGACAGTCCGAATTGTGTATTGCCGGCTCTACAGAGGCTGTTTTTTTATTTCCTCACGTATAGCCCGGAAGCGATTACAGATGCCTTTGCGGTTTTCTACTATCGTATGTAGTTGGATGGCTTTGTACACCGGCATCATAGGCATTATATATCTTATTCAGGAATTGCGGAGATAAAGCGCATGCTGTATTGGACAGGAAGAGAACCAGGTCGTATCGTTCCTGGTCTAAACTGTTGATTGTCTGATGTAGATCGCTGTATGTGATAAACTCGTACGCTTCTTCTTTATACATATCCGGAAGAATACTTCCTCCGAACGAGAATGGCGCAACCATATTCCTTTGAGCCTTCGGGTAGGTGATATGTTTGAAATGTGAGGCTATGGTACCATCACAAAGAGGTATAGGAGCAAAAGCCCTGTACAGAAGAATACCAGATCATCTATTATGTAGATATAAGAGTCTATCATCTGGAAGGAGATTATACGTTCTCTTTTTGAATGCAGTAACTGTTTTCAGAATAATCTTTATATCCAACCAGAAAGAGAAATGTCTTTGCATAGGTGATATCCAATTGCTTGCGTTCTTCAGCAGAAAGTTTACCGGCTTCGCCTCTTTTCTCTACCTGCCATAAACCGGTCAATCCGGCCGGACCCATGAAACGGTCGATGTGTTCATCGCTTGTCAGCAACTCGGCTTCATAGAGTGGGAGAGGGCGGTTGCCTACTATTGACATATCCCCTTTTAAAATATTAATAAAAAGCCTGGGGTAACTCGTCAATACTATATTTACGTATAATACGTCCAATCTTAGTTATTCGAGGGTCATTTTCCAAATTTTAACGAAAGCATTGCTTTTTTCCTTGGACTTCTTGTTAATGTAGTCTTCTTCGGAGATTACAAAATCGTCAGATATCAAGAGGATTTCTTCTTCATCGATTTCTTCATTCACTTCCGCTTCCGGTTCTTCTCCCCAAATATCCTCATCTTCCTGCTGATATTGGTTAAGGGCATTGAAATCCTTTAAATGCTTGTCGGCATCAGTATACATCGAACGGAATTTGAGGAAGTCGAATATCTGATAATTACTCCCTACGCGCTTGGATTTGTAGATAATAGGACCCTTACTTTCTATCCGGATAGCTAGTGCAGTAAATATTAAGAGAGAGAGAAAGACATAATATCGCCATTCCTGAAAAGAAAATATCAAAAGTTCTTTTCCATAAAGGCAGGCGGAAAAGCATTTATATTTTGTGCTTTAAGTTGAAGTGCCTTTATTTTCTGATCTTTTCTTCGTTTAAGGAAAGTTGATAAATCTTTTAAAGCCTCCTGGCTTGTTTCATATTTTATCGTATTGTTGATACCGGCTTTAAGATATTCGGATGCTTCTTCCTTAGATAAGGAGTCGATAACGAGTACCATATAAAGCCCCGGATACTTTTTACGCATGTATTGATATCTGCAATATCTTTGATATGTTCACTTGTTCGAAAAATAGAGCTGCGTCATATTTTTTCGCGTATTTTCTCCAATACTTTGACAGCTTTTGCTACAATTGGGTGCAGCATAGAATACCCCAATACTTAGTCGGGAGAGTAGTTCTATTGTTTTGCTATCTCTGCCTATATAAACAAAAATATTGCATGTGTAGAAGACCCGGTATTAGTCAATAATCTTTTTGATTCGGATTTTGAGTTCCAAAGGGTTGAATGGTTTCAGGATATAGTCTTCTGCTCCCTCTTCCAATAGTCTGATTCTTTCCGTTGTACTTTCCTCACTGGATAACATAACGATAGGAATTGACTTGAATAATTCATTGTTCTTCATGTATCTTAAGAATTCATCCCCCATCATGAGAGGCATACGAATGTCTGAAATAATGAGGTCAGGTACATTGCCTTCATTAAGCCATTCTATTGCTTTGATGGGATCTTCCAAATAGGTAAAATCATACTCTTTTCCTAGATACACACCGGCACTTTTCCGATTGTCGATTTATCGTCGACTAGTAATATTTTTTTTCTTCATACGAATAGACCTTTCTATCGCTTGCTTTGTTATTTGATTTATAGATTAAGATTGTTGTCACATAATATTTGTGATACACTGCAAATATAGATATTATTTTAGAATAATCCCCAATCAGGAGAGTAAAATTCGTGATATATCTTTTTTTTTCTATTAATTGCAACTTACAGCATCTTAATGAAAAAACACGGATTCCATAAAAACTGGAATCCGTGTTAAAGATTAATTGTTAGGCTTATTTATATACTCTTGATGAATCAAAAGTTTTCCACCATTCTTCATTCTTAGTACCGCCACTGGTCACCCAACTTTCGAATAACGAGTAAGCTGATTTGATATTCACATATTCCAAAGGCCATTTGAAGTCTGTCGGAACCATGATTCCCCATGCCAGGTTATCTTTGCTGATGTAATATCTTTGCGGGAAGTAGAACTATCGTCGTTGTTGCCTCCGAACAAGTCGGTATTTGCCAACTTAGTTGGTTGATAACCGACAATATGAATCTCCTTACGCTGGTTTCTGTTTCCTTCTACGAAAATGAAAACATTCAGTTTATTGATATTAAGCTCATCCACAGAGATAGGATTGCCTGAACTTTATAGTGAAACTGATATTTTTATTTTGGACTCGTATTGGCAGAGTGACCTGCAATCGTATTGATCTGTTCGTAACGGTCTCTTCCCAATGCTTTGTGAGCATCGTCAAATAATGGAATAACCGCATAGTCCTGTCCGTTCTCAATCAGATTACTATTCACATTGAAACCTTTAAAAAGAGAGTTGTCACTGAATTCCACCGGCTGCGTAATGGCACTGGCAGGAACACCGTCCAGCATGATAGCAGGCTCCAATACTCTTTGGTAGCTCCGGCAGCCGATAAATCAAGACTTAACGTGAACTCTTCTGCCTTATTGCTCTTATTGATGGAGATCTTTCTTTCCTTGATAATCAGAACAAGGTCGTTCATATCGTAATCCCCATATAAAACCATTGGTCTTCAAACAGATAAGCATAATTGCGATTATCATCCATGATGATCGGGAACTTAGGATCTTCAGGATCTCCTCCTTCATTTCCACCATTTTTAATTCCCTGTACAAACATCGATGATGACTTTAGAGTCTCCCATTTTGGTGAAGTATGCGCCATTCAGTACATGGAAGTTTTTCCCACCATTGGTTCTTTTCAACGTGGCTGTCACATTCAATAACCAAATTTCCATCATATGTGAAACCTTGTCCGGTGATAACCGGTGATTTTATCATAGAAGTATTTTCGCCTTTTCCATAAAACTTGGCATAACCGGGAGGTATGCTGATACTTGTCGTAGCATCCAGCATAGAACCATCACTTAAATTTACTGTTCCATTAACAAACTCCATTTTAGGAGCTTTCAAATATCCTTGAGTAAAGTTAAACGTCGCTCCGTTGGCATAGAAAGAAGTCGTTGCTTCCATGCTACAAGCGTTGTTGACAGTCGTATTGGTGAGACTGATGGTTGTAAACTTCATGATGTTGTTGTTGGTAGCAACAGCGTCGGAATTTGCAATTAATTTCTCTCCATAAATCTCTCCGTTATTTTCCAAAGAGAAATTAGACGGCAGATTTAATTCTCCTTCAAACTGATTTTATTGTCATTTACAATTTTCGTATTGGAATTGATTGAGATATTCTTGCTGGTTATGGTTCCTTTGTTGTAGAGTGTTGCACCGGAATGTAGTGTCATTGTGTTCGCTACAGTCAGTGCACCCCAGTTTTTTAATGCAGCAGGCGCTCCATTGGTGAATGATATATCCTCTGCATTCACTTCTCCCTTTTCCATAATGGTCAACATGGAGTTTCTAATGAACGTCATGGTTCCTGATGCTTCAATTTTAGCATTATTCATCACAATGATTTCAATACCGTTTTTGGAATTGGAATGTTGCGGAATCGTCCATTTAGCATCTACATAAACTTTGGTTGCAATTTCACCGTCATAACCGTCAAACTTGAATGTGCCGGCATAGTCAGAGGTGATTTTGTAAGAAGCATCACGCAGCAAAGTGGTTCCTGACATTTCAGTCACTTCTTTTTTGCATTAGCAGGTATGGAGGCAATAGTAATCCGGCTTTTCAAATGAAAGGTCTCTTTGTAGCAGCGGCACGACTCATCAACGCTCTATTTTGTGCAGTAGATCCTGCATAATAGAGTTTACAGGTAATATTATCACTGTTTTCCGGCACATCGAACTGATATACCTGTTCACGTCCTCTAGGGTCGGTTTGCTTCACATAAATACCCTTTTGAGTTGGCAGCAGACTGACAGCGGTTGTAAATTTAAAGTTGTTTTCTTTTTTCATTAGCTGTCCTTGCAGCGAGCACGGAAAGCGCTTTCATTAGTCAAAGGATCTTCTGCATATATTTCAACTAAATAAGCAAATAGTCCTCCTTCTTCATCTTTCACTTCGACCGAGACATTTTTTAGTGGTTATCATGTTCCAATCGATATCATCGGGAGCAGCAAACCCATCTCCCATCGGGTTAGGTGTTTCGTAACACGGATCATAGAGATCCTTTCCAGAGTCAACACAACTAGACATAGTACCTGCCATCGCTATTGCAATGATGGGTACAAATTGAATTGTTTTCTTCATCATAATGTATTATTGCTTGATTGTTTGTAACCAAATCCATCACAAAAATAACTGCATATCTTTTATTGGAAATGTTTTTTTCTGTTATTTTATGGAGTGAAAACAACTATACTTCCGTTTTGGTTCTTCTTTGGCTCTTTTTTAGGTTTGATTCGGTCTTGATGATGATGAAGAGAAATCCCCTGATTTTCACTTTTATACAACTGTTTAAAATGAAAATCAGGGGGTTACAATAGATGGATTTAACTTAAGACTTGGTGATTTCTCCTATTAAGCAGGAGTTCATTTTATATCGGATATCCTTGTTGGGTAATCCATGTCCCAATAAAAACATGAGCCTTTGTTATGGCACATTCGGGGGGTACTGTCATATCCACTGATTACACCTGCTTCCAGAAGATGCATTCCTGTTTCGTAACGTCCCATTTCTACTGCTCCGGAGGCACATTGTGTAATGTTGACAATGATAATTCCACGATCGGTAGCTTCCCTTTAGTTGGCGGATGAACCATTCTTTTTTGCGGAGCATTTCCCGAACCGAAGGTTTTTCATGACAACCGCTTTCAATCCCGGAACACGAAGCAGAGAAGTCACGATACTCTCTTTGAATGCCCGGAAAAGCGTTAGAATAACTACATTGGTGTCAAACAGGTAATGCGGCTTTAACGGTTTTGTCGGGTCTGGTTTTCGAATGAGATTAGGCTCATATTTAATGTGGATACCTACCCGTGCCAATGGCGGATAATTGAAAGAGCGGAAAGCATTGAAATTCTCCGCATTGATTTTGGTGGTACGGTTGCCACGCATCAAATGATTCTCAAAGAAAATACAAACCTCCGGAACAATGGCTGTACCATCCGGATTTTTTTAGCTGCTGCAATTTCGATGGCTGTGATGAGGTTTTCCTTTCCGTCTGTGCGCAAAGTCCCGATCGGGAGGCTGGGAACCTGTGAGGATGACAGGTTTGCTTAGATTTTCGAGCATAAAACTTAATGCAGAAGCTGTGTAAGCCATAGTGTCCGTTCCGTGAAGAATGACAAAACCATCGAAATAGTCGTAATTATAATTGATAATCTTTACCAGTTTTGCCCAGTAAGCAGGTTCCATATCCGAAGAGTCGAGAGGTGGTTCGAATTGATAGGAAGAGATGCGGTAGTTGAATCTTTTTAATTCGGGGACGTGCTTAAGCAAATGATCGAAGTTGAAATTTTCTAAGGCACCTGTTTCCGGATTCTCTATCATTCCGATAGTCCCACCCGTGTAAATTAACAAAACGGAAGGAGTTTCTGCTCTCATAATTGTTGAATTACTGTTAAAACATTGGCAAAGATACGGATTAAATGCGAATAATGAGTGCTAAACGACGAATTATATAAAAGTTGGAAGGACAAGACTATAAAAATATCTATGTTGCATTTTTGCGATATGTAGTATGAAAAAATGTCCCCATCTTTGGGGGGGCAGGTTGGACGAAGTGTCCGGCTTTAAATAAAAAACGAAAGAGAAAATGAAAAATGACCGGTATTTTCCGTTAGAAATCTGTTTTTGGGCAGGCGACAATTTGAGCGTCATGATGTATCAGATAGGGGAGTGCAACTTGTAGGGATTTATGTGTTGTTGCTGTATCTGTGTGCAAAGAATGACTACAGCAAATCAGTGGTTAATAGTATACAAAAACCAGTGGAAAAAGTGCAGTGGAAAAAACTCTGAAACGCCGATGGATAAAGGGCAAAACCGAATGAAACCCAAGAGAGTAGAGTAGAAGAGAAATATTACTACTGTTGTAAACAACAGCAGCAATATTGGCGAGGAAAGGAAGACTGCTGCTGTTGTTGTTCGGACTTCGATTCGGTGAATGACAGGGGCAACGAGATTGTCAGCCCACGCCTCGATCCTGTTCAGTCCACGTCTTGTTTTTGTTCAAATTCACGGCTTGTCTCTGCTCGTCCCACGGGTGAAGTACAGCCTCCCCACGGCTTGCAGAAATAGCCCCACGGTTTGCGGAAATAGCCCTGCGGCCGTATGCGGAGATTTTCATCCGAGGCTCTTACTTCAGGGCTTCTTTCAGTCTGGTAATCGCCTTTTTTTCCGGGTCTTTTTTCTTCGAGCAGAGTGACGAAACTTACTGCCGATGATAGCTCCGGAAGCGTGTTCACAAGCTGCTTGGAATGTCGCTTTATTGGAGATGCCAAATCCCTACCATCAACGGATTGTTCAGGTGCATATCTTCTATCTTTTTTGAAGTAAGCCCGTTTTTGTTCGTTGAAATCTTGTTGCGCTCCGGTGGTTGCTGCTGATGAAACCATATAAATAAATCCGTCGGTATGTGTATCTATCTCGCGTACCCGTTCTTCGCTGGTTTCCGGTGTGATGAGCATAATCACTCTGATGTTATAGCGTTCGGCAATGATACGATAATGTTCTTGGTAATCACGGAAAGGGAGATCAGGAATAATGACGCCGTCGATACCACATTCCACATTTACGGCAGAAATTCTCAAATCCGAATTGCATGATTGGGTTTAAATATCCCATAAGCACAAGTGGGATTTTTACGTCCTTGCGAATATCCCGTAATTGTTCAAAAAGAAGTTTTAGAGACATACCATTGCGCAATGCCTGCGTAGCGGCATTCTGAATAACAATGCCGTCTGCCATTGGATCACTGAAAGGAATGCCGATTTCAATCATACTCACTCCGTGCTTTTCGAGCGTGCGGATTACATCAGCGGTACCATCCAAAGTAGGAGTACCGGCACAAAAATAAATAGAAAGTATGTCTTTCTTGTTGCTATTGAAAAGTTGATTAATTCTATTCATGACGTTGGAATTTTTAGATTATGATTTTAATTCGTTTAAAAATGTCCGGATACGCTCCGGATCCTTTTCTCCCGGTTTCAATTCAAAACGGCTGTTGAGATCGTATCCGGCAAGCCGGGTATATCCGGCAAGCCGGGGATGTTTAAACTCTTTCAGGGCATTGGCACTGTATGAGTTAATGCCTCCGCTCAATAGGAAGGGGTACATGTCCATTGTACATATCCAGGATGCTCCAGTCGAATTGATTTCCCGAACCACCATATTGTTCGCATTTGGTATCGAACAGAAAAAAGATCACAGACTTTTTCGTAGTCATATACCTTTCTCAAATCTTTGGGACGGTCTACTGAAAAGGCCTTTGATGATTTTCAATCCAGTGGAATGTAAGGACCGGCAGTATTCCGGTGATTCATTTCCGTGGAGCCTGTACATAATTCAGTCCGAAACGATCAGCATACATGCTGATTGTCTGCTTGTTCGTTGACGAAAACTCCGACACGCCGGGCATGAATGGGCAAGTAAGCCGGAAGCTCGTAGACATATCGGGGAGATTTAGGATAGAAGATGAATCCCAGCATATCTATGCCTTCGATAGACTCTACGTCCTGTATGTTTTCAGCTTCACGCATACCGCATACTTTGATAATTTTTCCGTTAATCATAGGGCTGTCCGTTTTGAATAATTAGTTTATTGGATTGCTTGCAGGAAATTCTGTAAAGTTTCTCCCGGTTGCTGTGTTTTCATAAATGTTTCACCGATCAGGAATCCACGGAATCCGGCTGCCCGAAGTCGGTTTACTATTTCCGGATCGGAGATGCCGCTTTCGGATACCAATACAGCATCTTGGGGGAAGCTGTCCGGCCAAGCGGAAAGAGTTTTCTACATCAGTGAAGAAAGTACCCAGATTACGATTGTTGATTCCTACCATATCTATTTTCTTGTCGATGTATATTGATTCCTCGGAGCTATGAATCTCCAGAAGAACTTCCAGACCTAGTTCATGAGCTTTTTTCTGCAAGTTCATTACATTTCTCCGGTTCTAATGCGGCTGCGATAAGAAGTACGGCATCGGCACCGATAATTTTGGCTTGATAAAGCCTGGTATTCGTCAATGATGAAGTCCTTCCTAAGAATGGGGATCTCTACCAAAGGACGTGCAGTGCGGATGTCCTTCAGGCTTCCTCCGAAAAATTTCTCGTCGGTGAGGATGGAAAGGGCAGAAGCTCCTGCTGCTGCATAGGAGGGAACAATTTCTTCCGGGCATGCTTCTTCCTTTATCCATCCTTTGGATGGAGACCGACGCTTGAATTCAGCGATAATACCCGATGCAGACGAGGCTAATGCCTGCTTCATAGAACGAGAGGTCGGAACTTCGCTGATACCTTCCTGTAATTGCTCGATGGAGATAGCCTGCTTTTGCAGGTCAACTTCAAATCGTTTGTTTGCTATAATCTCTGATAATATATCTTTCATTGATGTGGGATTATTAATTGTAAATGATGGATTTGCAAAAATAAAAACATTAACTGTTCAATTCAATGAATTTTTTAGGGTAGCTAATGCGTGTCCACTTTCCAATGACTCTTTGGAGAGAGCAATACATTCTTCAATAGTCTTCTCCGGACAAATCACATGGATGGCGAAAAGTTTCGAATTGACTACCACTACATTTTTTTGAGCTTCCGTAGCCGTGTTATTCATGATCTGGTCGAAAATCTTAGCTGCATCTTCCGGTGTTTGTCCACCATCCAGATCAGTTTCCTTATAGCGGGAGAATCCGAGACTCTCGGAAGCGTAAATCTTTTTCATGATCGCTGGTCGCCACTTTAAACTCATTTGTCAGAGAGATTTCGTCATATCCGTCGAGACTATGAACAACGGCAAAATTTCGTCTTGCTTTCCTGATAAGTATAGGTATAGAGGCGAAGTAACGGGAGGTTGTAAACTCCTAAAAAGCTGATAGGCCGGTAATACCGGGATTAACCAACGGACCGAGCATATTGAAGAAAGTGCGCACTGCCAATCCTCTACGAACCGGAGCTACTGCTTTTAATGCCGGATTGAATAAAGGGGCATGTAGATAAGCAAGATTGCATTTTTCCATGCTACGGGCGCAGTTGATCGACGTCACTGGTGAACTTTACACCGTGTTGCTCCATTACATTACTGGCACCGCTGACTGATGTTGCTCCGTAATTACCATGTTTCACAACGGGGAAACCGGCTCCGGCAACAGTAAAACAGGAAGCTGTAGAAATATTAAATGTATTTTTTTCCATCACCTCCGGTTCCTACGATATCTATCGGAGCAAATTCACTTAAATCAACCAGAATACGCATTTCAAGCAATGCATCGCGGAAACCGCATAATTCTTCCACAGAGATATTACGCATCAGAAAGACGGTAATTAAAGAGGCTACCTGTACATCATTATATTTTCCTTGTGCGATGTTCTGTAAAATGGTGCGAGCCTCATCGCGTCCCAGATATTGATGTTCGAAAAGTTTGTATAGAATCTGTTTCATAAGTTTAATCGTTTAAGAAGTTTTTAATAATTTCTTTTCCTTGCGGAGTTAATACTGATTCGGGATGGAACTGAATACCATGTACATTGTAGGTCTTATGGCGGATTGCCATGATTTGTCCTTCCTGACTTTCTGCCGTTATTTCCAGGCAATCGGGAAAACCTTCCCGGCTGACTACCCAGGAATGGTATCTTCCAACAGGGATTTTTTTCCCAACCCTTCAAAAAGCAAATCCTGGTGAAGGATGGTAATCGGAGTTTGTACGCCATGATATACTTCTTTGGGGTTTTCCAGACGTGCTCGAAAGCTTTCGCCGATGGCCTGATGACCCAGGCAGACCCCCAGAATGCTTTTGGTCGGAGCATATCTTTTAATAATAGGTAGTAACAATCCGGCCTCTTCCGGGTATGCCCGGTCCGGGAGACAGGATGATTTTATCAAAACGATCTACTTCATCAAGCTCTATCTGGTCGTTGCGGACTACTTCTACATCTGTAGCCCCTAATTCTTTCACTACATGCAGCAGGTTATAAGTGAAAGAGTCGTAGTTATCTAAAAGTAATATTTTCATTTTTATTGTCATTGTAAAATGGTTGTTCAAATACTATCTCTGCTTTCAATTTTTTTAATTTGACAGCTAAATCAATTGCTTTTTTCAGTGCTCCCAGTTTATTGTTCACCTCTTGCAGTTCGTATTCATCTTGGCTGCGTGCTACAATACCTCCTCCGGCTTGGAACCAGAGTTCGTTGTTGCGGCTTACAAAAAGTACGGATGGTGATTGCTTGGTTTAATTCGCCATTCAATCCGATAAAACCGATACAACCACCGTAGGCTCCACGATTATGTGGCTCGATTTCACTGATTAACTGCATAGCGCGTACTTTGGGAGCACCGCTTAATGTGCCGGCAGGAAACGTATCAATAAACGTTTTTATTTTGTCTGCGCCTTCATTCAGCATACCGCTGACACGGCTTACCAAGTGAATAACATGGCTATAATATTGTGGTTCCTTATAGAATACCACGCGTACATCATGGCAATTACGTGAAAGATCGTTTCTGGCAAGATCAACCAGCATGACATGCTCTGCATTTTCTTTAGGGTCAGCCAATAAAAAGCTTTCTGTCAGTTCCCGGTCTTTTTACTACATCTCCGGTACGGCGGGTGTTCCGGCAATCGGATCAATGTAGGCGCGGCCGTTTTCGATTTTGCAATGTGTTTCCGGCGAAGAACCAAAGATACGATATCCTCCGAAGTCGAAATAGAAAAGATAAGGAGAAGGATTGATGCTGCGGAGTGCGCGGTACACTTTGAAATCATCTCCGGCGTATGGTTGGATAAATCTTCTGGAAAGCACGATTTGGAAAACATCTCCGCGCATACAGTGTGCGATTCCTTTGCGCACATTTGCTTTGTGCTCTTCGTCGGTGATAGGGCTAGTAACGGGACCTGTTACAGAGAAGTTATAAGAAGCATAGTTCCGGTTTTCGATGGCTGCTTCCAGTTCCGGTAAGCCGCTTTCTTTCTCCTTCGGACAACATTTCAACGAGCGTCAGTTCATTTTTGAAGTGGTTGAAGACAAGTACATACTTATATAATATGTATAGCAAATCCGGAGCGTCATTTTGCTCATCGTGACTTTCTTTCACCGGGATGTGCTCGAAGTATTTCACAGCGTTGAACGTCGTGTATCCGTAAAGTCCACATACATTCTTATTATCCCCGGTCACCTGGAATTGATTGATAAACCGGTTCATGGTACTTTTTTCATGGAAGGTTTTTTGTCAGGGGTTCTTCCGTGCGGCTGTTATCGGGATAGTTGGCAGTGACAATGCCGCCATTTATACCGATACTTGCCAGGGGACAGAGGGCTATAAATGACAAGGAATTTTTCTCCGGCATGATAGTCGGAACTTTCCATTAATGCAGATTGAGGATACATGTCGCGCACTTTCAGATAAATGCTGACGGGAGTATGCATATCTCCGAGCACTTGTTTGCTATGGGTAGTATAATTAAATGTTTTCATTTCTATAATTGCTTGATTATTGATTGCGAATGATGGTTGACTAATTATTTAAAGCTGTTCGTTAAACGACAAATAGGTTTCAATATCTTTGTCTCCTCGTCCTGAAACAGTCAATACAACGATATCTTCCGGCTTGAACTTCAATTTTTTCAAAGCCTCCTAATGCATGGGCGGATTCCAATGCAGGGATAATACCTTCGAGTTTGGTTAGTTCGTAGGCAGCTTCTATCGCTTCGTCGTCGTTGATTGCCAATACGTTGGCACGGCTTTGGGCGGCAAGGTTAGCGTGTATCGGACCAATGCCCGGATAATCCAGTCCGGCGGAAATGGAGTATGGTTCCTCTATCTGTCCGTCCTCGTTTTTGGATGACGTAGGTACGTGCTCCGTGGATAATTCCCATTTTACCGAGTTGGATGGTGGCGGCGGTCATTCCGGTTTCTATTCCTTTTTTTTTTTTTTTTTACCTCCGGCTTCCGCCAGAATGATGCCTACCCGTTCATCATTGATATAATGAATAAATAGTTCCGGCAGCACTTACTCCCTCCTCCACACGAAGCCATCAGTCCGATAATCAACGTCCCTCTTTCTCTTGAGACAC
>VOFJ01000427.1_pt1 | contig 21862 bp, 23 predicted proteins | sample 5384081 | NCBI WGS metagenome assembly VOFJ01 (sample SAMN12384729, study PRJNA508395) | human gut metagenome | isolation source: healthy gut I | host: Homo sapiens | reverse complement strand
TGTACTTCGTTCAGTTACGTATTGCTGTATCCGGCGAAAAGGCAAATCCCTTGCTGGCTTTGCGCTTGGCATAGAGGGCGATCAGTTCGCGCGAGATGTCGCCATGACGGCACCTCTCAACGGTCGCGTGGTCTTGAGCGCTTCTGCCAGGCTCCACGCTGCCCAATTTGTAGACCTTCGCAAAACTCTTGTATCACTGAGAAATACAGTTACCAAAATTGCATGCACAAACAGCACGTCGTTATCCTTATAAAATCAATTTAATAGCCTCGAATTTTTACCTTGCCGTTCTCGTTGATCTTGACCAGACCGCCGAAACGCCCACGCCGTGATCGACCGCGCACCACATAATCGCGCCCATAACTGATTCAACTCTACGACGGTCATCTGCTCGTCGCGCTTGATTCTCGCCAAATTTGATCCGATAGCGCGGTAGCGGAATTAAAGTCTGATGGTCGGTATAGAAGTAAAGGATTTCGGGTCGTGATCGACGAAACCCTCGTGCAACGTGATCGGCAGGGGTTGATCTGCACTCCTTACGCCCCGGACTGGTAGAAAAATGCCAGCCGTTCGAGCTGCGCCCGGTTTTCCGACAGGATATAGGTTTTATAACCGCGCTGTCCATTGGAAATGATGTCGTCGGCCAGCAATTCGAAATTCTTGTTGAACTTGGGCTGGGAGCCATGCGGAACGCGACCGTCGCATCGGCCGGCCGCTCCTTTCAGGCTATCACGCAATTCGAACAAACGCATCCCGGCCATGTCCTGCAACAACACCTGGCTCACCAGATGGGTGTCAATCTCCGCAGGTTCCTCCATCTCCCCTTTAGAACCCCAGACGCAGATCGTTCACGCGCCGCAGTACGTAGTCGGGATCGAAAACCAGCAGTCGCCTCTCCTGCAAATGCGAGCAGCGAAATCCGGTCCCCGGCAAACCGTTCAGGGGCAGCGGCATAAACCGAGAGCCCCCCGCCGACCATATGCAGAAGAACGGTCCGCCCTGCCGAATCGTACGCACGACACGCATCGCGCCGAAGCTCCGCTCCGGCGCGATCAACTACTAATATTCAGTTTTATTTCCGGACCCATATTCCGCCCAGCTAAAAGATGCCCTGCAGGAATCCGATTCCACCAAGGCGCTTTCCCAAACGATTATTCAACTCCGTGTATTCGTATCGGCTGCAGATCGTACCTGCGACCGAACATGTATGTCTTTTCCACCTTCCGCCTTTGTCCGGCTCCACGGACTTTCGTCCCTGCTTCCGGCCAGTAAAGGGGCCGAATCCATCGGCACATCGACCGAGTCCATGCCTCCGCCCCTGCGGCATCCGGTATCTCTAATCCTTGCTTACCGGTCTTTACGCGCTGTCGTAGTAGTGGACATCGACGAATACGGCGGCGCCTTCCTGGTCCGCCGATCTTCAACTGGATCTTATCTTCCACATCCAGTCCAGCAGCACCGTAAGGTTCGATCCCCACCCCGAGCCGTTGCGTCGGACAGACGTCCCGAAAACGCTCTCCACGGCCACCGGGCGCACCCGCTGGCAGGTGATCTGCATCAGCCCGAATTTCGTGTGAGCGGCAGCACCGTATGCTTGGCCTTGTCGGTGGCCATCAGTTTCACCATCTCGTCGAACAGCGCCTGTTTGTTCTGCGCCTTGTGCAGGTCGATAAAGTCGATGATGACGATGCCTCCGAGGTCCCTCAACCGCAGTTGGCGGGCGATCTCCTTCGCCGCGGCGAGGTTCACGTCCATGGCGGTCTGCTCCTGATTGTCCTCGGCCTTGGTGCGGTTGCCCGAGTTGACGTCGATGACGTTCATGGCCTCGGTATGTTCGATGATCAGGTAAGCGCCGCGTTTGAGCGACACGTACTTGGCGAACAGCGACTTGATCTGCTTCGAAATGTCGAAGTTGTCGAAAATGGGCACGTTGCCCCTGTAGAGTTTGACGATCTTCTCCTTCTCGGGCTCGATCTGGCGGATATAGTTGCGGATGTCCTTGAACATCGCCTCGTCGTCGACGGCGATCTGCGAAAAGGAGCCGTTCAGCGAGTCGCGGATGATCGTATTGGCGCGGTTCATCTCGCTCATCAGCTGCGCCGGAGCCGACGCCACGTTCTTCTTGATCGCCGCGCAGGTCTTGCGCCAGCGGTCGATCTGGGTCTGGATGTCGTGCTCGATGTCCTCGTCCCTTGGCCTCCATGGCCGCCGTGCGGATGATGACGCCGAAATTCTTCGGCAGCACCGCCGCAGCGATGCGCTTGAGGCGCTTCTTCTCGTCCGCCGAACGGATTTTCTGTGAAAGGAAAACCTTCGAGGTGAAGGGGACCAGCACCACGTTGCGGCCGGCCAGCGAAATGTCGGCCGTCAGGCGCGGACCTTTGGTCGAAATGGCCTCCTTGGCCACCTGGACCATGATCTGCTGTCCCACCTGGAGGTATTCGCCGATCTTCCCGGTCTTCTCGACGGGCGGTTCGAGTTTCATGCTCTCGACGCGTAATCCCCGCTTTCCGGGCTGCTGCGAGGCGACGAGCTTCTGCAGCGAGGGGAACTGCGGCCCCAGATCGAGGTAGTGGATAAAGGCGTCCTTTTCGTGCCCGATGTTGACGAATGCCGCGTTCAGTCCCGGCATGATTTTGCGCACCTTCCCGAGGTAGATGTCCCCCACGGCGAAGCCCGTCTGGCACTGCTCCTTGTTCAACTCGACGAGCACCTTGTCCTCGCACATGGCGATCGAGATCTCGGTCGGGTTTACGTTTACGATTAATTCTCTGTTCATCTATCGTGTGCCGCGCTCCGGGAAACCGGGCGCGGTATGGCTGAAATTAGTACTGAAGCCGCGTTTTGCTGTGAAGTGGCGGCGAACTCCAAATGGGGAAAAATGGATGCCGGAAACATCCGGCGGAACGCGGGGTCCGGCATCCGGAAAACCCGCGAAAGAGGCGGAAAAACCGCCCGAAAAATCGGAAACCCGAAAATAGGTAAAGCTAAAAGAACCCTTTGGCCCCTTTAGCTTTATCTATCGTCTAGCACAAAGGTGCTACCCTGCTACTTTTTCTTATGGCGGTTCTTACGAAGACGTTTTTTCCGCTTGTGGGTAGCCATCTTGTGACGCTTATGCTTCTTTCCGTTTGGCATAGTCCTTTAGTTTTAAGAGGTTCTTTATTTATCGTGAATTATTTCACCTTCGCTGCGAAGCTCTTTGCGGGCTTGAAAGCGGGGATGTTGTGTTCGGGGATGGTGATGGTCGTGTTCTTCGAGATGTTGCGGGCAACTTTCTTGGCACGCTTCTTCACGATGAAGCTGCCGAATCCGCGGAGATACACGTTGTTCTTCTGTGTGAGCGATGTCTTGATGCTGTCCATGAAAGCCTCGACGATAGCCTGTACCTGCACCTTCTCAACACCGGTGCTCTTAGCGATTTCGCTTACGATATCTGCCTTTGTCATGTTTATATAGTATTTAAAATTAAGTTCATCCAAAATGATTCGGACTGCAAATATACGCTTTATTTACATATCCGCCAATAATCGGCAATTTTTTTTCACTTTTTTCCCGCGGCAGTGTAGTCTGCACGTTCACAACACGATAACAAATATCGGGCAAAACCCGGGCCAAAATTAAAATATTCTATATCAGTTATTTATTCCGAAGGCTCGACGCAAACGCCAAAAAACCATTAAACAACTGTATTACAAACACATATTAAACACATATCCCGACAGAATAAAGAATAAAGTCATCACTCCGAAGAATATCCCGATCAGCCGCCATGTCATCACTTTTTTCAGCATCGCGGCTTCCGGCAACGACAACCCGACAACCCCCATCATAAAGGCGACGGCCGTCCCCAGCGGAATGCCTTTGGCCACGAAAACCTGAATCACCGGGACGATTCCGGCGGCGTTGGCATACATCGGCACGGCGCAGATGACCGCCAGCGGCACGGCGAACCAATTATCTTTCGACATATATTGTTCGAAAAATCCTTCGGGCACATACCCGTGCATTGCCGCACCTGCACCGATACCGATCAACACATATACCAGCACACCCCGCACAATACCCCACGCATCGCGCACAATGACGGGAAGCCGTCGAACGAACGGCGTGCGCTCTTCGGTCCAAACTTCCGATTTCGTATCGGACTGCGCCTGCAACTGCCGCACCCACGGCGAAAGATAGCGCTCCAACTTGAAGCGGCCGAGTACGAAGCCGCCGATCATGCCGAGCAGAATGCCGCTCACGACATAAATCGCCGTCGCCCGCATGCCGAACGAACCAAGGAACATCGCCACAGCAACCTCATTCACAAGCGGCGAGGTAATCAGAAACGCAAATGTCACACCCAAAGGAATCCCGCCCTTGACAAAACCGATGAACAGCGGGATCGACGAGCAGGAGCAAAACGGTGTGATAGCCCCGAACAGCGATGCAAAAAGGTATTGAAACCCGTACAGTTTGCGGGTCGCAAGGTAATGGCGCAGATTGTCAATCGGAAAATAGGCATTGACGATTCCCATTACCATACTGATCAAGAACAGCAGGATCAGAATTTTGACACTGTCGTAGAAAAAGAAATTGACAGCACTTCCGAAATGTGTTTCGGCACTCATCCCGAATACGCCGTAGACAAGCCGGTCGGCAAATCGTTGAATCATCGTTTTAACAGAAATAAATTACTCCATAATAAATGCCCACGGCTATAAAAAGCAAGCCTACAATCCGTGTGAACCACTTTTGAATCGCCTGCATCCGGTTGTAGAATGCGCCCAACCCGGCAACGCTGTACGCCAGCAGCCATGCGACGATTACCACAGGAAGCCCCGTGGCGGCAGCGAACACGGCAGGCAGGAGATAACCGCCCGTTTCGGCGGCCGACATCGGAATCAGCATCCCGAAATAGAAAACGCCGCTCGTCGGGCAGAACGCCAGAGAAAAAAGAATGCCGAGCCACAGCGCACCCCATCCGCCGCGCCGTCCCACCTGCCCGCCGCGACCCGAAAACCCGAATTTCGGCAGGTCGAGCCGATGTCCGAAGAGCATGAACGATCCGATCAGAATCAGTGCCGGAGCGATCAGCAGTTCGCCCCATTTGCCGATTGCCTTCTGAATGGCGAAAACACCCGCCCCCCCACGCAGCACGGCAATCAGCACCGCACCCAGCAAGGTGTAGGCGGCGACACGCCCGAGCGTGTAAAGCAAGCCGTTGAAGAAGACGCGGCGACGGTTTTCCAGATCCTTCGAGATATAACCCACCGCAGCGATGTTCGTCGCCAGCGGGCAGGGGCTTACGGCGGTCAGCAGGCCGAGCAGAAAAGCTGTCAGTATCGGAACGGTCGAGCCGTCCAGCAAGTGCTGCAAATATTCCATACCTATTCGCCCAACTGTTTTCGAATTTCGGCACAGAGTTCCGCTTTAAATTGCTCCGGATTCGTGCGAGCATTGGCAAAGGCGAACTGCGTCAAATCGGTTACGGTTTCTTTCCCGTCCCGCCATTTATTCAGCAACAGCGCCGACCACGTTACTTCATACCTGTCGGCCAACGCTCCGTTTTCCGGCTTTGCAACGTCGATAATGCGAAAGCGCACCTCCCCGGCCCCGACCTGCCCGGCGAAATCGGTTTCGAGGACCTCTTTCACACCGGTTTCAATCGCCATGCAAGTCGCGCAGCGTTTTGCCCCGTGGAAACAAAGCACTTCGACACAATCGTCCTGCGGCCTGTCGACAGCGGTTTTTCGCGGATGATTTCCGCAGGCGGCAAATACTGCGGCAGCCACAAGCAACAATAATCTTTTCATGGCGAATTATTTTGTCAGCAGTTCCTTGACCTCTGCAAGCGATAATTTTCGCCCTTTGGCTACGACCTGCTCATCCACGACCAATGCCGGCAGGGTCATCACATTGTAGGACATAATCTTCATAATATCCTCTTCCTTTACGACCGTTGCAGTCAATTCCAACTCGGCGACCGCCTGCTTTACCGTTTCGTGGAGTACCTTGCATCCGGCGCACCCCGTTCCCAATACCTTAATCTCCATATCTGTTTTTCATTAGATGTAATTCGCCGAACAACGAACAATGCCGATAAAAAAAAACGTTCATCCGCAGCAGGAATCTTTGTCCTTACAGTCACAGAAGAAACCGACAAAAAGATTGCGCGCCACCGTCCAATTCGCACGGTTGATACAATAACGGACTTTCGGTGTTTCAATTTCACCCTGTATCAATCCGGCCTCTTTCAACTCCTTGAGATGCTGCGATACGGTTGCCTTGGCAATCGGCAGTACTTCGTGGATATCCCCGAAAAAGCAACTGTCCTGCCTGACAAGGAATTGCAGAATAGCCATCCGTGCCGGATGCCCCATCGCCTTGGCAAAGCGGGCGATTTGTTCCTCCTGGTCCGTATAGGTCTCTTTCGTCATATCCGTCATTGTTGTTCGCAAATATACGAACAATATTCCGTTCAAGCAAAAAAACAACCGCAATATTCACAAAAATCGGAGCCGACCCAATAAACCGCGGGGTTTTTGCGTTTGAAGATAAAAACACTAATTTTGCAAATTCTAAATCCGATAACGGTATGGTCAAAATACTCTGGGTCGACGACGAAGTCGAACTGCTGAAACCCCACGTGCTGTTCCTGCGGCAGAAAGGCTACGAGGTGGACACCTGCAACAACGGATACGACGCGATCGACATGGCCGCCGAAGGCTCCTACGACCTGATCATCCTCGACGAGATGATGCCCGGCATGACGGGACTCGAAACCCTCCCCCAGATCAAGGAGGTGCGCCCCACGACGCCCGTGATCATGGTCACCAAGAGCGAGGAGGAGAACATCATGGACAAGGCCGTGGGGTCGAAGATCGCCGACTACCTCATCAAACCCGTCAACCCCAACCAGGTGCTGCTGTCGATCAAGAAGAACGTGCACCAGCAGCAGCTGGTGACCGAGCAGACCACCGCCGACTACCGTTCGGAGTTCGGCCGCATCTCGTCCTCGCTCCAGATGGCCGACACGTTCCAGGACTGGTGCGCGCTCTACCGCAAGCTCACCGCGTGGGAGGTCGAACTGGCCGAATCCACCGACCAGAGCATCAAGGAGGTGCTGGCCTACCAGAAGACCGAGGCCAACCAGGAGTTCTGCAAATTCGTGCGCCGCAACTACTACAACTGGATCAACAAGCGTTCGGACGACACCCCCGTGATGTCGCATACGCTCATGCGCACCAATATCTTCCCCGTCGCCGACGAGAATCCCAAAACCACGCTGCTGCTGATCGACAATTTCCGCTACGACCAGTGGCGGTCGATCTCGTCGCTGCTGCGGGGCTATTACGACGTTGCGCAGGACGATTTCTACTGCGCCATCCTGCCCACGGCCACGCAGTACGCCCGCAACGCCGTCTTCGCGGGGCTGATGCCGCTGGCCATCGACAAGCTGATGCCCAACAAGTGGCTCAACGACAACGAGGAGGGCGGCAAGAACCAATACGAGGAGGAGTTCCTGAAGCGGCTGATGAGCCAGAACGGCAAGTCGTGGAAATTCTCGTTCGACAAGCTCGTGCGCCCGGAGCAGGGCCGCAAGCTGGTGGACAATATACAAAAGGTCTACGACGCCGACTTCTCGGTGATCGTCTACAACTTCCTCGACATCCTCTCGCACGCGCGTACCGAGACCGACATCATCCGCGAGCTGACCGAGGACGACGCGGCGTTCCGGTCGCTGACGCGCTCGTGGTTCGAGCATTCGGACCTCTACACCATCCTCAAGCTCCTCTCCGAGCGGGGACACACCGTCGTCATCACCTCGGACCACGGCACCATCCGCGTGGACAACCCCGTGAAGGTGACGGGCGACCGCGAGACCTCGGCCAACCTGCGCTACAAGACGGGCCGCAATCTGGCGTACAACTCCCGCGAGGTCTACGAGATCCTGAAACCCGAGGACGTGCAGCTGCCGTCGAGCAACCTAACGTCGAGCTACATCTTCGCCTACAACACCGATTTCCTCGTCTACAACAACGACGCGAACCGCCACATCCGCTACTACCGCAACACGTTCCAGCACGGCGGCATCTCGATGGAGGAGATGATCGTTCCGTATATCGTTCTAAAGCCCAAGAAATAAATGAAAACCATTCACATCACCTCGCAGGACGAGCTTCCGCAGGTCGCCGGGGCGGTCATCCGTTCGCTGGGCCGCCGCACGGTGGTCGCCTTCCGCGGCGAAATGGGCGCCGGCAAGACCACGCTCATCCGCGAAATCGCGGCCGAACTCGGGGCCAAAGACACCGTCACCAGCCCCACGTTCGCCATCGTCAACCAATACAAGGGCGAGGGCAACCGACGCATCCACCATTTCGATTTCTACCGCATCAACGACCTGCGCGAAGCCTTCGACTTCGGTTACGAGGAGTATTTCTATTCGGGCGACCTCTGCCTGGTGGAGTGGCCCGAGAAGATCGAGCCGCTGCTTCCCGACAACGTGATGACGGTGCGCATCACCGTCGACAGCGACACGGCGCGCACCTTCGAGATCGACTGACCGGCCCCGGCATGGGGGGGGGTTCGCCCGCAAGATCGCCGACGACACCGACCTCGCCAGATTCAGGAAAGCCGTCCTCGGCGAATGAAGACCCGATTGCGGGACGGATCGTTGCGGTCCGTCCCGTTTCGTTTTACGCAGTCGAAGAGGCCGGATGTTGCCCGTACCGGAAAAATCCCTATCTTTGCGCCAACCATACCCTTTCCACCATGAAAAAAGCCCTGAAAATCGCTGGCATCGTCCTGCTTTCGCTCATCGGACTGCTGCTGGTCCTCTTCCTGCTGATCCGTTTCGTCTTCCGCGAAGAGGCCGTCGATTATCTGACCGGCCTGCAAAAGGAGCAACGCACGGAACTGCTGCGCAGCGCCGGTCCTTACGCCGCCGAGCCGGACGCCGACTACCGTTTCACCTATATACAGGATACCGCCCGGGCACGGGAAATACGCGACTATTTCCGTCTCGACACACTCGTCGATCCGGCAGCTGCGACCTGGGACAAGGCGCGCGCACTGGCAACATTCGTCGCCGAAAACATTCCCCACGCCAACCAGAAGGTCCACCCCGAAGTACGCAATGCCACCGCCTTGTGGGAGTACACCCGCACGGTAGAACCGGCCTTCAACTGCCGGCTGCACGCGATCCTGCTCCATGAACTGCTGCTCGCCGAGGGAATCACGAACCGCTTCGTGACGTGTCTTCCGGCCGATTCGCTCGACTCGGACTGCCACGTGGTCAACGTCGTCTGGCTGCCCGAGCACCGGAAATGGGCCATGATCGACTCCGACATGCAGTCCTGGGTCGCCTCGCCCGAGGGAGAACCGCTTTCGCTCGAAGAGATGCGGCAGCGCACCGTCGCCGGAGAACCGATGACCGTTCACCGGCTTCTCGGCACGCGCGACCCCGAAAACTACCTCTCCTACTGGGCCAAGAACCTCTACTGGTTCATGTGCTGGGAGCAAACCGGATACGACAAGGAGGTCGAATACGAGGGCCGGATCATCGCCCTGCTGCCCGCAGGATTCGACGGGTTCAAACTGAACGAAGCCGTCCGAACCTCCGACGACGCCCGCTTCTGGGCCGCACCCGACACCGACACTACATTCTAAAACATAACGTCAACATGCAGGAATACATTTCGAAACAACACCGGATTCTACGTCCCGCCGAGCAGATTTACGCCGTCATCAGCCGCTTCGACAACCTCACGCCGGCCCTCGCCGACCGGGTCGAGGAGTGGCAGGCCACCGAGGAGACCTGCTCGTTCAAAGCCAAGGGCTTCACCGTCAGTCTCCGCATGGAGGAGCGCGTCGAGCCCAAACACGTCAAGATCGTGGGCGACGACGGGGGAATTCCGATGGACTTCGCCTTCTGGATTCAGCTGCACAAGGTTTCGGAGACCGACACACGCATGCGGCTGGTCCTGCACATCGAGCTGAACATGATGATGAAAATGATGATCGGCGGCAAGCTGCAGGGCGCCATCGACCAGATCGCCGAAGGCATCGCCCGGGCAATGCAGGCGCAGGCGTAAGACGCCTGTTTCAAGGGCAACCCCTGATCGACAGGCTTCCGACCCCGGCCGCTGCTTCCACTCTGTAAGATACATTGTAGAAAACAACCGCAGACATGAGACCGACCGACTACATCGCTTCGCTGTTCAAACCCTCCGGAGGACCCGGAGAGGAGCCTGCGGCCTATGATTTCGACCCGATCAGCAGCTATTTCTACAACCGCTCGGCCGAAGAGGAAGCCCTCCAGACCATCGATGCCGAGACGACGGCGGACCTCGACCTGAACGCCGTGTTCGAGCAGATCGACCGCACGACTTCGCGCGTCGGCCAACAATATCTCTACGCCCGGCTGCGAACCCTCCGGGGCGAGGAGGACGCCGCGGATTTCGACCGCCGGGTCGGTGTTTTCGAAAACGACGACGAACTGACGCAACGGTGTGCCGGGCATCTTGCACGCCTTTCGAGCGACGACGCCTACGACTTCCAACGGCTGATCTTCGACACCCCGGTCAAAGTCCGCCGCATCGGACTGGTCTATGCGCTGACCGCCGCCGCCATCGTCTCGCTGCTCCTCGCGCCCTTCTACCCGTTGCTGCTCCTGCTTTTCATGGCAATCTACGCGGTCAACCTGGTGATCCACTACGGCAACAAACTCAACATCACGCGCTACGCTTTCGCCGTGCGGCAGCTCGCCGCGGCGCTGAAAACGGCCCGCTACCTCGCCTCGGAGCAGGCTCCCGGCTCGGACGAAGCCGCACAGCCGATCCGCCGGGTCGCCCAGGTCGAACACCGCAGCCGCATCGTCGGCGCGCAGGGCGACGGCGGCAACGATTTCGCCGCCATCGCCTGGCTGGTGTTCGAACTGGTGAAGATCGCCTTCAACATCGAAACCATCCTTTTCCACCGCTTCACCGGCAGCATCACGGCCCACCGCGAAGCCATCCACGACGTATTCCGGTTCATCGGCGAGACCGACGCGGCCATTTCGGTCATGCGCCTGCGCCGCGGCACGCCGACCTGCCGCCCGACATTCATCGAGGGCAAATACCTCGAAGCCGTGCAGGTCGTACACCCGCTCATTCCCGGCTGCGTGGCGAACACGCTGACGCTCGACGGCACGGGACTGCTGCTCACCGGATCGAACATGTCGGGCAAAACCACCTTCGTACGCACCGTGATGCTCAACGCTCTGTTGGGCGAAACGATCTGCACCTGCTTCGCCGAGGGATTCACGGCTCCTTACATGCGGCTCCACTCCTCGATCCGCATTGCGGACGACGTGTCGGAAGGCACGAGTTACTACCTGCAGGAGGTGCTCACCGTGAAACGGCTGCTCGAAGCCGCGGAACAGCCGTCACCCTGTCTGTTCGTACTCGACGAACTGTTCAAGGGCACGAACACCACCGAACGCATCGCGGCCGGAAAGGCCGTGCTCGCACGCCTCAACCGCGGGCCGCACATCGTGCTGGCCGCCACGCACGACATCGAACTGGCGGAACTGCTGCGCGGCGACGGCTACGAACTGCACCACTTCCGTGAAGAGGTGGCCGACGGGCAGCTGGTTTTCGACTACCGACTGCACACCGGTCCCCTCACCACACGCAACGCCATCCGCATCCTGGAGCTGTACGACTACCCGCCCGAACTGATTGCCGAAGCCCTCGACACGCAGGAAAAACTACTCGGCGGGCGCGACGCACCCGTTTTATAAACAGGTGAGGGCATTCCGGAACGGGGGAGGCACGGAACAAGGCCGGAAATCCGGCGACCGTCCGCCGCTCCTGAACCCCGGTTCGGAACCGGGTCAGATCCGCGGCTTCTGCAACATGCGGATCACCAGCGAAGCGGCGTAGATCAGCAGGGCGTAAATCAGCGAAATGAATGATACCTTCAAGCCGCCGGCAACCAGCGTCAAAGGGACGTCGCCTACCTGCTGTACGACCTCGGCGGCATTGAACATCCCTTTTAACTGCCAGATCAGGTCGGTCACCAACACCAGCAAGCCGATCTCCTTGACCCATGCCGGGGCTTTCCACGCGGCAAATAACAGACAAATCAATTCCACGGTCAGGATCGACATGATCCAGGCGCCGCCTGCAAGAAATAAATCAAACATAACGCAAAAGTTTTAAGTCATTGCGGGACCATTCCCGTATTGCAAAGATAGGCTGCCGCAGGCCGAAACCACAAAAAAACGAGCCGTCGAATCCCGCTCTTGCCCGGTCGAAACCCGCCGATCGGCCCTGGAAGCGGTTTTTGCGGGACCGGAGGAGACACCGGAGGCATATTTTACCTATATTTGTAAAAACGGATTCTTCGGATGAAACAGTTTCTGCCCGTCGTCTGGTGGCTCTCGGCCGCACTCGTCATCGCCCTCGTCCTCACAGGGCTGGGCTACCTCTTTGCCGACGCCCTGCTGCTCGGCGTACTGTTCCTGCCGGGTATGCTCACGGCCCGCTACTTCGTGCCGCAGCTGTCGTTCGAAAGACGCAGGGAGGGAATCCTCAATGCCGTCTACCTCGCGCTGGCGATCCTCGGCATCGAATACCTCTCGCTGATGCTGGGCCATGCGGTAGCGCTCGGAACCGGCGAAGGCGGAATGCCGGGACTGCTGCTCAACCCGCCCTTCATCCTGCTGCTCCTGACGGCCTTCATCGCCCCGGAGATGGCCCTCGAAAACCACCTCGAACGCCGCTGCCCCTACGCCCCTTCGATCAGCTTCGTCTCCGACCGCCGCAAAATCACGCTCGACCCGGCCGAAATCCTCTACGTCGAATCGAACGACAGCGAGGTATGGATTCACACCGCCGAGGGCGGAGCCTACCGTACCAAGACCCGCATCTCGCAATGGGAGACACAGTTGGACAGCCGTTTCCTGCGCATCCACCGCTCGTTCATCGTCAACACGGCACGCCTCGACCGCTGCTGCCCCGGGCACGTGGAAATCGGCGGCATGACGATCGAAATCTCGCGCAAATACCGGGAGGCCGCGCGCCAGCGGCTCAAAACCGCCGCCGACGCATAGCCCCGCAGCACGGAATTTGCCGCACGGGAATTATTGCCAACACATGCGGCGTTCCGGTCATTGTCCGGCGGCCGCAAAAGCGCGATCTTTGCAACATAAAACATCACTCCGGAAGACGGGAGGACACCCCGGAGCGGCAAATAAAGGAAAACTATGAAAAAGTATGATGCCGTCATCATCGGCTTCGGCAAAGGGGGCAAGACCCTCGCCGCCGAACTGGCCGGCCACGATCGGAGCGTCGCCATGATCGAACGTTCGGACAAAATGTACGGGGGAACCTGCATCAACATCGGCTGTATACCGACCAAGGCGCTGATCCACAGTGCCGGGCTTGCGGCCGCGTCCCATCCGCTGACCTTCGAACAGCGCAGGGCCTACTACCGGAAGGCCGTCGCCGAAAAACGCGCGCTGGTCGATCTGCTCCGCGACAAGAACTATCACAAACTGGCCGACGACCCCCGGATCGACGTCTACACGGGCGAAGGGCGGTTCCTCTCGCCGGAGAGCGTGGAGGTGAAGACCGCGGAGGGCGTCGTGCAGCTCGGCGGAAAGCACGTCGTCATCAACACCGGGGCCGAAACGGCGCTCCCGCCCATCCCGGGCATCGCCGAAAGCAAACGGATATACATCAGCACCTCGATCATGGAGCTGGACGAACTGCCCCGGCGGCTGGCGGTCGTGGGCGGCGGATATATCGGACTGGAGTTCGCGTCGATGTACGCCTCGTTCGGTTCGGAGGTCACCGTGCTCGAAGGATTCCCGGAACTGATCCCGCGCGAGGACCGCGACATCGCGCAGGCAGTCCGCGAGGTTCTGGAAAAGCGTGGAATCGCCTTCCGGCTGAACGTCAAGGTGGAGTCCTTCCGCGACACGGTGGACGGGGTGAGCATCGCCCTCTCGCAGGACGGGACCGCCTCGCGCCTCGAAGCCGACGCCGTACTGCTGGCCACGGGCCGCAAACCGGCCACCGCGGGGCTGAACCTCGCAGCGGCAGGGGTCGAGACCAACGAGCGCGGAGCGATCCGGGTGGACGAACGCCTGCACACCACGGCCCCGAACATCTACGCCATCGGCGACGTGACGGGCGGACTGCAATTCACCTACGTTTCGCTCGACGACTACCGCATCGTCCGGGACGAACTGCTGGGCAGCGCCGCGCGCACCACGGCCAACCGCGGCCCGGTCCCCTACTCGGTCTTCATCGAGCCGCCGCTCTCGCACGTCGGCCTGCACGAGGAGGAGGCCCGCAAGGCGGGATACGACATCCGGGTCCGGAAAATCGCCGTCGCCTCGTTCCCCCGGGCGCGCATCCTGGGTTCCGCGGAAGGGGTTCTCAAAGCGGTGATCGACGCCGAAACCGACCTGATCCTGGGCTGCACGCTTTTCGGGCCGGAGTCGAGCGAGGTCATCAACACCGTGGCGCAGGCCATGAAGCACGGCGTGACGGCGCGGGAGCTGAGCAATTCCATCTATACGCATCCGAGCATGAGCGAGTCGCTCAACGACCTGTTCGCCCGATAAAACGATAAAACGAAAGGACCCGCCCGCAGGCAGGTCCTTTTTCATTTCACGTCTGCGGAAGTTCGGAGCCGGTCGAGCACCGTCCGCACCGTGGGATAACAATCGCCGGCGCGCGCCGCGGCCTCCCCGGGCGTGCACCACGCCGCGGCGTCGATCCCCTCCTCGGTCTGGGGCGTCAGGCCGGAGCATCCGGGCGTATGCAGTTCGTACCAATGGGTTCGTTTCAGTTCCCAACGCGCGGTTTTCGGAAAATAGTAGGCATGCAGCGTCTCGCACAGGGGACGCACGACCTCCGCCGCCACGCCCGTCTCCTCCTCGACCTCCCGCGCGGCGCACTCCTCGATGCGCTCCCCGCTTTCGAGGTGGCCTTTGGGCAGGTCCCAGCGGCCGTTGCGGTGGATCATCAGCCACTCGCCGCAGTCGTTCACCACCACGCCGCCCGCCGCCTCGACCGGCGTGAACTCCGCCGCAAAGGCCGCGAAAACCCCATCGGGATCGTCCGAAACGACGGCCACGGTATTGTGCGATTCGAGAAAATTCAGTATCTTGTCGCGTGATATGCCGCCGCCGGCTGTCGCCGCAACGGCGTACCACGCCCCTCCGGGGGGTTCTGCCGTGAACGCCACGGCCTTATCGGCGAAATAAACGGTACGGTTCATGTTTTCATCGGAAATTCGCGAACAAATATACGTAAGAAACCTCAAAAAATGAAAAAAATTCTCCTGATGACGGCTATTGCAGCTATGGGCCTCGGCGGATGCGGCAAGCGTCCCGAGCCTCTGAAGATCGACAATGCGCTGACGGCCGAAGAGATCGCCGCCGGGCGCCTCACCCCCGAGGTGATGTGGAAGATGAGCCGCGCGGCGCATCGTCGCTTTCGCCCGACGGCCGGACGCTCCTCTACCAGCAGACCGACTACAACATGGCCGAGAACCGCGGCGTGACGACGATCCGGGTCGAAGACATGGACTCGAAGGCCGTGACATGCCTGACGGACTTCACGTCGAACAGCCTCTCGCCGAAATGGAGCGCCGACGGGCAGCACATCTATTTTCTCTCGGACCGCGGCGGTTCGATGCAGGTGTGGCGGATGAACGCCTCGGGCGGCGACGCGACACAGATCACGGGCAGCGGCGACAGCGAGGGCGTTCCCGACGTGGAGGGCTTCGGCGTGAGCCCCGACGGGAAACACATCTGGTGGGTGCAGACCGTGCAGACGGCCGACCGCCGTTCGTCGGACATCTACAAGGACATGGACAAATCGAAAGCCCGCATCTACGACGACCTGATGGCGCGCCACTGGGACTACTGGGACGAAGGCGAATACCGCCACATCTTCGTCGGCGAGCTGGGCAAGGGACTCGTGACGGGCGGCAGGGACATCATGCCCGACGCGCAGTGGGACGCCCCGCTGGCCCCCTATTTCGACATGGCCGAGATCGCCTGGAGCAACGCCGGCGACGAGCTGGCCTACACCTGCAAACCGCTGACGGGAACCGCCTACGCCGTGTCGACCGATTCGGACATCTTCGTCTACGACCTCGAAAGCGGCGCGACGCAAAACATCTGCAAACCCGCCGGCATCGAAGCGAAACAGAACGACCTGCCGGGCTACGACAAATATCCCGTCTGGTCGCCCGACGATTCGAAGATCGCCTTCCTCTCGCAGCGCCGCGCAGGCAACGAGTCGGACAAGGCCCGCCTGTTCGTCTACGACTGCCATACCGCCGAAATGCAGGACCTCACCGCCGACTTCGACTACAACGCCCAGAACGTCGTCTGGAGCGGCAACGACCTGATCTATTTCATCGCCCCGATCGAGGCGACGCACCAGATCTGCCGCGTCGCACCGTCGGTCGGCGAGGTGGAGGTCCTCACGAAGGGCGACCACGACATCAACGCCTTCACGATGGCCGGGGAGCGGATCGCCGCCGAGATGTGCACGATCTCGATGGCCACGGAGTTCTTCGGGATAAATCCGGAGGACGGCTCTTTGGCGCAAATCTCGGCCATCAACAAACACGTCTACGACCATATCCGGATGGGCGAGGTGCAGAAACGCTGGGTCAAGACCACCGACGGCAAGCAGATGCTGACGTGGGTCATCCTGCCGCCCGATTTCGACCCATCGCAGAAATACCCCGTGCTGCTCTACTGCCAGGGCGGCCCGCAGAGCGTCGTCTCGCAGTTCTGGAGCTACCGCTGGAATTTTCAACTGATGGCCGCACAGGGATATATCGTCGTCGCGCCGAACCGCCGCGGCCTGCCCTCGTTCGGACAGGAGTGGCTCGACCAGATTTCGGGCGACTACTCGGGCCAGAACATCCGCGACTACCTCTCGGCCATCGACGACGTGGCCCGCGAACCGTGGGCCGACCGCGACCGCATGGGCTGCGTGGGGCCTCGTACGGCGGCTACTCGGTCTACTTCCTCGCCGGATGCCACGAGAAGCGTTTCAAAGCCTTCATCTCCCACTGCGGCATCTTCGATTTCGACTCGATGTACGGCCAGACCGAGGAGTTGTTCTTCGTCAACAACGACTACGGAGGCTCCTACTGGGATACGACGAACGCCACGGCACAGCGTTCCTACGCCAACTCGCCGCACAAGTTCGTCTCGAAATGGGACACGCCGATCCTGATCATCACCGGCGAGAAGGATTTCCGCATCCCCTACACCCAGTCGCTCGAAGCCTTCACGGCAGCCCGCGTGCTGGGCATTCCGGCGCGGCTCGTGGAGTTCGAAAACGAGGCGCACCAGGTCTTCAAGCCCCAGAACTCGCTGGTCTGGAACCGCGAATTCTTCGGCTGGCTCGACAAGTACGTAAAATAGCCGATCCGGCTGAAAACGAGGGCCGTCCGGAATTCCGGACGGCCCTTTTTCGCCGCCAAACCACACAAATACGTTCTTTTTTACACCATTTCAGCCCCGGAGCCGTTTTCGAAATCAGCCTGTTCGTTGAATAAATCTGCCGTTTGGTTGAATTTATTTTCATCTGGCCCCGGCCTTGCCTACATTTGCTTTCGACGCAATTAACAGATTTTGACTATGAAGAAAGCAACCACCAATCGCGAGGAGGGGGTCCCCAGCTACGTCGTACCCCTGATTGAACGAATCGACGTACATGTAGAGAAGGGGTTCGCCGCAAGCGACGATCCCGAAAACGGAGGCGGAGGCGTGACCGAACTTACGTCCTACGACGATCCCTACGACAACTACTAAAGCGGAGGAGCCATGAAAGACATCTTCCGCACACTGCCGGTTATCGCTGTCATGACAACGGTAGCCGCCTGTTCCGGCGGTATCGAGGAACAGAATCCCAACGGCCCGGCAACGGGCGACAAAATCCGCATCGAATTCACCGCCGAAAATCCCGGAACCGGCATCGGCCCGACGCCCGCAGCCGAAACGCGCACCAGCATCCACATCGGCGACGAATCGTTCGTGTCCCGCTGGGACGACGGGAACGAGATGACCCTGCTCTACGGGAGCACTGCCGCCAAGGCGACTTACAGCAGCGCGACCAAAAAATTCACGACCGAAATCACCCCGGGGACGCAGGATTTCCACGCCTTCTCGCCCCACGTCGAGAACTCCTATGCCGGCAGCGTCTTCACGATTCCGTTCGGGAACCTGCGCACACAAGACGGCAACAACTTCAACCACCGCTACGATCCGCTGATCACCACGGCGGCCCGGACCGCCGACCCGGCATCCGACGAACTGGTCTTCACGCTCAAACGGCTGACTTCGATCCTGAAATTCGAAATCTCGGGCGGCAGCGATCCGGTGAAGGCCCTGTTGCTGACGGCAGACGAAAACCATCCCGTCTCCTCGTCCGGGTTCATCGGCGCGACCGACGGCACGGGCGGCATCGACACGAGCGTCCAGAACGGCATTCCGGCGGCCTCGAACGTGATCGCCATGACTTTCGCCGAAGGCACGGCTCCGACGACGGCCGGCCTGCACGCCTACTTCAACCTGCCGGAAGGCCAGTACGAAAGTCTGAAACTGGACATCATCACGGAAAACGGCCAGATCGGAAGCATCGATCTGGCGGGCCTTCCCGCATTCGAGGCCGGCGAGCTTTACCGCCTGAAAAAAAACGGCGCACCGGCGTTCGCACCGATCGAAAAGCCGTCTCTCGACTGGCCCGGACAGGACATGGACATTCCGCACGAGATCATCGATGAAGACGGCGACATGGTGCTGGATTATCCCGCGGCAATCACGATCAACGCCCCGGCAGGCATCGCACAACTGTACGTCGACGTCGTCTCCCCGGCGCTGAATGCCCTGGAAATCGGACGGCTCGACCTCTTCAACGAGACACAGCTGCCCATCGGGATCAACTACTCCGACCTGGGCCTGAACTGCACGACCCAGATCCAGTATCAGAAATCCACGCTGTTCGACATTACGCGGCTCGTTCCGATGATTCCGCTGCTGAAAGACGGTCTGGGCAGCCTGGTTTACGGCGACCACACGTTCAACGTCACGGTCGTCGACCTGGCGGGCAACACGGAAACCCGGCCTCTGACCTTCAGGTGCAACCGGGTGGAGTGCTCGGCAAGCGACCTGTGGGCCAACACGGGAACGCTGTCGATCTACGCCGTCGACCCGCAAGCCCGGTCGGTCGTCGTGAAATACCGGGCGGAAGGCGCTTCCGCATGGCACGAGCTGACGGCCTCGGCCGTCGACGCCGCCAACGGGACGTGGAAAGCCGACATCACGGCGGACAATGTCTGGAGCCAGGAGACGAACCCGAGCGGACTCACGATATACATTCCCGATTCCGACGCCGGCATCTTCGCGCAAAAAAGCTATGAATACGAACTTCTGGTCGACGGCAGCCTCCTGGAAACCGGGAAATTCGCTCCCGAAAACAACGGAGGCGACGAGATCGACAAATTCACATCCGGCTCCACCTGCTTCACCACGAACAGTTCGAACGCCACTTTCTGGGGCAGCGGCAACAATACCTTCGCATCCTCGCTCTGCACCTTCTCCGATCCGTATGCCTATTTGCAGGGCCGGGAAAATGCACTGATCGGGATTCTGGCCCCGGGCAACCTGTTCACCGGCACATTCAAATTCGAATTGCTGAAACAGACCGGCACGGTAGGATTCGGGCAGAAATATACCTACAGCGCCCGTCCGACAGCCCTGACACTGACCTATAAAGCGGCATTCGACGTTACGGGGAAGGGATTTTACAAAAAATGGGAGGACAGCTACCATACGTCGATCACTTCGGGACAGGACCAGGCGAGCGTTGTCGTATGCATCATCGACTGGGAAGCCCGGCATGAAGTGGCCTCCGGCAACAAAGCGGCCCCGACCGGAGTCTGGAATCCCGAATCGCTGTACGGACTGAACGAAACGGAACGCGCCGGGCTGATCGCCTACGGCGTCGCCTATCCCGATGCCGACGCCAATGCCGACACGCCGCTGACCATTCCGCTCCGTTACTACGACAAGGACGCCGCCGCGCCGAACGGCAGCTACACCATCATTATCTCCTGCGCAACGAGCCGTTACGGCGACTACCTGAACGGCACGGAGAACGATTTTTACGCCAGGGATTTCGCGTGGGTCTACTGATCCCGCGGACGGACCGGAGCTGCGCTCCGGCGAATGCAAAACCTCCCTGTTTCCGGCAGGGAGGTTTTTTACCCTCCGCACCCCCGGAAAGGAGTATCCGGGAGGGCAAAAAGGGAGCTGTTCGTGATGAAAATCTCGGCGTTCGTTGAATTTATTTCCGCGAACGGGAACACGTGCCTATTTTTGTACACATTACAGATAAAAGAATCTATTCTATGCGAATAAATTTCCGGATTATTTTGCTCGCGCTGCCTCTGGTCTTCGGGGCATGCTCCGATTCTTCGGATGCGGACACCCGGCCCGCGACCGAAACAATCAGCGTATCGGTAGGCTCCGGCCCGAAGATCGACATCGAAGCCGAAGACAGGTCCCGCACCCAGCTCGGCGAAGACGGCGTATCGGTCAAATGGGCTTCCGACGACCAGATCGCACTCTGGGCCGTCAACTCCCGATCCGAAACCGCGTTCAGCAAACAGGTTTTCAAACTCTACCACTACAACGCCGAATACAACACGGCCAGATTCACGGGCGACATCACACCAATGCCCGAAGACACCTATACGTATTATGCCGTGTCGCCCGTTCCGCCCGAAAGCGACGGCACGCAGGCCACCTACGAGATTCCTGCCGTGCAGAACGGCGACTTCAACGGCGACTGGGACGTGATGGTAGCCGAGCCGGTCAAGGCTGCGGCCCTGGAGAAGAACGACACCGGCGAGACGGTGCAGTTCCAGTTCCGCCACAAGGTTCACGTGCTGAAAATACGCATTCCGAAGAACGATCTGGGCGAAAAGGTCTCGGAGATCACGCTGGCATTCCCGCAGCCCGTCACGGGGCGCATGACGGTCGATGCCGCCGACCCCGATGCCGCGCCGACGCTCACCGGCGGCGACAACACGCTGACACTGCGTTTCGATACCCCGAAAGATGCGGGCGACGCGGTTTTCGCCGTCATCGCGCCGATCGAACTCACCGCCGACCAGGCGGTGACCATCACCGCGATCTGCGAAGCCGGGGAATCCGAGCCGCGCGACATTGCCGGCAAGCACTTCTCCGAAGGCCACACCACCCCGATCGCCTACCACATCCCCGCCATCGGCCGCTATTACACGCGTCTGAACTTCTCGCTGCCTGCGGACAAGGGCACGGCGACGCTGGGCGAGACGGTCGAAAAGATCACCCTCACGGCTCCCGAAGGCTCGCTGTTCGACAACGGCACGAACGTCCGCCAGTTCACGCCGGACGCCGAGGGCAAATACACGATGGTGCTCAAACCCTCGTGGACCGACAACCTCTCGGGAAAGACCGTCACGGTGCAGTACGAATCGGAAAGCGCCGTCGTTTCGAACACGCTGACAATGCCGCAGATCACCGAATCCGGCAGCAACGACATCACGTTCAGCGTTCCCTACCTGCTGGCGGAGGATTTCAGTTCAATCAACCAGAATGCGGGCGACTATGACAACCCGGAAGTGGGAGGCACTACAATCGCCAACGGCGACGGAACCGCAATTGATTTAAGCCGATGGGGGCTTTCGGCCGCCGGCTGGACCGCAGCCCGCGTGGGCGTTGCCGCAGGCAAGGCCGTGCGAATCTGCGCCCGGGTCGAAAACCAATCCGTTAAATCGAATATTTACAAGGCCCGTATCG
>VOFJ01003883.1_pt1 | contig 21873 bp, 32 predicted proteins | sample 5384081 | NCBI WGS metagenome assembly VOFJ01 (sample SAMN12384729, study PRJNA508395) | human gut metagenome | isolation source: healthy gut I | host: Homo sapiens | reverse complement strand
TAACAACAATAAGAAAGAAGACTATAATTTCTCAAATGAGAAATATTCTATTGCAAAAGGAGTCTCGACTGTGAATGTCGTGGACGTAAATGAATACATTTCATGGAAAGATTATATCATGTTGCTTTGCAGAACATAAAGCCGGAGAAGTATTTAAACGTTTGTCACGTTATTATGGTATCCATATCGATTATGAGCAACAAATTGCTTTATTACCGGTTTCAGGAAAATTGGATTTAAAAAGTGGAATAAATAATTCTTTAAATATTCTTACAGAGTTACTGGATATTAAATATAAAACCGAGCCGGACGGGAGTATTCGGATCTTTCAATAAATGAATGTTTAACCTAAAATATATTTGCTTATGAAATAAACACACGAAATGAAAAAGGAAATTCATCTCCCCCAAGAGAAAAAGTATATGATCTGTTAAAAAGCCAGACAATACCGTCATATTGCCTGGCCCAAAAAGTATTAATTAAGTTTTACCATAAAAAAATACACACAAATGTATGAAAAAACAAAAGAGTTCAAATCTAAAAGATTTAATTATCTAAAAAGTATATATTTAGGTGGTTGCCTGTTGTGTTTCTCAGGCAACGTTTCTGCCAATTTTATTGGAAGTTACTCTGATGAAATCGACTTTACGATAAAGATGGAAAATAAATCGGTACGGGATGTATTTTCCTATATCGAAAAAGAACAGTGAATTCATTTTTTTATTTATCAAGGTACAAAGATCGACCTGAACAGAAAAGTATCCATAGATATTCATGATCAGCCGGTTCAAAAGATCCTTCATGAAGTTTTTGCCGGAACCAATGATACTTATTCCGTTATAGGACGACAAATCATAGTAAAAAGGCAAACACAAAAAAATGAAGCAGAGGTTCAGATACTCAATCAGCAGAAGATAACGGTCACAGGTATATTAACAGATACAAATGGTGTCCCTATTATTGGTGCAAATATTGTAGAAAAGGAACGACTAATGGAACTGTAACAGACTTGGATGGTCGTTTTTTCATTGGAGACAACCTCAAATGCGATTTTACAAATTTCTTATATAGGCTATCTTACTCAAGAAATTTCGTTAAAAGGACAATCTGTGGTGAATGTAAAGTTGGTAGAAGATAATCAAGCATTGGATGAGGTCGTTGTTGTTGGATACGGTACACAGAAGAAGGCGAATTTAACAGGAGCTGTCTCTAGCGTTGCTTTGATGATACGCCTGTCTTGGCTTATAATAATTCTAGTTCTATGCTTGCAGGGAAAGTACCTGGAGTTTTTGTTACTCAAAATTCAGGACAACCTGGTAAGAATACAGCTACAGTTCGTATTAGAGGTAGTAGGTACTATGAATAACAGTGATCCTTTGGTGCTGATTGATGGAATGGAAGGGGATATTAATGCAGTAGATCCAAAGGACATTGAGAATATTTCAGTATTGAAGGATGCTTCCTCTGCTGCAATTTATGGAAACCGTGCTGCAAATGGTGTGATACTTGTTACAACCAAAAAGAGGCAAGAAGAATGAAAAAAAATCACTTTAAGTTATAACGGATCTGTTGGATTTCAGAAAGCAACTCGTATTCCAGAAACATTTGATACGTATGAACATGTTCTTCTTTATAATGAGGCATTGGAAAACTGCGGATTAGCTAAAAATGTTTACAGATGAAGATGTGCAAAAGTTTAAAGAAGGAACAGAAGATGGTTATAAAAATACGAATTGGGGTGATTTGTTTTATGGTGGTGCAAACCTGTTACTACTCATAATTTATCCATGAAAGGAGGTGGTGATAGAATTACTTCGTTCTTGTCTTTAGGCTATATGTATCAGGAAGGCGTTCGTTATAAACAATCATTCGATCGAATAAATATACGGTCAAATACTCAGGCATATTTTTGGAAGATGATAAATTACAAGTTCAGTTTTTATTGATTTTACCCGTGGTAGAAGAGATGACGGACTGAATAAGTATAGTTCCGGAAGTGCCTTGATGACGCTGCTCCGTATATGCAACTGAAATATGACGATCCGGCAGACCCTTCAAAACAAGTATATGGTTCCTATTCGGGTTTATATTTTGCTGCAATCGATCAAGGTGCATATTATAAGGAAACAAACTATGATATGAACGGGAAAGCACTACTAAGTTATGAGGTGATTAAAAATTTTGAATCTGAAATTTGAATTCGGAGCAAAGTATAAACTTGTAGATTTTGATTCTTTTTACCCCCTCTGTGAAAGGATACTATTATTGGTCGAATGTTTTTCATTCTTGGGGTGCCTCTTCTGTGGAACGGAGTTATGCAAATAATCTGCACACAACGATTAATGCCTTTGCTGATTATGAATTCAATATAGCCGATTCTCACCATTTTAAGATACTGGCAGGATATTCACAAGAAGAAAGTGTATATAAAAAAGTTCAATGCTAAACGGAGTAACTTGATAAGTAATAGTTTTCCGGAATTAGTAATGGGGGATGTGGAAACATCGACAAATGGTAGTGATGCTTGGGAATACGCATTACGTTCCGGTTTTTTGCCCGGTTGAACTACGATTACAAAGATAAATATTTGTTGGAAGCCAATGTCCGTTATGACGGGTCCAGTCGTTTTGCAAAAAGGAAATCGATGGGGGCTTTTCCCTTCTTTTTCGGCAGCATGGAGAATCACAGAAGAAGGTTTTATGGAAGACGTGAATAAATTAGATAATTTAAAGTTAAGGGCCTCTTGGGGGTAAGTTGGGGAATCAGAATGTGTCAAATTATGCCGCTGCAGATCTAATAAGTATGGGTTCTAATGCTATTCTTAATAATACCTTGATTCAAGGAGCTTCTCTGACGTATTTGGCTGATAAAAAATATATCTTGGGAAACGATTACACAGGCCAATGTTGGTGTAGATGTAGGATTCCTAAATAAGTTCAATGCGCAATTGGACGTATATACCAAAAACAACTTCTGATATATTAAGGCAATTACCGGTTCCAGCTACAACAGGTGTGTCAAAATCCTGCTTGGAGAAATGTAGCAAAAAGTCAGAAATACGGGGTTTGATTTTAATATCCAGTATGCTACAAATATAGGAAAGGATTGGTCTCTCTCAGCTAATCTAGGTTTATCTCACTTTAAAAATGAAGTACTGGATATGGGTGAAATCGGTACACAATATTCCGGAGTAAGCATTATTACGGAAGGTGAGCCTTTTATGGCCTATTATGGTTTGGAAGTGGGGGACTTGTTCGTAGTGAAGATGAATTAAAGAAGATTCCGCAACAAATTATTAAAACGGAAGTAGGAGATTTGTGGTATAAAGACCAGGATGGAGATGGTAAGGTGACTACAATGGATGACAGAGTGGTTATTGGAAATCCTTTATCCGGATTTAAGCTATTCTTTACATTTGGATTTGCGATGGAGAGATTTTTTCGTTATCTACATTACTTCAAGGAGAACAAGGTGTTGATGCTTATTGTAGTGGAGCTGTTTTTGAGCCGTTTACTTGGGGATATACGACTGGTACTTGGTGGAGGGATCGGTGGACACCCGAAAACCCGAATGCATCAATGCCTAGATTGTGGGTTAATAAACTTAAGTCACAAACCTCTGATTTTTTTTGTTCAAAAATGCATCTTATCTTCGGATGAAAAAGTTTGTCACTCTCATATAATGTTCCTAAGCATATAATATCTCGTATCGGTATACAGAATTTGATGTTATATGGTTCTGCACATAACTTATTGACGATCACTAAATTTAAAGGATATGATCCGAAAGGCCTATAGCCGGAAGCGGATTTAATACTTATCCACAAGTTAAATCGTATACTATTGGAGTTCAAATAGATTTTTAAAATAATTGAATTATGAAAAGAGCAATTGTTTTTTGTTTTTGATAAATATGTTGTTTTCATGTGATGATTTCTTGTCACGTAGTCCATTGGTCTCGTTGTCACCTGATAATTTCTTTAATAATGAAGAGGAGTGTAAACTGTTGGTGACATCATTGTATAATCCGATTTCTTATCAAGATTATACATTTTTTTAGATGAATATACGGATGATGTCTATAGTGCAGCCCAAGTGGGAGGAAGTGGACAAAAGTTTATTCAAAGGAGATATTCAGGCTTTTGATAGTTATTCCAAGAACCGTTGGTCGAAAACTATAAAGCGATAGGGAATGCCAATTTGGCTGTAAATGGAATAAGTGTCTCTTCTATAAGTGAGGGAACACGTAACCGACTTGTTGCTGAGGCTAAATTTTTCCGTGCTTATTATTACTATGATTTGATCGCTTTGTTTGGTGATGTTCCTTTTAGTGTTGACAGATCCTTCTGTATCAGAGAACTTGTGTCCGGCTCAGATACACACGAGAGAAGGTGTTTCAACAAGTAATAGAAGATTTGAATTATGCTATTCAATATTTACCTGTTTCATATACTGGAAACGATATAGGGACGGTGACAAAAAGGAGCTGCTTTTAGCTTTCAAGGCCAGGGTTTTATTATTCTTTTTCGGAATATGAAGAAGCTGCGAAAGCTGCCGAAGCATGTATGGAATTAGGTGTCTATAAATTATTCCTTGATTTCAGAGGTTTGTTTTTAGAAGAAAAATGAATATAATGAAGAGGTTATTTTCGATAAAGGATATTTGAAAGATGTCGCACCTTCAACAAGGAATACCAATATTGTTGGTCGATCAATGAGTTTACCAACTTTGTCGTTAGTGAATGAATATGAAATGAGTGATGGAAAAATGATAACAGAAGAAGGTAACTTGTTTGATCCTCAAAATCCATTTAAAGATAGAGATATTCGTTTGTTATCTACTATATTGTTTCCAGGGGCAGAGAGAAGGACTTTTAAAATGAAGATGGGGACGCCAGTTCTTTTTATTCCATTTAATGACGCATCTGTAACTGAATGAAGTTAAACAAATCTGCAAATTATATTGATAATATTAATGATAATTCAGGGACTAATTTTATTATTATTAGATATGCAGATGTATTATTAATGTATGCAGAGGCTTTAAATGAAATAGAAGGACCGACAAGCAGTGTTTACAATGCCATAAATCAAGTAAGACAGAGAGCGCATCAACCTGTATTGACAAATGGTCTGACCAAGGAAGCAATGCGTGAAAAGATTAGACATGAAAGACGTGTGGAGTTTGCTGGTGAAGGTCTTCGGTATTTTGATATAGTTCGATGGAAAATTGCAGATGTTGTTTTTTGCCAATAACTTGAAGGATATGATAAACAAAATCTAAAAAAATCCATCCAATCAGGCAGAGTGGAAGTTTACATCTACTAATGTGTTGAAAACCAGTTGGAATGCTTCTAAAGGCTATTTGTGGCCTATTCCAGGAGAGGAAAGACTACTTAATTCAAATTTGACACAAAATGAAGGATATTAATTTAATATAAAAAGTTATGAAGTTAAGTCGTGTTATTTTTATCTGTTTTTGTTTATTGGTTTCAATAAGTGCTGTATCACAGAAAAATAGAATTAATCAGCAGAAGATACCGGATGAAATTAGAGCCAAACAGATTTCAGACATGAAATTTGGAATGTTTATCTGTTGGTCGTTTAGTACCTTTTCTGGAGTTGAATGGACAGGGCAGGAGTTACCTCCTGAATTTTTCCGTGCAACGAGTGTCGATACGGATCAGTGGGCAAGGGGTTGCTAAAGAAGCAGGGATGAGTTATATTTATGTTTTGACCAAACATCATGATGGTTTTTGCTTATGGGATACGAAGACTACGGATCTAAAGGTGACAAATTCACCATTGAAAAAAGATGTGTTGAAAATGTTACGTAAATCGTGTGATAAATATGATATTAAATTAGGTTTTGTATTATTCGGAAGCTGAGTGGAATTGGCCGGGGAGCGAGACGAGGAAAAGGTGGTCGCGGAAATTATGATGCTGGAGGAATTAATCCGGAGGTAAAGAAAGCTCAATTGAAAGAATTGTTAACACAATATGGGCCAATCGAACTGATTTGGTTTGATCATGCCGTTGGTGATGGTGGTTTATCGCATGAAGAAACAACCCGTTGGGTTCATCAATTTCAACCAAATTGTTTTGTAGGGTATAATACAGGTGAACCATCAGGGCGGCTTTGCCTTCGTGAGAGAGGTAAAGCAGGTAAATTAGGTGATATAAATGCTAGTCATAACAATAAGGAAAAATGAAGGAAGTTATAAAGGGTATTTGGTTGCAGAATTTACTTATCCAATACTTCCAAAGCATAAGGGGAGGAGCTGATTGGTTTTATTCGTTGCCTAAACATGATACTTTATGTCATTCTGCTAGTAAGATATTTGAGGATTATAAAGAGGCTGTTAGGTATGGAAATATTTTTTCAGTCAATGTCGGACCGAATTATGAGGGTAAAATACGTGAGATAGATGTGAAGACGTTGAAAAGAAGTAGGAAAAAATGATAAAAAAGTATCAGACCCATTAAAATTCTTTATATCATAAGTGAAATAATTTTTAGATCTTAAAATTGTACAAGCATATATGAGTTTTGTACAATTGTGTTCTGTTTATAACACTTATTTTTGAATGTAACAATAATCTTTTTCGTAACTAAAATAGACTGAAAAACCAAAAAAGGGAGAGAGTAGTGATGCTCCTTCCTTTATATGTTATAAATAAAAAATCAGGACAGTCTGGTTAAGGCGGCAAAGATTGCAGTAATAACCATATTACTTTTTCGATGTTGTTGGTACGTTGAGAAACATAAGGAAACTCTTTTTTAAATATATGAAAAAACTTATTACTTAAAACAATGTGGGTTGTCTTATCCTGCTATGTTGTAATTTTTTACCCTTTCCGGGCAAGAAAAATCGAAAGGGAAAGTCTTGAAATCGGCAAAAGGGAAAGAGCTGAATATGTCATATTCGCAAATGGCTCTGACTGCCAAGCTTATCGGGCCGGCTATTGATGAAAAAGACTGGTTCAATTGGTGTGTCTCTCCTATTGTCGGGAAAGACAAGAAAAACATGGCATATTCAGTGGTCGGTGGCCTAAGTCGGATGGAATGGAAGGGTGGAGGAAGAAAAGAGCCGAAATCGCCCACTTTGTCGCCGATCGTCCTGAGGGACCGTTCAAATATGTATGTTCGGTATTAAAGTCGGATATGTTGGCCGATTCGTCTACGATGTTGGCTCCTTGCAATCCCCGGTTGGAATACGTAGATGGCAAGTATGTCCTTCTTTATATTTTGCAAAATCCTTCAAAACCCAGGCAAATGAGAATCGGCATGATGACTGCTGACGAATTGGAAGGCCCGTGGTATTTTGCAGGAAATAATAATGGCATTATGCTGGATGCTTCTTGGGATTCTTCCCTTTGGACGTATAAGGCCCAAAGTGGTATTAATAATCCGGCTTTTTTTGAAGATCAAGGATAAGTATTACATTTATTTTAATTGTATAACCCAACCTCATGCAAAAGGTAACCCATAATTATGGTTGTGCGGTCGCAGATAAATTGGAGGGGCCTTATAAAATATGTGATGCGCCGGTGACTGATAATATATCATATATAGAAGATGCCCAGGCATTTACCATGAATGATAAATATTATTTGTTGACTACGGATAATTTCGGGAAGAATACAGGTGCGTATGGTAACATTATCCTTTGGAAATCGGATGATGGCTTGCAGTTCAAAAAGCTGAAAGACGCGAAAATCGCTATGGGGACGTTGTTCGACTATTGGGGAAAAACAGAATCTGACCGGGAGAAGTTAATGAAAACCCCGGGGGTTGTTTGTCAGAAGTGCTTCGGGTAAGTTGGAAAGACCAGCTATATTGAAAAATAGATGGAAAACCCGCTTATTTTTTATGCAGTAGGAGATGTAAATCTCGAAGGAGGATCGGTTGCTAAATCGTATGTGTTTAAGATTGAATGGGATGATGCTGATATGAGGTAGGTTTACTTGCTTATCAATTCTAGTAATAGGATAAGATCATACAAGAATATGTGAATTTTTATTCAATTGGATAATATGTGCAAAAACTACTTTTTACGAAAAATAAAAGTAGTTTCTTTGCCATATAAAAATTCATGAATTTACAGAATACTAGAAATGAAACTGCACTTTGGAAACTTTTTAGAGAAGGAGATGAACAAGCATTCTCTATGCTTTTCGAGTTAACATCCGATAGATTATACAGGTATGGTACTAAATTTGTGAATGATGGAGAATTGGTAAAAGACTGTATCCATAACTATTTATTAAGCTATATGAAAACCGCCACCAGCTCCCGACTTTGAGTAATCCACTTTTTTATCTGTTCGGTTCATTGAAGAATTTATTGATAGATACCCTTCTGTCATAATCAAAGAATGGTTTATATATCTCCCGGAGGAGTTGCCTTTTCATGCCCAATTTGTATTTAATCAGGAAGATGATGAAGAACCGGATGACAATATAAAAGGCTAGGTTTGAAGAAGTGATGGCTCTTTTGTCTGATAGGCAAAAAAAGAGGTAATATATTTACATTTTTCAGGCGGATATGACGTATGAGGAAATTTCAAGTTGTTAGGCGTCAATAATCAGTCGGTACGCAATATTATTTATCGTGCTATGGAAAAGGTGCGAACTTGTTTGAATTTAGATACGGTACTGATAGCCTTGTTTATTAACATGTTGAACTAATAGTGAAATTTTTTTTATTTTTTTCCTTTTTGTTTAGTGAGTACAAAAACCGCTTCCTTTATTCGTTTCCCTGGTAAATATATAACACAATACAGTGAAATGAGTAATTCAAAAGAAAATAAACAATGCTCGGAAGAAGATCTCCGGTTTCTGAAACGGAGGATTAAAGTGTTTGATGAAGGATTGTCTTCGGAAGACCGGAAGGAATTGTGGTCAAAGATTGAAGCAGCAATTTATCACCGGAGACGTAAGACCGTATCTCTTTCGTTATTTATCCGCTATGTAGCTGTTGTTGCTATATTGTTTACTGTTACCTATATATATACAAACATATCTTTTTTCGGAAAGAGGTAGATTACAGTAGTATCCTTTCTGATACCCAATTGCCGGATGGGGCGTTGGAAAATGTAACAGTGATTTTGGGGGATAAAGAAAAAAAATCGAAATAGAAGACAAAGATGTGCAGGTCTCTCATGATGAACAAGGAAGTATGCGTGTCAATAAAAAGAAAATAGATCTTCCTGAATCTTCCTCTCATGAATATAATCAATTAATTGTTCCATATGGAAAAACTACCCAAATAACCTTAAGCGATGGTTCGAATATTTGGGCTAATTCAGGAACCAAACTGGTTTATCCGGTTGTTTTTGAAGCTTCCGACAAACGAGAAATATATGTTGAAGGAGAGATTTATTTGGAAGTGGCCCGCAATGAGAAACATCCGTTTGTTGTAAAACGGATATGACGGAAGTCAATGTGTTGGGAACTTTTTTAATGTTTCTGCCTATAAAAATGACAAACAACAGTTTGTAACTTTGGTAACAGGTTCTGTGGTAATCAAAACTACGGATAAAAAGAAAACGACAGTCATAAAACCTAATCAACTGTATACTTTCGAAAAAAGAATCACATAGTACTCGTTTGCAGGAGGTCGATGTTAATGAATATATCTGTTGGAAAGACGGTTTCCTGATTTTCCATAATGAATCGTTAGCTGAAGTGTTAAAGAAAATAGAACGATATTACAATGTAGTACAGGTATTTGATCCTGTTGAAATAAGTAAAGTGACGGTAAGTGGAAAACTGGATCTGAAATCGGATATTAATGAAACATTCCGGATTATATCAATTACGGCGCCGATTGTATATGAAAAGGAAGAAAATGTAATAAAAATTTAGTGTTAAACCTTAAAAAATTAAAATGCCATGAAAGAGAAGACATAAAAAACCGGAAAGTACTGGTCCTACTTTCCGGTTGAGTTCAAATTAAAAAGATTTACTAAAAACATTTTTTAATCTATTAAACATATACAAATGTATGAATTTAATCGCAAATCTTAGAAATTCAGATAAAAGAATTTCGAAAAGTACTTCGTGTTATGAAAATAACTTTCTTATTTCTGCTGGTTGCTAGTTGTTGTTGGGCAAATGAAACAACATCATATGTTCAGGTTACAGAAATTCGTTTGTCGGCAGGAACTAAAACACTTCAGGAAGTTTTCAGTGAAATTGAAAAGGAAACAGAATTTATTTTCTTTTACAATGACAATGCAATTGACTTGTCCAGAAAAGTTACAGTGCAAAAAAAACTCAAGGTTCTATTGATGAGATTTTAGCCAGTTTGTTGGAAAAACACTGGGACTGGTTATAAAATTGTGGATCGACAAATAGTCTTCTACAATGTAAAGGATCTTAAAAAATGAAAAGACAATTCCATCGGTAATGCAACAAGATTCGTATACAATCAAAGGTGTTGTATTGGATAATAACAACCAACCCTTGATTGGGGCAACAGTGAGTGTATCGGGTACCACAGTCGGTGTTGTAACTGATGTAGATGGAAATTACACCTTGAAAATTCCTGCATCGGCTAAAAACATTGAAGTTTCTTATATGGGATACAAGACCATCACGATGAAGTTTAATCCGAAATCTTTGGGTGATTTTCGTGTTATAACACTGTATGAAGACGAAACCTCATTGGAAGAAGTAACAGTGGTTGCTTTCGCAAAACAGAAAAAGAACTCGGTATTAGGTTCAGTTACAACAATCAAACCGGCTGAATTAAAAACAACTAGCAGTAACTTGACAACCGGATTTGCCGGAAAATTGGCTGGTGTCATCGCTTACCAGCGTAGTGGTGAAACCGGGACAGGATAATGCTGAATTCTTCGTGCGTGGTGTCACCACATTCGGTACAGGTAAGGCCAATCCGTTGATTTTGATCGATAACGTCGAGCTGACTTCAAGCGACTTGTCACGTTTGAACCCCGATGATATTGAAAGCTTCTCTGTTTTGAAAGATGCTACCGCTACAGCTTCTATGGTGCACGGGGTGCGAATGGAGTGATTTTGGTTACGACCAAAAGAAGGTAAAGAAGGAAAAGATGAACGTTTCGTTCAGGATTGAAAACTCATTTTTTCTCCCTGCAAAAAAGAAGTGGAAGTTGCTGATCCGATTACTTTTATGAAATTGCACAACGAGGCTGTCCGTACACGTGATCCGTTGGCACAATTGCCTTATCTGAGAGCCATATCGCGGCACGCGAGCGGGGATTGAACCCTTATGTGTATCCGGTGGTGAACTGGAAAGATATGTTGTTTAAAAAGATTTCACTTCCAATCAACGAGGAAATTTGAATATCAGTGGAGGGGGAGAAAGTGGCTAGGTATTATGTGGCTTTGTCGTATGCACGTGACCAATGGTATCCTGAAGGTTGATCCTGTCAATGACTTCAACAACAACATCCAGTTAAACAAATATACAGTCCGTTCAAATGTGAATTTGAATCGACAAAAAACGACAGATTTTGGCGGTGCGTGTAAGTGGTACTTTCGACGATTACCAAGGTCCGATAGCCGGTGGTGCCGATATGTATAAGTATTCTATTAAAGCTAATCCGGTTTTGTTCCCGGCTACTTACAAAAAGCAGACAAAGCTCATCAATACAATAACCATATCCTGTTCGGTAACTCGGGTGATGGTGGCGAATACATGAACCCATATGCGGAAATGCTGCGTGGGTACAAAGAATCGGAAACCACGGTAGTGATTGCTCAATGGAACTGAAACAAGACTTCGGATTTATTACTGAAGGGTTAAGGGGGGGCGTATATTAGGCAACGTTACCCGTAATTCGGGGTATGACTTGACGCGTAGCTATAAACCTTTCTATTATAGCATTGGCAGTTATGATAAATGTATACAAACGAATATACTCTTTCTGACCTGAATCCTGATACTGGTACAGATTATCTGGATTACAATCCGGGAACAAAAGCGTAAAGAGCACGCTTTATATGGAAGCTGCTATGCAATACGACCGTACGTTCAACGATATGCATGATGTGAGCGGTATGCTTGTATATACCTTGAATGAGAATAAAGATTCCAATGCCGGTTCGTTGCATGCGTCGTTGCCGGGCCGTAATATGGGGTTGGCGGGCCGTTTCACATACGGACTTTTGGAACGTTATTTCCCTTTGAGTTTAACTTTGGTTTCAACGGCTCTGAACGTTTCGACAAAAATAACCGTTGGGGGTTCTTCCCTTCCGGTGGCTTTGGATGGGTGGTTTCTAATGAAAGCTTCTATAAAAAACACAACCTTCTCCAAGTATGTGAACAAACTGAAATTGAAAGGATCGTATGGCTTGGTGGGAAATGATAATATTGCGGATGAACGCTTCTTCTACCTCTCTGAAGTGAATATGAACAACAGTGACAGAGGTGCTTATTTTGGAACAGAATTCAATAAAGGATATAGTGGTATTTCTTTCAAGAGGTATGCTAATCCACATATTGATGGGAAATTGCCCATAAGTTAAATTTGGGTGTGGAAATGACGTTGTTTGATGACTGTGAAATCCAAGCGAATATTTCCGGGAGAAGCGAACGAATATCTTGCAGTCGCGTACGGATATCCCGTCGATCCTGGGATTCCAAACAGCCCGAAAGCCAATTTGGGTGAAGCAGAATCGAGTGGTGTAGATATTTCGTTGGACTATAGTCATATTATCAATAAAGATTGGTGGTTTACATTAAGAGGAAAACTTTACATATGCTACAAGTAAGTATACTAAATACGAAGAGCCGGATTACAGTCAGACTACACCTTGGTTAAGCCATATAGGTCGAGGAATCAAGCAACCGACCGGACTTATTGCTGAACGTTTGTTTGTGGATGAAGCCGATGTTGCAAACTCTCCTCGTCAACAATTTGGTGAATATATGGCAGGTGACATCAAGTACAAAGACATAAATAATGACGGCTTGGTGGATAATCGCGACTTTGTGCCGATCGGTCATCCTACAACCCGGAAATTATTTATGGTTTTGGTCTCTCATTGGGTTGGAAAGATTTTGACTTCAACTGCTTCTTCCAAGGATCAGCCAACTCGTCTTTCTTTATTGATGCCGGGGCTATCACCCGTTCGTACAACCGGAAAATGTTCCGGGAAAAGGTAACAATGCTTTGCTTCAGTTTATTGCCGATTCGCATTGGAGCGAAGAAAACCAAAATGTTTATGCATTATGGCCTCGTTTGTCGGCACGAAGAATCGAAAACAATTTACAATCGAGTACTTGGTGGTTGCGTGACGGTGCTTTCTTACGCTTGAAATCGGCAGAAATCGGTTATACATTGCCTAAAGCATTGGCCAACAAAATACGCCTGCAAAACTTCAGAGTTTACCTGAGCGGTACGAACTTGTTTAATCTGAGTAGTTTCGATTTGTGGGATTCAGAAATGGGAGGCGACGGCTTAGGCTATCCTGTTCAAAGAGTATTTAATGTAGGTCTTCAACTTTCTTTATAACGTTTATAAATTATGAAAAAAGATAATATTGGCCGTTTCGGCATGTATAACTCTTATGTTTACCGCTACTTCATGTAGCGATTATTTGGACATTGTACCGGAAGGTACACCGACTGTAGACAATGCGTTCAGTAACCGCATCAATTCGTTTAAGTTCCTGCATACTTGTTACAGTTATATCCCCAACCATGCGGATGGTTCCGCCATTGGTTTCTTGGCCGGTGATGAACATTGGTTGATGCCTTTGGGTACCGGTTTCGTAGAGCAACGTATTGGCACGAATGCTTGGCAGATAGGTATGGGGAACCAGAATAGTAACAGTCCTTACCACAATTATTGGGATGGTTCGATGTGGAAAAGCGATACGTGACTGTAATATTTTTTCTAGTATAATATTCACCAACCGAAAGATGTGGAGGACTATGAACGTGACCGTTGGATTTCGGAAGTAAAATTTTTTAAAAGCCTATTACCATTATATCTTATTTGAGATGTACGGGCCTATCCCAATTATGGATAAGAACATAGAGGCCGATGCGGATATCGACAATGTACGTCTCTACCGTGAACCGGTCGACAACGTGGTGAATTACATATCCGATTTATTGGACGAATCGCTGGAAAATCTTCCGGATCAGATCCTAGATGAAGGAACTGAGTTAGGACGTATTACGAAGCCAATCGCAAAAAAAAAAGCATTGAAAGCTAAGTTGTGGTTGCTTGCAGCTAGCGATTTGTTTAATGGAAATGTGGATTTTGCCGATACGAAAGACAACCAAGGCCGTGCTATCTTCTGCCAGTCTTATGATGCTGAAAAATGGAAAAAGGCCGCGGATGCTGCATTGGATGCCATTCAAACGGCAGAAGAGGCAGGTCATCAATTGTATTACTTCAGAGATGTTGTTAAAATATCGGATGCGACCCGAAAATTGTTGGATATCGGTGAAGCTGTATGCGAACGTTGGAACAAAGAGATTATTTGGGGCGATATTCATAATGTGAATAATTTGCAAACACAGGCAATGGCCAAAACAAATCTAGGCGATTATTATGGTGCCCGCTCTGTTTTAGGCCCCACATTGACTGTTGCTGAGGCTTTCTATTCATCTAATGGGGTTCCCATCAGTGAAGATAATAGCGATTTTTGAGAGAACATTATGCGCACCGTTACGAACCGATAGATATACCAAACGAAGGCGACAACAAATATTACTTTAACTTGAACGGAGGACAGACAGCAATACTTCATCTAAATCGAGAACCTCGTTTTTATGCCTCTTTGGCGTTCGACCGTGGTACATGGTATGGTGCTGGATATAAAGATGATTCACAAAAAATTCTCTTGCTAAATATCATTTCCGTGCAACAGAGTATTCCGGTAAGATAAATACGGAAGATTTTTCTTATACTGGTTATTTGAATAAAAAAAGTATGTAGTTATAAATCTAATTTAACTAAAAATGCCTGGGTAGCTTACCGTTACGCTTTCCCTATCATCCGTTTGTCCGATCTATATTTAATGTATGCTGAAGCTCTGAATGAATCATTGGAAACCCGACTGCAGAAGTATATAAATATATAGATTTGGTACGTAAAAGAGCTGGTTTGGAAGGTGTCAAGGAATCATGGAGTAAATATTCTAAGTATCCTACTAAACCTAATACCCAAGACGGTATGCGTCAAATCATTCGATCCGAACGTCTCAATGAGTTAGCTGGTGAAGGTAAACGTTTTTGGGATATGCGTCGCTGGAAGATTGAGCTATCGAGATCTGTATATGGTTGGAAATGTAAAAGGTAAGGAGGTTAATGAATTTTTATCATGTCAGCACCTTGTTTACGCGTCCTATGTATTCATACAAAGATTTTTTGTGGCCAATCAGTGTGGATGCAATTCTAAAAGAATCCGAATTTGATTCAAAATCCGGGATGGTAATCAATAAATTAAATGAATATGAAAACAAGTCTATATAAAAGTATAAGCCTTTTTCATTCTTTTCAGTGTAATGTTAATAGGATGTGGGGAAGAAGAAAAAATCGGGCTAGATCCTAGTGATAGCATTGCTCGGGAGTGCCTATGAACGTAAAGGTTGAAAAATATCAGTGGAGGAGCTTATATCTTTTTGATGCTCCGGCTGAAGATGATTTGCTTTGTGTTGTGGCTTTTCGTACATGATAAACGGTGTGGAACGAACCTCCAAAGTATCTCCTTATGTAAACAAACTGAAAGTGGCAGGATTTGGAGCTGTAGGCGAATACGATGTCACTTTGAAAAAGTGTAGATAAGAGCAAAAAATGAATCTGAACCTGTCAATGTGAAGGTTCAGCCCCTTACCTCCGGTGGAAATGATATATAAATCTTTGAAAATAATGGATAGTTTTTGGAGGTGTGTGAAACTAACATGGGAAAAATAAGACAGAAGACAACGTGATTATTGAAGCTTTTAAAAAGGAAGATGATGAGTGGATTTCTGTGGAAAATTTTTATTCAAGTGCAAAAAGAAGGTAAGGCTACTATTCGTGGTTTGGCCGCAGAACCCATCTCTATGAAGTTTAGGGTACGTGACCGTTGGGATAATTATTCTGATTTTCTTGAAACAGAAAACTTGCCATTAATAGAAGAAGAATTAGATAAATCATTATTCCGTGAGATTGCCCCATTACCAGGAGATGTACCTGCTTTGGTCGGGAACGAAATACGCAAAATTTGGGATGGAAATACTGTTAATAGTTGTTTTGTCAGCACGGTAGAAGGTTCTTTTTAATGCGCTAGACAAAACTATCACTTTCGATTTAGGCAAAAAGTAAAGCTAAGCCGTTTTAAAATGTGGCAACGTACGGTATTGAGTGCTATGATTTATGACCATTGTAATCTGAAGCGATAGGTGATTTATGGCTGTGACGAAATTTCCGAAGAAATGTATAAAGGCGGAATGGATGTTGATGGCGAAATGTTCCCGACATTCGAAGGATGGACGAAAATTATGGATGTATTGACTTACAAACCTTCTGGTGATTCAGGACAAGTTACCAATGAAGATAAGGAATATATTTTGAACGGAGATGAACAGGAGGTTTCGATTGAAGCACCTGCTTTCCGGTATATTCGTATCCTTATGCAGGAAACTTGGGGAGCACTATTATTACTCAAATTGGAGAAATGAGTTTTTTGGGGACAAATTGTCGAATAAATAGAACATAAAAATAATGAATAAAATTCTCAAATATATAGTAGGTAGTATGATGGCTTTGAATTTGGTCTCATGCAGTAGTCTGTATGATACTCATAAAGAGTACATGACAGAGGAAGAAGTGTATATTGGATTGGCTGACAGTTTGCAGGCCAATGGTGGATTTAAGCGGATTGAGTTGAAATGGGTTCTTAATGCCGATCCAAGAATTAGTGAGTGCGAAATTACTTGGAATGGTTGTGAAACTCCGGTTTTAGTGGATGCTTCAAATGCTGTACCTGGTGAATACATGTCAAAGGTTGTGGATATTGCCTGAAGGAAAATACATCTTTAAAATTATCGTGAGAGGACTGTCTGGAAAAGTATCGCTTCCGCAGACTATTTCCGGTGAATCGTATGGAGAGATTTATCAAAATAGTTTGCCTCAACGTTCTATTGGCAGCATGACTGCTACGTCGGAAAAGGATTACTATCAATTGGTTGTCGGAAGAAGGATGTATCGGAGTACAAATGAAGTATGTGAATAAAGACGGAAATATGAAAGAAATTTTCGTAAGCGATAAGGAAGAAACTACATATATAGATGATTTTGTTCCTGGAGGCGAGTTTGAGATAGTATCACAATACAAGCCTGAAATAAATGCTTACGATATAATATCATCTTTACCTACCAAAATGAAGTTTCCTTCTTTTTAATTGTATATAAATAGTTTCTTATTAGATGTTTTAGAATGATAACTAACCGAGGGGAGCAATAAAGCTCCCCTCATTAAATTTATATATCATGGAAATAATCAAAAAATCTGGAAAGTATGGTTAAGACCAAACCTCTTGACTAAGGATGTAGACAACGACTATGTGGCAGAAGTGTCTACTGTAGGGAAAACGTTACGCAATGAAAATATTGCACAACGTATTATCGATGAAGGATCCGAAATTAAGTATGACACGCTGTTGTCTATTATAAACCAGCGTGACCGCATTGTCCGCGAAGCTTTGCAGGAGGGTACGAGCGTACTTACACAGGTTTGCCAATTGACCCCACGTGTAATCGGCCCTTGGATTGGATCTACGGCAAAGTTTGATCCGGAGAAACATAAAATCACTGTCACGGCTGTTCCTTCTGCTGAGTTGCGTAAAGCGTTGCAGAATGTAGGGGTGGAAGTGTTGGTGGTAAAAGAAACCAGTGCCTATATCGGGCTGGTAACCGATACGCTTACCAACCTGACAGATGGTTCCATTACTCCGGGCGACGATGTGCTGATTAACGGCGAACGTATCCGGGTAGCCGGCGAGGCCGAAGGTGTCGGTGTCTTTTTTGTTAATGCGGAAGGTGTGGCAACCCCGGTTACCCGCCGTTTGACACAGAACGATCCGAAGACGGTCATAGCACGTGTCCCCGCCGATTTGGCAGACGGCAATTATACGCTTCGTATTGTGACCCAATTCTCCAATAGTGCTGTGTTGTTAAAGGAACCCCGTACGATCGAATATCCCATGTTGCTTACTGTTAGTAAAGGAGAAAGTGACAGGCCTGAAATCGAATGAAAGCGATAACCGGCCAGGAATTTGTAACGAGGCTCGTTATAGTGCTATAACGAGCCTCGTTAATGGACGCTAACCAGGTTCGTTAACGGGCGGTAACTCGATGGGTTATCGTCCTGTAACGAACCTGGTTATTTTTAGGAAATTTATTTGTAGGTTATAATCCTTCTGCTATAGAATAGATTAATTTGTGATTGTATGGTCTTCCAATAGAATAAGAATATATAATAAGATGTGAGTTTTTGTACAATACGGTAATAGGGGAAGAAATCTTTTTATTGTCAATATCCCAATATAGAAATGCATACGCCTTATTTTATACAACGCGGATTCGAAGGTAAAAAGTCAGTTGTAATATAGAATTATATATTTTGAATGGAATAAGATTATACAAGAATAGATTTTATTTATTCAATAGTATAATATGAATAAAAACTACCTTTGCTCATACAAAAGTAGTTTTTTTGTTATTGATAAAATTTTTGATCCATGAAAATTAAGTCGTTTATTTTATTATCTATTTGTTTATTACAATCATTAGCGGTAATGTCCCAGGTAAAAAATGTGATCAGCCAGGAGAAAATACCGGACGAAGTAAGAGCTAAGCAAATATCGGATATGCAGTTTGGAATGTTTAATCTGTTGGTCGTATAGTACTTTTTCAGGAATGGAATGGACGAGAGAGGCTCATCCTGTCGAATTTTTCCGGGCAACAAGTGTAGACACGGATCAATGGGCACGTACCGCAAAAAAAAGGCAGGTATGAAATATATTTATTTTTTTAACGAAACATCACGATGGATTCTGTTTATGGGATACAAAAACAACAGAACTAAAAGTAACTAATGCTCCATTAGGTAAAGATGTTTTAGCATTGTTACGCAAATCGTGTGATAAATATGGTATAAAATTGGCACTTTATTATTCGGAAGGTGATTGGAATTGGCCGGGGAGCCAAACGAGGAGGAGCCGGTGGCTCAAATCCGGAGATGAAAAAAGCTCAATTAGAAGAACTCTTTGACACAATATGGCCCGATTGAATTTATTTGGTTTGATGCGGCGGTTGGTGATGGAGGGTTATCACATGAAGAAACAGTTGAGTATGTAAGAAGTCTGCAACCGAATACATTTTGTGGTTTTTAATGCGTTGGAACCTGCTGGGCGCCTTTTGTTTACGTGAACGAGGAAAAAGCAGGACCTATTGGTGGAGAAGGGTTGACTTGGGTGAAAGAAGCTGGTCCTAATGAAAAAAATTACAGAGGATATAAAGTTGCAGAATTTACATATCCGATATTGCCTGAAAGAAAAAAGGAGGGGCAGATTGGTTTTATTCGTTGCCTGCCTTTGATAATCTATGTCATCCGGCATCTCAAATTTTTTTTGAAGATTATAAGGAGGCTGTAAAATACGGAAATATATATTCTGTGAATGTGGGACCTGATTATGATGGAAAACTTCGGGATATTGACGTGAAAACCTTAAAAGAGGTCGGGCGGATGATTAAAAAGTATAACCTACATTAAATCACTAATTACTTTAAATTCTATATAAGGTCATGAGAACATTTTTGGTGAATTCTTTTTTTATTAGGACTGGCATTCTGTTCTTTTTGTCTTGTGATAACAAACAGAAGGAAAAATACATTACTTCCTGCTCGTTCCTCCGGGGGTGACCATCGAAGAGAAAGCGCGTATGGCTGCTCATGTTGTACCTTCTGAACGCCAATTGAATGGCAAAAAGATGGAAAAAACTTGTTTTATTTGCTATGGGATAAATACGTTTACCGATAAGGAGTGGGGGAACAGGGAAAGAGGACCCTTCTCTTTTCAATCCTACGGCGCTGGATGCCGGGCAATGGGCAAAAACGGCTAAAAAGCCGGCATGAAGATGATTTTGCTGACCTGTAAGCATCACGATGGCTTTTTGCCTGTGGCCTTCGGCCTATACAGACTTTTTTCGGTCAAGTCTACGCCCTGGAAAGAAGGTAAGGGTGATTTGGTGCGCGAAGTGGCTGATGCTTGTAAGGATTACGGTTTAAAGTTTGCGGTGTATTTATCTCCTTGGGACATGAATCATCCTGATTATGGGACAGAACGTTATAATGACTTTTTTGTTAATCAATTAACTGAATTATTGGACGCAATACGGGCGTGTGGACGAGGTTTGGTTCGATGGCGCTTGTGGAGAAGGACCTAATGGGAAAAAACAAAAAAAATACGATTTCAAGCGTTATTACGAAGTGATACGCCGTTTACAGCCAGAGGCCGTGATCGCTGTCATGGGACCGGATGTACGGTGGGTCGGTACGGAAAGCGGTTACGGACGTGATTCGAATGGAGTGTGATACCGGCTTCAGCCAATAGCTTGAAAGATATAGCAGAATCTTCCCAACAAGAAGCCGGAAGTGGAACTTTCTTACCGGAAGGTGATAAGATGAAGAAAGATTTGGGTAGCCGGAAATTATTGGCCGATGCAAAAGGTGTGATCTGGTATCCGTCGGAAGTGGATGTCTCGATTCGCCCGGGATGGTATTATCATGCCAAACAAGACTCGTTGGTGAAGTCTCCTCAGAAATTAATCGACATCTATTATAGTTCGGTCGGTAAGAACTCTTTGTTACTATTGAATCTTCCTCCGGACAAACGGGGGCTTATCCATGAAAAACGATGTCCGTAGTTTGCAAGGGATGGTACGGATATTGGATGATACGTTTCGGAATAACTTGTTGAAGTCGGCAAAGGTTTCTTCAAAGTCAGTATCGGTATTTACGGATAGTGCATTGGAAACCTATTGGCAAAGGAGGCAAGGGAAATAATCAGATTGAAATAGTATTCGGAAAGAAGCAAGTTTTTTGACCGTCTGCTGTTGCAGGAAAATATAACGGAAGGCCAGCGGGTAGAAGATTTCGCATTGGAATGCTGGATGGACAATCAGTGGAAGGTCGTTGCGGAAGGAACAACCATCGGTTATAAACGTATCCTTCGTTTCGATCCGGTGGAAACGGAGAAGGCACGTATTGTTATCAAGCAATCCCGCGACCTGCCGCAAATTGCAGAAATAGGAATTTATAAAGCATCAAAAAGAAGAAATTGATTGATTAAATAGGTAAACCATGAAATTGAAAGTTATTATTCTGTGTATTTGTTTTTTACATTCATTCTCTGTTGTCTCTCAGAAAAAGGGAACGATCATCCAAGAGAAAATACCGGACGAGGTACGGGCAAAACAGATATCGGATATGGAATTTGGAATGTTTATCTGCTGGTCTTTCAGTACATTTTCAGGTATCGAATGGACCGGACAGGAGTTGCCGCCTGAATTTTTCCGTGCGACAAAGTGTGATACCGACCAGTGGGCAAGAGTGGCTAAAGAAGCCGGAATGAAATACATTTTACGTTTTGACCAAACATCACGACGGCTTTGTTTGTGGGATACGAAGACCACGGATCTGAAAGTAACCAATTCGCCATTGAAAAAGGATGTTGTTGAAGATGTTACGCAAATCGTGTGACAAGTATGGTATCAAGTTAGGAATCTATTATTCGGAAGGCGACTGGAACTGGCCGGGTGCAACACGAGGAAAAAGGAGGGCGTGACGATGCCGGGGGCATTAACCCGGAAGTGAAAAAAAGCTCA
>VOFJ01000580.1_pt1 | contig 21882 bp, 35 predicted proteins | sample 5384081 | NCBI WGS metagenome assembly VOFJ01 (sample SAMN12384729, study PRJNA508395) | human gut metagenome | isolation source: healthy gut I | host: Homo sapiens | reverse complement strand
CGTTTCCAGCAATACGTGGCACGGATGTTACTACTCCACTTCATACGAGTCAGCTTCCATGAAATAGAAAGATAAATACTCTTTTCCTGTTTCTGCCTTGCGGTCGGCTATTTTGCACGGAAATCTGCAATGCGGGCTTCAGGGCTGTTGGCTGTTTCACCACGTGCTTTCTTTTCAGAGTCGCATCCGGCTTCACCGGTTCCGTGTTTCTCGGCAGCCTGTGCTTTGAGTTGCGCTTCCCAGTTCTGGAGGTAGGCTTCGTCAATGCGTTGTTCTTTCAGTGTTCCGGTAACACGAACGATGGAGTTCACGCATTTAGGATCGAATGCTCCCAAAGTGCCCGCTTCTACACGGATCACATGGGTATCGTCGCTACCCATCAGGAAAGATTTTCTTTGCGCCATGTTTGCAGGTATGTGTGCAGACGCCTTCAATGGTCACTTCTTGTCCTGCAAGGCTTTCGGCATTGGCAAGAAGAGAATCAATTTCAAGGCGGAAGATGCAGACTGTTCTGTAGTCGCTTCTGATGCGCTTTTCTGTTGTTTGTTACCACATGAAGTTCCGATAAAAGTCATTGCCACGATGGCAATTGCGATTGTTAGCTTTTTGTTTTCATTGTTATTGCTTCGTTTTTATATAGTTTGTAATCTGTTTTTCGTTTGTTTATAGCTTATCGTAGTTCGCCTTACGGGCGAGGGGAGTAGCCTTACTTTGAAACTTTTAGTTTCCCAGTGTGAAACTGGTAGTTTCAAACCTTGAAACTGTTGGTTTCTCACCGAGAAACTAAAAGGTTTCAAGGCATGAAACAAATATTAGTCTTTTAGTTGCCGGCTTGATCCCTTATGCAACGAACTTGCATACCCGGCTTTAATGCTAACATAAGATAATGATAATCTGCCTTCCGGATACTTGGTTGCATTGATTGTACTCATTAATCCAAAGAACTGTATATTGGTTAGTATACTGCTGGTACTATTGTATATGGGTTTGTAGGCGGTCGAAGTCATGAGATAATTCATTGCCGGTTTTCCATGCCACGCGCCTTTGAATCTTGGCGTCATCTGCTATTGCAGTTTTTTGGTAGCTGCCGGCGCCTGTAAGACTTGTTGCCATACGAACACCGGAGAATTGGTAATTGAATCCTGCATCCATCAGTGATGATATTTTGGCTCCATCATAAAATCGTATCATAAAAAGAGCTTTATCACCATCAGCCGGTACCTTGCCGTCGGCATCATTCGTTGTTTTTCCTACCAGATTAAAGTACTCCAGACGTGTCGGTATGTGCCATCCTTTCGGGCAGATTCCTTGTGCTCCTTCAAAGGAGGTCAGATTACTATCAGTAATTTCTTTACCACCCAGTGCAGCCTGGAAATCATATAGATAACCTAATTCTTTTTATGGCACTTTCTTTTTGTTGTAGCTACGGTTGCACCGTCGGCTGTGATTTCATACGGATACCAAACATGGCTATCAGCAGTTGGATCACTTGAAGGAGTATACCCTTTCGGTAAATAAATAAGCGGTTCAGCCATCCATGTCGTACCGTTTGAGAGAGTTACAGTCTTATATTTTACATTATCATACAGGAAATAGTTCTGATCGAGATGTTCCTCGAAAGGAATCTCATTATCAGCTCAATTTCACCCTCATCTGTCCAGTTTTCAATGTCACCACTAAGTTTGACTTCTATATCGTCAGGTAACACGCGAATGTTCACACTGTATTGTCCTCCTTGTGCCAAAGTGGTAGATGTGAGCCTTTCTGTGACAAGGTCTTGCCGTCAGATGTTGCTACTTCAAGCGTCAAGGCTACTGTTTGGGGAACGATAATGGCGCGGTATGTCTCATTCGCTTTAACGGCTTGTGCAACAATGCTTGTTGCGGAGGCGTTTGCATCAGCAGTCACTGTGAGAGCACTCAAATCAAGAGTTGCAGTCGGGATAGAACCTTTCAATGTGATGGACGAGATGTTAGCTTCTATTTCCTTTGTTACATTAATCACTAATTTAGTAAACATGTGTTTGAAGTTCATGCTTATAACGTTGGTAGTCGGAAGTACATCCGATTTCTTTGCTGCCATAAAATCTGACGCTCCATATCCACTAGTCTGATCGGTTTCTACAGTAAATGAAGCCGGAGTATTACCCTCTTTATAGGGATAATAGGCTACTATTTGCGATTTGTCATTTCCTTCCGGGTACCAGAGTAAATCGCCTGCAAATACTCCGTCACTGTATGTCATCTGTTTATTCTCTGCATATACGAAGTCACCGTTTTGGGTGATTGTAACACCGATTTTATCTCCGGTCTCAAAGTTAACTTCCGTAGCACGTGTAATAATAGGAGAGATAGTAATGCGACTGTTTGCAGGAGTCGTAGCTTCGTTCTCTTCCTGTTGGCAAGATACCAAAAAGCGCTGCTGCGAAGATAAATGTCAAACTCTTTTTCATTGCTTAATAATTTAGTTTATATATTCATTGTTTTCAAAAAAGTATATCCTAATTTGATAGTCTCGTTCCAACGGTTCGAACCATCTATATATTGCAGGTTGAAACCGTGCGTATAACTACCCTGTACTTCCGCATAAACTCCATAGTTGAAATGATAGCGCAATCCGAGGTGAAAAGTCGTCTGTGGGGCAGTTGTATATTCATTTTTCAGATTGTAATAATCAGTCAGTCGATAAGGCGGGTCACCCGGTTCCGTATCTGTTGCCGTAGTCCTGTTTTCTCGGTAAAGTTTCCTATGGCAAAGGATGCAGCCGCTTTCAGGTCGAGTTTCCCCAGATGAAATACGCTGGAGATATAAGTCCGGCTACAAAGCATCTTTTCCGAAGCTACATAAGGATACATCTGTGTGGTCAGTCGTCTGAATGTTGATATATTCGTTCCCAGGCGAAGTTCCGTGCGGGGACTAATCCATTCATATTCGGGATGGACGGAGAAAACATCCTGCTCAAAAATACGATTGGAACCGTGTACGTGAGTGATCGTTATCCCGTTTACCGTTTCCTTGGTTATCACATTTTCATTGTTGACCAGATGTGACCATTGCAAATTCAGTCGCAGAAAATGCTCTTTCTTTCCCTGTTTGAAATGATAACTCAAATGGGAGGTAATCCGGTGGGTTGGAAATTTAAACCAGATAGCATCTCTTTCACCGGCAGAACCTGAAGAATACGTGTATTCAGCATCTCCGTAAAATCCTTTCCATTGAAGTTGCAAGGCTACCCCGTTCGACAATTCTTTGATGGGGAAACCGTTGACGCCCGATTCACTAAGATGGATTCCACTCCCGTCCCATGCCTCGTAAGCTCCATACATAAGTCCTTTATCCAGAAAAGTATTGTAAGAGAGTTTTCGGCTGTACCGATGACTTCTGCTTTCACAGATTCACTGTTTTTACCGAAAATATAGGAAAAGCCGATCGCCATATCTCCCGAATGATACATGACGCTGGGGGCTATTTTCAAATTCAGTCGGTAATTGGTATGCCGCAAGTCCTTTCGTTTGGAATAGTTGGAAGCGGCAAAGTCTATCTTTCCTCCTAATCGCCAGTTGGGTGAAATATCAGTTGCAATACCACCCATGAAAGCGTAAGTTTGCAAGTCTTTACGTCCGGGTGTGAACTCCAGGAGGTCTACGGGATAAAATCCTGGGTGGATAAACATCGAACCGCTCATATCCTTGCCTGAAGTATGATCGAATGAGAACGAACCCGTCAGTGAATAACCTTTCAGATGAGTGATGGACTTTGCTACCGCTCCGGCACTCCATGCTTCTTTTTGCTTCGTAATAGTTGCGGAAATCACCGTGGTTATTCTTTCCGTACAGTTCGGCATAGGAAGCAGAAATACTGTCCATCATGATACCTGTGACATTTGCCCCGGCATTCCAGGAGTTACGCCGTTCGATGATGTCATAAGTCTGTGCCGAAACTCCGGATGTCAGACATAGAATCCAAAGACCTGTTATATATATTTTCTTCATCTCACTCATGCAAAGATTGTTTTTCCCGTTCATAAAAATCGGTAGAAGAATTGTTTGTATCTACCAGTACTTCGTAACCCGCTTCCTGTGTCGCTTCTTCATCCACATGACGGTATAAACTGCGTCCGTTGTATGTGGCACTTTGAGTGACATATCCCGCATCGATGGATGGAGAAATACGCTTTTTATTGTTGGAGGAACCGCCATAATATACTTCCGTGCCATCAATCACCCAGTCGAGTGGTACCGCTATCACCTGATCCGTAGTGCTTCCCGGTTTTTGTATGACGCTTCCCTCTTTTAGAACGAAGTCCTGTATCGTGGTATCCTTGGCTTTAAAAATAACCGCGGCAGGAGAAAATATCGAGAATGAATAGGCGTTCGCCTGACCAGTCTTCAACACTACGTTCAGGTAATGATCTGGTGTGATCTGGTCGCCCGGAGCCGGATGATACTGTGTGTTCGGAAAATAAACATTATTATAGCATACAAAATATCCGGGTTTGTTCAGGTTGACAGATTGCGGATATTGTGCCGCATGGTCAACCGCTCCGTTGATGGCAATCACTGCATCTTCTCCCGGCTGAAGCGGGAATGTTTTACCGGTACCGCCAAATTGCCATATACACTGAACGATGGGAGCGAAGTCCTTGAAGATGGTTGCTCCGGTTACTTCATCCTGTGTCACCCATACATTAGTGGCTTGTGAATTGTAAGGGTCGAGTGCTCCGAAGCATAAACTATCCAGATATTGCACTTCCGAGTCGTTATTATGCAGGATAATGTACTTGTCGGACTGATAATTTCCTTCCAGCGGTAACTTTGTGCATCCTCCGCAGTAAATCTCTTTAATAATGATCGTCCACGGCCTTGGAATGAATGAGCGGGATATTAAGAGACATGTCTCCGCTGGTTAGTTTGACATTATCAGCTAATCCGTTGAAAATATCCTTTCCGCCTTTGTCGCTGACTTGTACGCGGTATATACCTTTGGTCAAAGAGAATTGCGCCACCCATTCTTGTCGGTTTTAGCCTTGTAAGAATTTCCACGGTCGACATCTTCAATCTTTACGGTCACTCCTTCCCGGAGATGATCCGTGTATCCGTCCGGATATACGGCAGTAACCTGCAGGCTGTGCAACTGGTTGTCATACGGATTCTCTTTATCGATATCTGTGCATCCCGCAAAGATGCCAGTCACTGTTAGTAATAATATGTAGATGAATTGTTTCATATAGTTAGAATTTGATACGGCAAGTAAGTCCATAATAGAAACTGGGTGAAGAGAGCGCTTACACCCGTTGCATGAGATTTTACATAAAGTACCGTGAGTTGGTGAAATTAATCGCATTGAGAGAAAAGAGATACATAGTCTCCAATCTCTTTGGTGATATTGATATTGGCAGAAAAAATAAGGATCATATCCGTCTGCTGCAAATGTATAGGCATTGCCCGATTTGCGTATCAGGTAGGAGAATTCCGGATTCGCGGCTTCCGCTGATGTGAAAGGATGCATCTCATTATTCAGGTCGAGGTATGCTACCGGCCAGATAGCGGTATAAGAGTTACCGTCATAGATACTTCCCCGGTTTGGGTATTACTGCTTTCGCTCACATTGAAAGCATATTCTTTTCCTTGATACTCGGAGATGTTCTGCGAACGCTTCACAAGCGAAGCTCTTCCAGTCGGCACGAAATAATCAGTCTGGCTTTCGGAATACGGGTGATGGCTGTGATATTGGCATCCAGCGAGGGGTACGCTTGCCGTTGGCAGTAGTCGATAAGTTGTCGCCGTTGGCGTAGATACCTACATATTGGTAAGAACGATTGGCAAGACTGGTGTGCGACCATCCATTCTGATAATAATAATACGATAAAGAGTTGTCGATGTATTTCGTATAAGTATAAGCGGCATCTACCCGGAATTGCGTGCGAATCGGAGTAATTTCCGGGAAATCAACAATCATTTCCGCTCCGCGACGAATCACGTCCATTCCATTGTCGGGAGAAGTTGACTTTTACAAAAGTCTGGTCGGTCACTTTGACATCCATAGGAGTCCAGTAACTGGATGCATTGTCGCGTATGTAAACCATCCCTGTCTGGTTATCTACATTGATTTGCGGGTTAGTCGGCATCGTGAATCCATCCGGCAATTGGAGCACATCATAGGAGAACGGAGTATAAGTACTTGCGTATTTATACGGCAGCTTGGTACGGTTGAAATAACCGACTAATGAAATTCTGGTACGGGCAATGTTGACGTCCAGACCGATTTCTGCGTTCTGATTCCGTTGCCAGCGTAGGTTTTCATTGTGCAATAACGTGTAGGGCTGACTATAATATATATAAGATGATTCAATCTTATTATTATAGGAAAAGCCGAAGGTCTGTATGTCCCGATATTCCTGTTTGGGATACAAGGTGTAGAAAGAGGGCAGCTTTCCGGTAATTCCCCAACCGCCACGGATAGCGATATGTTCGTTCAACTGCCATCTGGCATTGAAACGTGGTGAAAGAGTATTCAGGTTCTTATATTTCGTTCCCTTGATAAACAAATGTTCCCAACGTACCCCTGCCATCAGTCTAAGCATGGTATTTCCCACAGGAAATGACAGACTTTCTTCTGCATAAAGCGAAACATTATGCATATATGGATAAGTAGTGTAAGGACGGGGACGATAACCGTTTGGAGCCAATGATGGGTCTTTGTAATATTCTCCTTCACCCACATTGCCTGTTGCTTTCCATTGAACACCCGCTTTCAGGTTGCTGTTTACAGTCTTAAATCGTCTGTTCCATTCATATTTTAACGATGCGGCATAATCCAGTTCTTTGGAGTCGATGATTTGGTCGGCAAAAGTAAGTATATGGCAGTTTGTTTGCCATAAAATATCCTTCCTCTGTGGCATGAACAGCCGGTTGCTCCGATGCATAGGAGTAGAACGTATGCGCGTGGGAGTTGTTATCATTGTAGTATATCGATGCGTCGAACTTGAGGTTGGTTATCCACGATTTGTTGAGCAGCCAGGCCGAGTGAAGTGTTTGTCCGGAATACGTTATCTCTCACTTTGTTGTATTCTCCCGAATAGGCATCAGGATCATCTTTGGTATTCATTCCTCCGATATTGCCTGTAACACCGATGTCGAATCTTAATACGTTGCGGAACGTGTTGCTATATCCGGCAGAGAATCCTCTTCTTGTATAAGAAGAATAGGGAGATACCAACTTTTGAGTAGCCTTGGTCCACTCACCGTTTATGTTGATGACACCTTTATTGTTTCCTAAATCCAATCCTTTAGCAAATGAAACCTGTTCGGTGCGAGGATTGATAGACAGCAATATGTTCCAGGGTGTTTTCCCTTTCCGGGTGTGAATCTTGACCATACCACTATTCAAGTCTCCATATTCTGCCGAAGGCACTCCGGTGATGACTTCCACCGATTCAATATCTGCAACAGTGATATTCCGGGTATCCACTCCGTTCATATTGCCAAACGAACCATTGTTTCCAATACGAACTCCATCCACTTCTACGGCTGTTCCAAATGCGGCATTACCGGCTGTTGACCCTCCGTCGCGTAATGAGAAGATATTATTGGTGGTAAGATCCGGCACTTTAGTTTTTTCCTCCCGGAAGGAGAGCGGAGATATCGCTCACGTTGGACACCTGTAGATGTTCCAATGCATGATTTCCGATAGTGAGCGTCGTGTTTAATTCATTTTTTTGGGTGCTTGTGCAGTGACGACTACATCATCCAGTGCAAGTGTATTTTCTTTGAGTATGATAGGAAGGTTATTGATATTGCTGCGTACATTTACGGGAATTGTTGCCGGTACATAACCAAGAAAAGAAACCTCCAGATTATATTTTCCCTCCTGTACTCCTTTGTATCGTAAATTCTCCTTTCTGATTGGATACGGCCCACAAAATAGGTACCTTTAATGAGGATAGAAGCACCAGGCAAAGGGGAATTCGTTTTTGCCTCGGTCACACGTCCCGAGATTGTATAGATGTTTGAATTAGCTGTGGCACTCAAATAAATTGAAAAATAGTAGCCCCCAGAATGCTATATTAAAAAGACAATATTTCATAGATAAGTTTTGCGCAAAAATTCGATAAAAAGTGACTTTCTATCAATCACTATAAATAGTTATTTTGGTAAATGCTGATACCTATAACTAGTGACTTCTTACCTACGAATAGGTATTTTCTCTCTAATTACGGCTTGGAGAATAAAACCGGCTTGCATTGTGATCACTATCACATTGCAAACCGGCTGATTTATTGGGCTTATCTATAGTTGTCTGGATATTATATCCAGTCTGTTATATTAGATATTTTTACTTTAATCAAATATTCGGCAATCTCTGAACAGCATTCAGTGGCAGCCTTTCTTAATCTGGTCACCTACAATCCAGAAAGTCAATCCGTTTTCGTTTGTCAGGTCTTTGCGGATGCGGCCCACGTATACCGGATCTTTACCTGCCAGGAACAACGGCATCGGGTATTCCTTTTCGGCAGGATTGTCCTGCAGAACCAGACCTTCACCGTTAGCGAATGCTTCGCGAGCCTCTTCTACGGAAATCGGACGTTCAGTTTCTACCCAGATACTTTCAGAGTGAGCACGTAGTGCAGGAACACGTACGCAAGTCGCGCTGACTTTAATATCTGAATGCATGATTTTACGTGTTTCGTTGAACATCTTCATTTCTTCTTTGGTGTAACCATTTTCGGTGAAGACGTCAATCTGAGGAATCAGGTTGAATGCCAACTGATACGCGAACTTTTCCACGGTAACAGGTTCGTTTGCCAATACTTGGCGATATTGTTCATACAATTCGTCCATGGCAGCAGCACCCGCACCACTTGCTGCCTGATAGGTAGACACGTGCACGGTTTTTATATGAGAAAGCTGTTCGATGGCTTTTAGTGCAACTACCATTTGGATAGTCGTACAGTTCGGGTTGGCGATGACGCCGCGAGGACGTTCCAATGCGTCTTCGGCATTTACTTCAGGCACTACCAAAGGTACATCGGCATCCATACGGAATGCACTGGAGTTATCGATCATCACAGCACCATACTTGGTGATTGTTTTTTCGAATTCCTTGGATGTTCCTGCTCCGGCAGAAGTGAAAGCAATGTCTACCCCTTTAAAGTCATCGTTGTGTTGTAAGAGTTTCACCTCGATCTGTTTACCGCGGAAAGTATAAGTTGTTCCGGCACTACGTTTAGAACCGAACAAAACTAACTCGTCCAACGGGAAGTTTCTCTCATCGAGCACGCGCAGGAATTCCTGTCCCACGGCTCCGCTTACGCCAACAATAGCTACTTTCATCTTTTTCTTTTGTTAAATTGTGAATATTGAATTTCTCTCCTTATCCTGTCGAATAGAAAAGATTTGGCTGCAAAATTATAACATTTTGCCATATAATTAGTATTTCGGGTGAGAAAAAAGTTATAAGACTATGAGTTTTTAGCAGTAACTGATAGAACCTGTATTGAAATAACCTAAAACTCACGACTCAAACCTTGTAACTTATTGGTGGTATGCGAACTTTTTTTTTTGTTCCTTTGCAGAAAATTCCTAAAAAAACCACAGCCTATGAACTTGTTTGATTTTTAATTTAACGCTGCCGATTTCTGATCCGACCTGGGTGTTCTTTTTTGGTATTAATTATTATTCATTCTTTTTGCTCCGATGATTTTGGGACGCCTTCATATACCTCATATTATTGGCATGATTCTGGCGGGAGTACTGATAGGTGAACACGGTTTTCACGTGCTCGACCGCGACAGTAGTTTTGAACTGTTTGGTAAAGTAGGACTCTATTACATCATGTTCCTTGCCGGTCTTGAGATGGATATGGAAGACTTCAAGAAGAACCGGACGAAAAGCTTTGTGTTCGGTTGGCTCACTTTTCTGATTCCAATGGGATTGGGTATCTGGAGTAGTATGAGTGTGTTGGGTTATGGTTTCCTTACCGCTGTGTTACTGGCTAGTATGTATGCTTCTCATACGTTGATAGCTTATCCTATTATCAGTCGTTACGGATTGTCTCGTTTGCGCAGTGTCAATATCACCATTGGTGGTACTGCTGTCACCGTTACTCTTGCTTTGATTATTCTTGCCGTCATAGGCGGTATGTTCAAAGGAACTGTTGACGGTTGGTTCTGGGTATTTCTTGTGGCAAAAGTTGCTTTTCTCGGATTTCTGATTGTATTCTTCTTCCCTCGTATCGGCCGCTGGTTCTTCCGAAAGTATGACGATAGCGTGATGCAGTTTGTGTTTGTGCTGGCGATGGTTTTCCTCGGAGGTGGATTAATGGAATTTGTAGGAATGGAAGGCATTTTAGGAGCTTTCCTTGCCAGGATTGGTCTTGAACCGTCTGATTCCTCATGTATCTCCTTTGATGAATCGGTTGGAATTTGTAGGAAATGCACTGTTTATTCCTTACTTCCTGATTGGTGTAGGAATGATTATTGATGTACGAAGCCTGTTTACCGGAGGCGAGGCATTGAAAGTTGCTGTCGTGATGACAGTGGTAGCTACTTTTAGTAAATGGCTGGCTGCATGGATCACGCAGAAGATCTATCGGATGCAGTCCGAATGAACGGAGCATGATATTCGGTTTGAGTAATGCGCAGGCAGCAGCTACGCTTGCAGCGGTGTTGATCGGTCACGAAATCATTATGGAGAATGGAGAACGGTTGCTGAATGATGATGTATTGAACGGTACGGTAGTGATGATACTTTTCACTTGTGTAATCAGTTCTTTGGTAACCGAACGTTCCGCACGCCGTTTCGCTATGGAATGAGGAATTGCAATCAGAGGAACAAGCTGCAAAAGTAAAGTACGGAACAAATCTTGATTCCCGTGGCTAACCCGGAGACGATTGAAGATTTGATAAATCTGGCTTTAGTGATAAAAGACGCCAAGCAGAAGAATGCATTAATCGCATTAAACGTTATTAATGACAGTAACAGTTCGGAGAAGAAAGAGCTGCAAGGTAAGCGAAATTTGGAGAAGGCGGCAATGATTGCCGCTGCTGCCGATGTGCCTGTAAATATGGTGAGCCGCTATGACTTGAATATTGCTTCGGGGATTATCCATACAATCAAGGAGTATGAAGCTACGGATATAGTGATCGGTTTGCACCGGAAAGCAAATATCGTTGACTCTTTCTTCGGACATCTGGCCGAAAGCCTTTTGAAAGGTACGCATCGTGAAGTGATGATTGCCAAGTTCCTGATGCCGGTTAATACCTTGCGCCGGATAAATATTGCCGTACCTCCAAAGGCGGAATATGAAACCGGCTTCGCAAAATGGGTGGAACATTTCTGCCGTATGGGAAGTATTCTGGGCGATGTCGGGTGCATTTCTTTGCCAATGAGCGTACATTGATGCGTCTTCAGCAACTGGTAAAAAAAAATATGCAGGAACTCCGACTGAATTTTCCATTGTTGGAAGAATGGGAAGACCTTTTGTTATTAACAGGGCAGGTGAATTATGACCATTTATTGGTAGTTATCTCTGCCCGTCGCGGATCTATCTCTTATGATCCCTCTTTTGAACGTCTCCCGGCACAATTAGGAAAATATTTCTCTAATAATAGTTTGATAATCCTGTATCCCGACCAATTCGGCGATCCGCAGGAAATTGTGTCATTCTCCGATCCTCGTGGACATAATGAGTCTCAACATTATGAGAAGGTCGGCAAATGGTTCTATAAATGGTTAAAGAAAAACTAATGGAAAGATACGACTGGCAACAGAGAACGGAACTCCTGTTAGGAGAGGAAAAGATGGAACGCATCCGGAACGCGCACGTATTGGTTGTGGGACTGGGTGGAGTAGGTGCTTTATGCTGCCGAGATGCTTTGCCGTGCAGGTGTCGGGCGGATGACGATTGTAGATGCCGATACAGTGCAGCCTACGAATATGAATCGTCAGTTGCCGGCCATGCATTCCACGCTGGGGAGGACGAAAGCGGAAGTATTGGCAGCCCGTTATAAAGATATCAATCCGGCGATTGAGCTGACTGTCCTCCCTGTTTACCTGAAAGATGAGAATATACCGGAACTGCTGGATGCCGATAAATATGATTTTATAGTAGACGCAATTGATACAATCAGTCCGAAGTGCTTCTTGATTTATGAGGCGATGAAACGGCATATCAAGATTGTGTCCAGTATGGGAGCGGGAGCGAAAGAGCGATATCTCTCAGGTCCGTTTTGCAGATCTTTGGGATACTTATCATTGTGGACTAAGTAAGGCGGTGCGGAAACGTTTGCAGAAAATGGGAATGAAACGTAAACTTCCGGTAGTATTCAGTACCGAACAGGCTGATCCGAAAGCTGCCGTATTGCTGACTGAGGATGAACAGAATAAGAAATCAACTTGCGGGACAGTTAGTTATATGCCGGCCGTGTTCGGCTGCTATCTGGCTGGATATGTCATTAAACGATTATAAGTATCATGATAAAACTAGAAGGGATTACGAAAAGCTTCGGTTCATTGCAAGTGTTGAAAGGTATTGATCTGGAAATTAACAAAGGAGAGATTATTAGTATTGTAGGCCCGAGCGGTGCGGGTAAGACTACGTTGTTGCAGATAATGGGCACTTTAGATGAACCGGACGCAGGTGTGGTACAGATTGACGGAACTGTAGTGAGCCGGATGAAGGAGAAAAAGAACTCTCTGCATTTCGTAATAAGAATATAGGTTTCGTTTTTCAGTTTCATCAATTGCTGCCGGAGGTCACCGCATTGGAGAATGTGATGATTCCCGCGCTTATCGCTGGAGTATCTTCGAAAGAGGCGCACGAACATGCTATTAGAATACTCGATTTTATGGGATTGGGTTGACAGAGCTTCTCATAAACCGAATGAGTTGTCGGGAGGAGAGAAACAACGCGTGGCTGTGGCGAGAGCCTTAATCAATGATCCTGCCGTAATACTGGCGGATGAGCCTTCCGGAAGTTTGGATACTCAAAATAAAGAAGATTTACATCAACTGTTCTTTGACCTGAGAGACCGGCTGGGGCAGACTTTTGTCATTGTGACGCATGACGAGGGGCTTGCCAAAATTACGGACCGGACCGTTCATATAGTGGATGGTATGATTAAAAAAGATTAATTAGAGAACCTAATTTCTAAAAATGCATACCAAAAAAGGTAGAGTCTTGCAAGTGTTCTATCTTTTAGCTATATATTTATAGTCGCTTCTCTACGGAAGTCTGTGAAGATGATAGTAGAGTGTTTGTTTTGTTTGTGTGTGATGCATTCTTGTCTGGTGTGATAGGAATGCATCTTTTTTTTATTTATTACAAACGAGGAACTATTCATAACAAATATAGGGCTCTAATCCGTTTCGCAAATCAATGTATTGAATTCCTCATAAAGTGATAATTGCTTGAGGTTTGTCAAGATCCCTTTTTTTTTCGGTATTCCACAATAACCTTTGGCTTGATAGTAGTTTATATACGGATGATGCATCATCCGTTCGATACTTGCCTTATTTACATTGATGCGGCGGTCTGATGGGTGTCAATGGAAAACCACGGACGGAGTTTCTCTGCTTTTAGATGTTTCTCCTGTAATTGCTCTATTTTAAAAAGCCCCCTAGCTGTGTCCGGTAATTTACAATCATACGGGCAATGGCAGCTTCCGATACCTGGAATCTTCTTAAGTTCGGTCGTGTCTGCTTCATTCAGGTTGATGACGGTGCCCGGGCTGATATTTAAACAGGGTGTCCTGCGGCATGCTTTTTGCGGTTAATTAATCGTACCGTGTCTTTATTTTTGTCGAACTGAGGAATCTTCTGTAATTTGTATATAAGGACGAAGAGTCTGGATATTGTTCTTCCGTCAGGAGTCCATATATCTTTCGGAAATCTTCTGGGTGGCGGAACTTACCCTTTGTTTCTTGCGGTAGTGCAGGATGTTTTTAGCATCCACGGAGGCAATCCCAATGATATAAAAGTAATGGAATCGGCAGTGTTCGGATCGAATATAGAGAGCCTGACTTCTTTTGGTGAATGATTTTTCGGAGAATCCCCGGACTTTTTTTGAGGTTTTATTTCTTTGATCGATGAAATGAATTTGTTGTATTCTTATCTTGAACTTCTCATCTCTCTGCAGTCGGTATCTTCAGCGCGTGTAGAAAAAGGAGAAGAGTTTAGGGGCGGCATAATACTCCTAAAATAAGAACGACAAGGACGATAATGCCTTGTCGTTCAGTTTTAGTGAAATAAAAAAAGTCTTTCCACATTATAGTTTGATGAATCCTAGCTCATTGATGAATATTAATGTAATAGCGATTGGTGCGATATATTTTAATATAAAGATGATGAGTTTGTATACCGGTACCTTTAATTGAACCGTCATTGGTAATCTCCGACCATACAATCTTCTTATCAAGATACCAGCCGGTAAAGAGAGAAATACAGAGCCCGCCGAGCGGCAACATGATTTTAGCCGTAACAAAGTCGAAGAGGTCGAACATTCCCAACCCGAAAATCGTGAATCCTTTCGTCGTCACTCCGAGGGATAGTGAACAGAATATTCCCAAAAAGATACATCCTCCGGTCACGAGTCTTGCTGCTTTTCCACGGGATAAGTTGAATTCCTCGTGCAGATAGGCGGTTACTACCTCATGCAGGGAAATCGTAGAAGTTAAAGCAGCCATTGCCAGCAATGCGTAGAACATCACAGAGAATATATATGCTAGTATGGGAACTCCGCTAAATGCCTGTTGGAATACATTAGGCAGAGTGATAAAGATGAGACTCGGACCCGAATCAGGTTGTATGCCTACGGAGAAAGCGGCCGGGAAGATGATAAATCCGGCTAGTATCGCCACGAAAGGTATCGAATGATTCCTACACTGAAAGCCGTTTTTGTCAGGTTGGTCTCTTTGCTGAAACAAGAGGCGTACGTACAAAGACATCCCATTCCCAGGCTTAATGAGAAGAAGGCTTGGCCCATAGCACTCAAAAATACATTTCCGTCCACCTTGCTAAAGTCGGTCTTGAGTAGGAACTCGATGCCCGCACCGGCTCCCGGTAGAGTGACCGAGCAAACAACCAATATAACTATAATAATAAATAGGGTAGGCATCATAATCTTGGAAGATTTCTCGATTCCTTTTTCTACCCCTTTCACGATGATGAAGTGCGTAATCAGCAAGAATGCCACCAACCATACAACCGGTCTCCACGGGTTACTGGAGAACTGTTGAAAAGAGGAGATGAATTCTCCGGAGGTTTTTCCTGCAAAACCATTAGTAGCAGCTTCGAGAATATATTCGAGCGTCCACCCTGCAACTACGGCATAATAACTGAGAATCAGGAAACCTGCCAATACTCCCATACGGCCCACCCAGCGCCAATGTGTACCGGGAGCTAATTTTTGGTAAGCCCTTGCTGTGTTAGCTCTCGAACGGCGTCCTATCAGGAACTCGGCAATCATAATAGGCAATCCCAAAGAAGAATGCAGCCTAAATAGATCAATATAAAAGCAGCGCCTCCATGGTTTCCTGTTTCATAGGGAAACCTCCATATATTACCCAGCCCTACTGCCGAGCCTGCAGAGGCAAGTATAACGCTAATTTACTACCGAAGTTCGCTCTATCATTTTTTGTCATAAATCTTGTTTTATCTTACAAATCGTTATAAAATATACGTATTAAAGCGCAAATATAGAAAATGATACTTATATTTGCACGAAATATGTAATATTATTTAGATATGCTATCTTATATTAAGAAATATCCTATCTCGCTTTTTATTATCCTGACAGTGATTTACCTGTCATTCTTTAAACCGCCTAAGACGGATTTGAATGAAATACCTAACTTGGACAAATTAGTGCATATTTGTATGTATTTCGGTATGTCAGGTATGTTGTGGCTGGAATTTTTGCGTGCACATCGCCGGGACGAGGCACCGTTGTGGCATGCTTGGGTAGGCGCATTCCTTTGCCCTGTACTTTTTAGTGGTTGTGTGGAATTGTTGCAGGAATATTGTACTACTTACCGGGGTGGAGACTGGTTGGATTTTGCGGCCAATACAACAGGGGCGGTTCTGGCTAGTTTAGTGGCCTATTATGTCGTACGACCGAGGATGAAAATAAATAAGCAGTAAAAGGCAACCTATGAACAACAACGGTGAATGATAAACGGGGAACGGTAAACGGTGAATAATGGATATGATATAGTCAACCATTATTCACCGTTTACCGTTCACCGTTTATCATTCCGGCTTTATAGAAATTCTACCGTTGAACTAAGTTTGATTCCATTGGAACCTTTAATGAGAATAGTATATCCTTTGGGTTTATCTTCTTGCAAATCCTTTATAACTTCCTGCACATTTTGCCCCTGCATAAGTTTTAAAAGAATGTTCACTTGCGGCAAACTGTTCTCCCACGAGCCATACTTTCTCAAAATTACTTTCTTTGATGTAGTCAACGATTTTCTGGTGTTCGGTTCCGGGCTATCAGCACCTAGTTCGCGCATATCTCCCAGTAGTAGCATTTTGTGGGGAACTGTCATATTCCGGAAGTTTTGCAAGGCAGCCATCATGCTGGTTGGGTTTGCGTTATATGCGTCGATGATAAGCGTGTTATTTTCTGTCTTTTTAAGTTGGGAACGGTTGTTCTGTGGCGTATACTCTGCCAGAGCTTTTATCGATCTTCTTTGTTTCCACTCCGAAGAAACGTCCGATAGTGATTGCAGCCAGGGCATTGGGGAAATTATATTCTCCGATCAATTGTGTACAGACTTGATGGGCTTCACCGTCTTTACCGGCTTTCCATTCGAAAGCAAGATAAGGCGAATTGCCGGTAATCCGAGCCATTGACATAGAGATCATCTTCTGTTTCCATAAGAAATCAGGTTCAGTCCCTGTGAGATATTCATCAAATAGGGGTTATCGTGATGGATAAAGGTGATGGCATCTTTCTTTGCGGAGGAAATCATAAAAAGCTCTCCTTTGGTCTTGATAACTCCTTCGAAAGAACCGAATCCCTCCAGATGAGCTTTTTTGCCTACGTTAGTGATAATGCCATAATCCGGTTCGGCTATTTCACAAAGGAATTTGATTTCCCCTGATGATTGGCACCCATTTCAATGACGGCAAGGTCATGTTCCGGTTTTAACCGTAGCAGGGTAGTCGGTACGCCGATGTGGTTGTTGAGATTACCTAAAGTATAGAGTATTGTGGGCTTGGCAGAGAACGCTGGAAATTAATTCTTTGGTTGTTGTCTTTCCATTAGTGCCGGTATATACCGATAACTCGTGTTCCGAGTTGACGGCGATGATAGTTGGCAAGCTGTTGCAATGTTTGCAGACAATTGTCCACAAGTATATAGCGTTGGTCGCCTTCTACGGCATACTGTATTTCATCGATAATGGCAAACGCGCATCCGAGTCCAATGCAAACTTGGCAAATGCATTACCGTTGAACGACTCACCTTTCAAGGCGATAAACAAAGAACCGTCCGGGCAATTCCGGCTATCAGTGGTTACTGATTGACAATCCAGAAAAATCTGGTAAATAGCAGAAAGTTTCATAACCTGAACATCTATTTAAAACGTTGCAAAAGATAGGCTATTCTTTCGGATTTGATGGGAGTTCGGGCAGTTTTTTGCTTAGGCATATATCAAAAGGAAGAGTCAGGATCATCCGGCATCCTTCTGTGTAAGAAGTGTCGATCCGGAGGCTGCCTCCTAACTTTTCGGCAATACTCCGGCATATCGGAAGTCCGAGCCCGGTGCCCTGCGTGAAAGAGTTCATTTTGTAAAAACGTTCAAATACTGCTTCCTGTTGGTCTTTCGGGATGCCTGTTCCTGTATCGGTGACACTGATTTCAATCTTCTTTTTCAGCTTCCGATATGGAATAAGCGATGCGAATACTTCCATGAGTCGTAAATTTAGCGGCATTATGTGCGAGGTTGTTCAATACTTGTGATATACGTTCCTGAATTACTGCGTATGAGCAGGCTTTCTCTTTCAGGTTCGAATAAAACCTCCACATCTTTCTGCGTGTTATCTTTGGCAACTTCAGATGCAAGTTGACAGATCGCATGAAGGTCTGTTTCGATATTCGTCGGTGGGCAGTTGTTCATATTGATCCAGTTCGGACAGCGTGAGCACATCAGTCACCAGTCGAAGCAAGTCGTTACTGTTGCTTTTGCTCTATGATATTGACAAACTCCTGTGTTTCCGGACTATTGCTGTAATGGTCGCTTAATATCTTGTGAGAAGCCTACGATAATCGAGTTAAGCGGTGTACGAATCTCATGTGTCATACTTTCAATAAACGTTGTCTTCATCCGGCTGCTTGCTTCCGGCTATATCTTTGGCTTTGTGCAATTCTTCCCTTTGATACCATAAGTTCTTCATTCCTTGTTTTTAAGTTCAAACTCTCTGAAACTTTCAGTTTGCGTTTCAAGAAATTTTCTCTATAAAGGAATATGAATAAGATACCTAATAAAATAATCAATGAAATAATCAAGGTTGTTTTATTATGCAACTCCTTCTCTTGTGCCTGAAGCATGAGTTCTTTCTTTTCGGCATTGAGTTTTTCTACATTTAATAAGGTGGCGAATTCGCTGCTGGACACTTGTTCATTGGCTATTTTCAAAGAGTCATCCGCGTTGATGTACATTTGCAGATATTTGACCGCCAGGTTCATATTCCCCCATCTTTTGGTAGATTTCTCCCTTGTGCGGTAATGAATGCTGCTAAGTATGCTTTCGCTTAAACGACGTTCTTCTTTTTCCTGCATCTTTGCGGCTTCCAGCGCTTTCTGATATTGTTTGGTCTGCTGGTAGTATAAACATTCTATATTATACAGTCTCTTTTTTGATAGACTCCAGTCTTTTGTCCCTGTTCAAACGCTGTCTGACACTCCTTCAGTAATTTTTCGGCAGCTTGAAAGTCGCCGAACTTTGCTGTAGTAGTCTACAAATTCCAACTTGGCAGATATTTGTTGCGTAGAGGAATTGGCAGTCGCAATGGCTTTTTCCACAGCAGCTAATGCTTCTTTTTTGCTTTTTCTGGTTGATGTAATAGTTGGCTATCTGGGCATAGGTCTGGGAGATGTTGTAGTTTTCGATCTTGTATTTTTCAGTCAGTTCGATTTCTTTCAATCGCCACTCGAACGCCATCGAATCGAATCTTTTGATGGTGTAGATTTGCGACATGATGTTATAGCAACGGGAGAGGCCGGTCTTATCATCCTCTTCTTGAGCTTCTTTTAACATGTTTTGCACTTCATAAAGTGCTATGTTTGTTCTGCTTGTTTTTAGGTAATAGGTAATTAATCTATTAGCCCATGCGAAGTAATAGTATTTAGGCTGATGAGTGGCCTTGGCGAATTCTTTTTACTTTGTTGGTATAGTGGATTACGCTGTCTTCATTTGTTGCCTGAAAATAATGATAATCCAGTTGGGTGGAAATAGCTACTGCCTGCATTCGTTCGTCCTGCCGTTCGCCGGCACCATTCGGAATAAAGTGTCGGACATATTAAGTACAACAGGCTCTAATAAGTATTCTTGACAACGTTGATAATATTCATAGAGAGTAGAGTCAACATTGAAAGTTTCAGCCTCTTTTTGAGCTTTTTAGCAGTAGTGGTAAAGAACAAAATGAGGAAAAGAAAATCCTACGCGAAATAGGGTTAATCGGCTCATGGTATGAATTTTTTCGGGTTCTTCTATAGTTTGCAAATATACGTTTATTTCTTCTTTTTAGTACGATTGCTTGCTTTTTTTTCTACATTTGTGGGCAATCTAAAAGGAATACTGTCAATGATGAAATCTACGTCTCCTATTTATATAAATGTAAAAGGGCAGTTGCTTGACCTCGCTCCATCCGCAAGTAATGGGTATTCTGAATGTAACTCCTGATTCTTTTTATGCCGGTAGCCGGATGCAGACTGAAGAAGAAATAGCCGCCCGTGCCCGACAAATCTTGATGAAGGCGCTGCTATTATCGATATAGGCGCTTATTCTTCGCGTCCTAATGCAGAACATATTTCTGCCGAAGAAGAGATGAGAAGACTGCGTACCGGTTTGGAAATTCTGAATCGTAATCATCCCGAAGCCATTATTTCCGTTGATACTTTCCGGGCTGATGTGGCGGAAGCATGTGTGAAAGAATATGGAGTGGCTATCATTAACGATATTGCTGCCGGTGAAATGGATGACCGGATGTTTCAGACAGTAGCCGGACTGGGAGTGCCCTATATCATGATGCATATGCAGGGCACCCCGCAGAATATGCAGAAAGAACCTCATTTATGAGAATCTGATAAAGAGAAGTTTTCTTTTACTTTGCGCGTAAAGTTCAGCAGCTTCGTGATTTGGGAGTGAAGGATATCATACCTCGACCCGGGATTCGGATTCGGGAAGACGTTGGAGCATAATTATGAACTAATGGCACATCTCGAAGAGTTCCATATCTTCGAACTTCCGGTATTAGTGGGAGTTTCACGCAAATCTATGATTTATAAATTGTTGGGAGGAACCCCGCAAGATTCATTGAACGGGACAACCATATTGGATACTGTGGCGTTAATGAAAGGAGCGCATATTTTGCGTGTACATGATGTGCGTGAAGCTGTGGAAAGCCTGTCGGATCACAGATTAAAAAAAAATATGACAAATAAGAGGAGGGTGCATGTTTTTTGAATTTGGCATAAAAGATTTTATCGATATTCTGCTGGTAGCTTTTGTTTTGTACTATACATACAAGTTGATGAAAGGCTTCCGGCTCTATCAAGGTGTTCACCGGAATTCTGGTTTTTATACTGATCTGGTTGGTGGTGACTCAAGTGTGGAAATGAAGATTGTTGGGCTCCATCTTCGATACATTGATGAATGTGGGTGTGATCGCGCTGATCGTACTGTTTCAGGACGAGATACGCCGTTTCCTCTTGACTTTGGGATCTCACCGACATGTCAGTGCGCTGGCCCGTCTCTTTAACGGTTCGAAAAAAGAAGTAGTTGAAGCATGACGATATCATGCCGGTGGTAATGGCTTGTTTGAATATGGGGAAGCAAAAAGTCGGCGCACTGATTGTCATAGAGCATAACGTTCCTTTAGACGAAGTTGTCCGTACGGGCGAACTGATTGATGCGGCGATCAACCAACGTTTAATCGAAAACATCTTCTTCAAGAATAGTCCGTTGCACGATGGCGCAATGGTAATCAGCAAAAAACGTATCAAGGCGGCAGGATGTATTCTTCCTGTATCCCATGATTTGAATATACCGAAAGAACTTGGCTTGCGACATCGCGGCAGCTATGGGAATCTCTCAACAGTCGGATGCACACGCCATTATTGTTTCCGAAGAAACGGGAGCTATCTCTGTCGCCTATCGCGGGCAATTTTATCTTCGCCTGAATGCGGAAGAATTGGAAAGTATGCTGACAAAAGAAAACTGATTTTGGTGTTGATGGTCGACTGATTATTTGACCATTGGACTTATGCTGGATATTGCTTTTGTAGGGGAAAATATAAAATGAAAATGGCCCTGTTTGTAGTTATTTTGCTTTATTTCTAACCCTTTTTGAATGATAATTATCCCCTCGGATTTAGGTGAATCGCCTACCTTTGTCGTATACTATTAAAATTCTATTTTGAATAAACCATGAGAAACAGATCATTGCTTTACTGGTACTTTTTACAGTCGTTATCTTTAGTAGTGCACAGGCGCAAACTACTGCCCACAAATTTGAAGCCGGCAAGAATACATTTTTGCTTGATGGAAAACCATTTGTAGTGAAGGCGGCTGAACTTCATTACACCCGTATCCCGCAAGCTTATTGGAAACATCGTATTGAGATGTGCAAAGCATTGGGAATGAATACGATTTGCA
>VOFJ01002085.1_pt1 | contig 21883 bp, 18 predicted proteins | sample 5384081 | NCBI WGS metagenome assembly VOFJ01 (sample SAMN12384729, study PRJNA508395) | human gut metagenome | isolation source: healthy gut I | host: Homo sapiens | reverse complement strand
GGTTTTGTCAGCCAGCAGATCGGCTACCAACTGTGCTTCTTTTGTCATAGCCAAACGCTTGTTTTTCAACAGTCATTATGCTGTCGAAATCATCTGTATTGGTCTCTCTGATTTGTATATTAATTGAATTTATCATTTCATTGTTTTTTGAGCATGTATATCTTGCAGATAGTTATTATCCGCCTTATAGACATGCGATTATACTTATTATATAGAATATGAAAATAACTCTGCCAAGAATATGCCAGAGTATGAATTAAGGGATAACCTTGACAGACTGCCAAAGGTTATTTACTTCACGGACTCCTTCTTAGCTTTACACATAGACCGCAAAGGTAATGCTTTCTATTGCATTATGCTATAGTTTGCAGCGAAAACTATCCATCAATTTTACTTTTTTATTGCTAGAAACTACTTTTTTTCATTTCATTCTCTCCCGGCTGCAACTCCACATTTTTCCATTCCAAAATAGCATACTGATCCGGCATTGCCTTACCATAGCTTTTTCCATTGACAAACAGTTCCGCCCCGGGCTGATTAGTGAATGCAGTAATCGTTTGCAGACGTCGGGAACGTACGGTGTTACGTTTTCCGGCCAGATAAAGGACAGGTTCTTCCTTGTTCCAGTTAGCCTTATAAAAAGTAGAACGCGTCTTTACGTACTTTCCGGTCAAAGGTAACCAGCCCTTTGTCATTAATGCCCGGACGATCACCTTCCGTACGATGAGCCGCACCGAAATCAAACATATTCCACACAAAGCTACCCCATATATAAGGACGGGAAGAAATCGCTTTCCAGTTCTCGATATGATAATAGGTCTGCCAGTTCTCCGGATGCCACCAACTGTTTGGCACGGATTTTACCAACGAATCCTGCTGATGATAAATGCTGGCACCGGCACCATACTCACTGATGGCAATACGGATTTCCGGATAATCTCTATGCATACCGTCCAGCCAGCGTCCTAAATCGGCCGGGGTGCCTCCATACCATCCGTCGTACCGATTCCATGCGATGGCATCCGTTATGAAATTCAAGTCACCCATTTGATTACTTGCCGAAGTGGTAGGACGCGTAGTATCTTCCTGATGCGCCAGCTCATTTAATTCCTTGATATATTCCACCGGATTATCACCGGATTCAAGCAGTTCATTGAACAGCCTCCATACACAGATGGAAGGATGATTAAAATGTTGGCGGATCAGCTCCTTCAGCTGTTCTTTCCCATTGGCACGGAAAGAAGGCAGATTAACAAATCCTTTATCATCATATCCTCCGGGACCGATAACAAGGTATTTCTGCCCAGACAATAATCCCATTCTTATCCATCAGATCATAGAAATAGGTAGCTTGCGGATAATGTGCCAGCCGAACCGCATTCACTCCCATTTCCAGCATCAGGGCTGCATCTTCTTCATGATGCTGAGGACGTAAAGCATTACCCACCTCACTCCTATCCTGATGCCGGCAAACACCGTGAAGAGGCAGATGCTTGCCATTCAAAAAGAATCCCTTATCCGGATCAATCCGATAATAACGAAGTCCTAAAGGCTGCGTCACACAATCTACCAGCTGCCCTCCTCTCGACAGAGAAACCTCCGCCTGATAAAGGAACGGGTCCTGACGGCCATTCCACAGATGAGGATTATTTATCTCAAATGTAAGTTCCTGCTGCAAAGCTGCATTCCCGGCAAGAGTAAGTGTCTGTTTCTGTTGCGCCACCACTTTCTGACCATCCAGCAAACGGATACCCAGTTCTACTTCCTGACCGGCATTATTACCATTTGCCAAATCAACGACCGCCCTTATTTTCGCATATTGATGACTGACACTATCCTGTATCAGACGAACTCCCGGAGATGCATAATTCAAAGGAGAAATACATGCCTCATCAGTGATCAGCAGATGCACATCCCTGTAAATACCGCCATAAAAATTAAAGTCACCCACCAAAGGCATCACGTCCAGTTGTTCTCCATTATTCACCCGCACTAATATAGAGTTCTCTTTTCCATAATTCACCTCTCCGGTTATTTCAAAGACAAAAGCTCCGTATCCTCCACGATGTTCACCGATATGACGGCGATTGATAAATACATCTGCTATACTGTTCGCCCCTTCGAAACGAAGGAAAAAAGACGCTTGCCTTGCCATTCGGGACGAATGAACAGTTTCTTTTCATAATTACCGATTCCCCGTTTATAGTCGATCTTTCCGGACAAAGCATCCTGTGCATTCCAGGTATGGGGCAGATCTACTCTTATTTCCGACCCTTTCTGCACCTGATGCGAGAATCGGAACTTCCAGTTGTCGTTTAATAAAATATCCTGCCGCTGAGCAAATAGCGGCATACTGCAAAACAGAAATAAAGCAACTGCCATCAAACGGCAGCATGACATAATTGGTGTTCTCATATTATTTTTTTAATGATGATTTCTTCACTTTGATAAAAGAAGAGAGTGATTCAACTTTACTCTTATATTTTTTCTCATTGACTCTATTTTTGTTTTCTTCTTTATCTATCCGATGATCGAACAGCATACTTGCTTTCTTCACGTCACCTTTCATCCATTCGGCATAACTAAAACGTTGATCAACCGCATTGTCTCCCCCTTCCCACTGAATATAGACTTCATCCTTCGTCTTAGCCTTCAGATTGCTGAAAACTTTTGCAAAGCTCTGTCCATCCAACTGTTCTGCAGGTTGTGGTATCTGACATAACTCGCACAAAGTAGGATACAAATCTACAAACTCAACCATCGACCGGGTCTTTCCTTTTTTCATTCCGGGCACACGGATAATCAACGGCACATGAGTAGAACGGTCCATCAGATTATGTTTACCCACAAAATCATGTTCTCCCAGATTCCATCCATGATCTCCCAACAGTACCACAATCGTATTCTCCGCCAGGCCTAACTCATCCAGAGCATCCAGCACTTTTCCGATTTGTGCATCCACGTAGCTCAGGCAAGCATAATATCCATGCTTCACTTCCCGCTGAAAATCGGCATCCCCCGTATCAGTCACCCGTGCATAAGCATATATCTCACTCGAATTACGGACCTGTTCCGGCAAGCCTTCCGGTCTGAAACGGTTGGGAGCCAAAGGTATCTCTTCCCGCTTATACAAATCCCAATATTTCTTCGGGGCATTAAACGGCAAATGAGGTTTCCAAAATCCGCAAGCCAGGAAAAACGGCTTGTTCATTTCTTTCATACGCCGCAGGTCACGAATGGCACGTTCCGCCAATTTTCCGTCATCGTATGCCGTATCCGGAACATCTGCTGACTCGCAAAACGGTCCGCGCATAGTCTTGGGATTGATCGTCTTGCCCGATTCTGAGTTCATCCAAAGTTCCCATTTATTATATTCCGCCCAATATACATCATATCCATTCGGATGATTCCGGTAAGGAGGTTCGCTCCACGATTCCGCATGATCGCTCATGTGGTGAAAAACCTTGCCATCCGAAACAGTATGATAACCATTCTTTGTGAACCATCCGGAAAGAGGTATAGCCTCCGGACAATCCTTGCTGGCATAAGCCGAGAAATTCACAAAACGATCGGGATAGTGAGGATATACGCCTGTCAGAAGGCTGGCACGGGAAGCGCCACTCACCGGAACATTGCAATAAGCGTTCTGAAACAAGACTCCGCTCGATGCCAGACGATCCATATTCGGAGTCTTGACCGCCTCCACTCCGTAACAACCCAGTTCGGGACGCATATCGTCAGCCATCAGAAAAAGAACATTCATTCTGGAAACATCGGAGACATTGTGCTGCGCCTGCACAGCAGAGGCCATACAGCAAGCTGTCCCGCAAAGAAGGGTATATTTTACCGAAATAGCGTTCTTCATTTTATAGTTTAAATTTTCAAGACCTGCAATATACAAAATATTACAGGTCTTGCCTCTGTTTTTACTCAAAAAATTATTTAGTCCATACCGGATTCTGTTCCAGATTCGTATTCAGTGCCAGTTGCTTCAGAGGCAGCGGATACAGGTAATAATGTTCCTGCCATCCGAGCGGAGCGTCAAAGAAGTAAACATACCCTTCGTCATTACTCGGTCCGCCGGTTACTTTCAGATTTTTAGCCGAAGCTCCCGTCACATATACTCCCAACGGGCGTTTATTGACATAGTCTCCTTTTTTCCATCTGCGAAGGTCATCCAGACGGAATCCTTCCCCCATCAGTTCCACACGTCTCTCCCTGCGTACCTCCCACAGAAGAGCAGGAACAGAAGGATCACGGGCCGTATCAAAATCATCTGTAATGTCTTCGACCGTCATTTTCGCTACATGTCCGCGTGCACGAAGTTTATTAATGGATTTATCGGCAGCCGTCTGATCAAACTTACCTAATTCGCACATGGCTTCGGCATAATTCACCATTACCTCTCCTACACGGAACAAAGGCGCATCTGTCGTATTCACTCCATTGGCATTGGTAGCTACGGTATGCGTATTATAGTACTTCCATACCCAGAATCCCATTTGGGAAGCGTTCCAGCCCTGTCCCCAATTCATATTCTTAAAGTGAGGTTGTCCTTGCACGGTGAATCCTTTAAAGTTGGAAGACGGCAAACGATGATAAGTTTCACCGGAAATCGTAGCCATTAAATCTATAAATTCCCTGTCCTGTGCATCATCCGTATATTTCCAGTCGGCCGTGCTCGGACCATTTTCTTTCTTTACCATATAGGGAGGACATATCGTCAGATACAACCGGTAATCACGGTCGCGGAACTGTCCATAAATCTCCTTATCACCGCCATACCGACTGGTGGTAGTACTTACCGGACGACCATCCGTACACAGATAACTGTCTACCGCATCCTTTGTCGCCTCAATATAAGATTCACCGGTACGCACCATACGTGTCAGACCATGCATCAACTGACCGGTTTCATAGGCTTTATACAAGATAATGCCCGTTACTCCATCCAAAGATTCCGAATTGAAAAGCTCGTCATACTGTGGATGCACATTCGGATAAACCTTCAAGACTTCTTCCGACGCACGTACACATTCTTTCAAGTAAGTCTCGGCATCAGACAATCCATGATACTTCCGCCAAGTACCCTCGAACAAGGCAAAACGGGAAATAAGTGCCTGCACCACAGATATACCAATGGTGTTTTTGCCATCGTCCGCACCGATATGTGTCTCCGCATATTTCAGGTTGGACAGGATATTCGAAGCCACCAGATCGCGACTATCCCGTTTGCCGTACAGTTCCGGACTGTCTTCTTTCAACGCATTCTCCACCCAGGGGATATCTCCAAAGCGGGAAAGCATCTGAAAGTATTTATATGAACGGAAGAAATAGCCGACACTGCGCCAGTGCTCCTTCTCCGTATCATTCATCTGCGAACCATCGATATTGTCCCAGCATCAGATTTACCCGGCGGATATAGTCGTAATCCCATTCCTTGACTTCATCTGTTGCCTTCGCCTTCTGGTATGCCCACTGCCCTTCATATCCGGACAAACCTTTGATCATATTGTCCGACTCAAAATCACCACGGAAAATTTCATCCGTTTGCCCTGTATCATACGTATATCCGAAGAACACGTTATATAATCCCCATGCATACGTTTTGAAGTTATCATAGGTAGTAAAGACTGTCGCTTCCGTCTGTTGTCCTTTCGGATAAACTTCCAGAAAAGAGTCATTCAAACAAGACGACATCAGCAAACAGAGACTAATGCCCGTACCCAGTATATATTTCTTCATAACAATTACTCTTTTAAATAGTGAAACAATCAGAATGAAAGGTTGATACCAAACGAATACTGCCGCATATACGGATAGGTAAAACCGCGTTGTCCCAAGTCATCCGTTACCGAACGTTCCGGATCGAGTCCTTTCGGCAAATGATCGAATGTATAAAGATTCTCACCGCTAAAGAAGACAGCCAGATTATTGACACCGATCTTAGTCATCCACTTGGACGGGAAATTATAAGATAAGGTGATGTTCCGGATACTCAGGTAGGAACCATCCTGCAGATAACGGGTCTGAATACGTGTATTGGCAGCTGTATTTCCGGCAGCTTTCTCATACAGACGGGGAAATAGCTGTCTGTGCGCTCCGGCGTCCAGTAATTCAGTTGTGTGTCATATACCGTCGTCCATGCGTCATAGTGCGGATAGAACAAGTCATTCATAATCCACAAATCACGTTTGCCTACTCCCTGCAACAGGAAAGATAAAGAGACCCCCTTCCAGTTTGCACCACCGTGGATGCCATACTGATAACGACGGGTACTATTACCGATGATCTTACGGTCGCCCGGATCTTTCGTCGTACTTGTACCTCCGTTGATAATATCGTTGTCATCCAGATCTTTATACAGGATATCACCCGGATTCGGATTGTAGCCTTCCACTTTTGGAATGCCTGCTTTCAGCTTGCCATCGGCATCAAAATCATCAACAGTATACAGGCGGTCGGTAACATACCCCCAGATTTCACCCAGTTCCATACCTACACGGTAAGTATCTTTATCGTTCTTATCCTTGCCGAAGAGACCTGTCTCGTTATTATACTTGGTAATCTTGGTTTTAGCATCATAAAGGTTGAAGCCCAGATTGTATTTCACTTTTCCGATCTGATCGTTCCAGTCAACAGTGATTTCCCAACCTTTGGAACGAAGATCAGCCGTGTTCTGTAAAGGGGCACTTGCACCCAGTACAGCCGGTAATTCCGCTCCCGGAGCGAGCATACCTTTCGTATCACGACGATACCAGTCGAATACAAGATTCAGCCTGTTGTTCAATAAACCCAGATCAAAACCGACATCGACAGTCGTCACTTTCTCCCAGGTAAAACTGTTACTGACCAATGCAGCTGGTTTAAGGGTAGTTACCTTGATACCCGAAACAGTCCAGTAAGCCTGCTCGGCATCCATGCCCGGAATATAAGCGTAAGGAGTGATACTCTGATTGCCGATATTACCCCACGAAGCACGCAATTTTAAGTTAGACAATACGGATGTCAACGGTTTCATAAACGCTTCTTCGCTCACACGCCATCCGGCAGAGACAGAAGGAAAGAAACCGAAGCGACTGTCTTTCGGAAATTTGGAAGAGCCGTCATAGCGTCCGTTCGTTTCAATCAGATATTTGCCGGCAAAGGAGTAGTTGATACGATAGAATAATCCTCTTACTGTATAGCGTTCGAATTTATCTTTAGCGAAATAATCTCCTGTAGCCTGCGATATAGAAGGAAGGTCTTCGTTAATCATGTTCATACGCGACATTTCCGCATAGCGATAGTCACTGCTCTCCTGATTGAAACCTCCCATCACCGTTACATCATGTTTGCCCCATGTGTTATTGTAGTTTCCGTAGAAGTTCAAGGCATTATAATCGGTAATGCTTCGTTGGAGTTTTCATACTTAGAGTTTGCCGTCGAAGTCTCTTTCACAAAGTTACCTCCGTGGGCATAATAGAACTTCTTTTCAAACTTGGTCTTTTCATTACTCAGATGGTTGTATGTATATTCACCCACCAGTTTGACGTTCTTCAAAGGAGTAATCGTCACCTTTCCGAAGATACGGATATTGTTTTTTCTGGATAGTCGTCGGATAAGCAAGATTAATCAGATTCCGGGGAGTATTAATCGGTAGTTCTTCTCCGTCGATATTCATTGTTCCGGTAGGGAAATAAGACGGGAAGGCAACGGCTGCTCCCCAGATTCCATATCCTCCCGAAGTCTCCGGCAATTCTGATTTCGAGTTCGTGTATTTGATATCCAGTTCCGGAGTAATCCATGAGAATACGTCCGAACGGATATAAGAAGACACATTGTAACGTTTATACGCATCCTTGTCCGAGGCCAGCACTCCATTCTCATCGACCATACCGAAAGACAAACGATAAGATATATCTTTCGTGCCGCCACCTACAGAAAGATTGTGCGTCTGCTGGAAACCGGTCTCCATCATATCATCAAACAGATTGGTTTCTGCCAGACTATAGCGCAATCCGTCCACCATTGCATACCCATCGGGATAAGCCGAAGGATTGGCATTGTATTCTTTCAATAAATCCAGCCACGTATCCACATTCTGTCCACTCTGATAGTTGATGGTTCCCATGTCTTTATAAGCCTGCACCGTCTGAAGCGGTGTTGCCTTACGAGGCATATTGGCAGGTCTGCTAAATGAGAAATTGTTAGAATAATTAATAGAAAGCCTGGTTGAATCCGATCCTTTCTTTGTCGTAATCAGAATGACGCCAAATGCGGCACGTGCCCCGTAGATAGCCGAAGAAGCAGCATCTTTCAAGACCGTTACTGATTCAATATCATTCGGATCGAGCATATTGATATCCATTTCTACGTTATCCACCAGAACCAACGGTTTGCCATTCTTATCCAGACTGTTGACACCACGGATATTGAAACTCATTTCCTCTCCTGGTCTACCGGAGTTACCCGTAATCTGCAAACCGGGCATCGCACCTTTCAAGGCATCGCTGACCGACACTACCGGACGGTCTCCCCAATACTTCATCCATCTTCACGCTGCTTACCGCACCAGTCAGATTCGCTTTCTTCTGTACACCGTAGCCTACTACCACCACTTCGTCAATCAGACGGCTGTCTTCTTTCAGAGCAATGTGCAAAGGAGTCTGATTTTTGACAACGACTTCCTGCGTAGCATATCCGATATAAGACACGGATAATCGTGCATTCGGAGTCACCGACAGAGAAAAGTTTCCATCCATATCCGTAATCGTACCTTCCGTAGAATTCAGCACTTTCACATTGGCACCAATCACTCCTTCACCCGAAGGATCGGTCACTTTGCCTTTCAGGACAAACGCTTTTCCCTGTTCCTTTTCAGGCACTGCGGCATGGAATATGACCACCCGGTTTCCGTTCACTTCATAACTGATCCCCGTACCGGTCAGCAGTTGGGCCATCACGTCATTAATTGTACCCTTGTCCACGTTCACAGAGACTTTCTTATTCAGGTCAATGTCGTTATTGCGAATCAGAAAAGAATAATTTCCCTGCTTCCTGACTACTTCAATGGCTTCTTTCAAAGTAACGTTATCTGCTTTCACACTGAACTTCTTGTTTTGTTCCTGTGCTGAAAGTTGAAAACCTGTCAGGACATTACTTAGGGACAAAAGCAGAAACATCAATAATGTTTTTCTTATTATCAATCTCATTTTTATCACTATTAAAGGTTAACATATAGTTATTTATCGTAGCTGCGGACTGCCGATATATCTATCGGCTGTGTCCATTTTCTTTCTCCTTCCTTTTATCTTACCCCCTTTTTTTATCGGTAATAAAGATGGTGTCACCACTGACTTTCCACGTGTATTGTTTCTCAACGTTGATTTCGTGTAATATATCATAAATATTCTGATTGCTGTCGAAGGAACCGGAGAAGTGTTCGGCCTTCAGACGTTCGCTTTCTATGCTGATCTTCACCTGGAATTTACGTTCCAGACGATGGGCAATATCAGCGAATGAAGCATTCTCGAAGGTCAACCCGCCATCCAGCCAATCGCAGGCTTTACTTGCATTAGTCTTCAGCTTTTCCATTCGTCCGGTGTTCTTGTTATACAGTGCCTGCTCATTCGGGAATAATTTCATCACAGAATTAGCAGACGCCGATAAATTCACCCTGCCTTCCAGCAGAGACACCATCACATAATTATCGTCATCATAAGCACGGACATTGAATACCGTGCCGACTACCTGCACCTGCACATCGTTCGTCTTCACGAAGAAGGGAACCTCTGCATTTTTCGCAACTTTAAAGTATCCTTCGCCATCCAACGTCACATTACGTTCGCGGATACCAAACCCACGGTGATAGCGCAATACAGAACCTGCATTCAGAGAAACCTCCGTCCCGTCAGGAAGAACGATATTCGTTCTCGATCCGGCAGGAACCTTGATTTCGTAAGGAGAATCGGCGTTGGTATATACTTCCGTCAGATTTTCCGTATACGTATACCAGAAATAGTTGCAGCCGATCAGCAGAATAACGGCGGCAGCCACTTTCAGCCAGACAGTATCAGTTTCCGGACAGGCTTCGAAGAGGCAGGAGCAGTCATTCTCTCCTTTGTCCGCACTAAATTGGAGTCTTCTATTTCTGCAAACGACGGTACGGAAGAAAGTGCCCATACGGCAGACATTTCCCGGAAAGTCCGGGCAGCTGCTTCATTGGAAGCCAGAAAGGCAAGCAACGTTTCTTTTTTTTCTTCATCGGTACTATTGCCCGACAAATAATTACTAATCTGTAATTCCAGTTCTTCTTTATCGTAATATTCTATCATAAACCGTTCTTTTTTCTATGGTGTATATAACTAGATACGCAATAAAAAAAGAAACGTTTAAAAGAAAAGCGATTTTTTTTAAAGAAACATCAAAATAGCTATCATATAGGGAGTACCAAGGGATTCGCGCAATTTAGTCAGCGCAATTTTCATCTGCACCCTGACGGTGGCGACATTAATATTCTGCTCTTCCGCAATTTCGCTGTACGATTTGCCTTCATACAGGCTCGCCTTTAAAAACAGCACGGCATTTGGCAGGGAGTTCCTCTACTTTCCGCAGAATGATCTCGTTCATTTCACTGCTTTCCAATGCCTGCAATGGATTGTCGGAAGAAAGAATATGATTTTCTAGAAAAGCCCATGTTTCCTCCATCTGTTCGGTCATTATGCGCTCATTAAAAGCGGAAGACCGCAAATAACTGATACTTGCATTCTGTATAGCCCGACGAAGATACGGAAGGGCAGGATAAGTGATATGGTGGCGATTCTGCCAGAAAGAGACGAAGACATCATTGACTATTTCACCGGCGACTCTCTTGTCATGTACATAGTAAACAGCTATCGCACACAGGTATAAATAGTACGTATGATAAATTTTATCAAATGCTTTGGTGCTACCGTGATTCAGTTGTTCGATTAGTTTTTCAGAGACTTCTGGTAAATTCATTCGTTCTTTTTCTTTAAGGGACGGGTGCAAATATAGCGATTAATTCAGAAACTCAAAATTCCGGTTATTAAAACCGGAACTTTGAATCGTGAATTATAACCCCATCGGTATCTTCAACAGATACCATACGATAAACAGCAATGTCCATGCTGCCAGAATGCACAAGGAGTACCTCCATGTATATTTCAGCAATGATCCGTATGTGATCTGTTTATCATATTGCCGCATATACGTCAACACCAGCGGCATATAGAATAAGAAAGGAGTAATGGCATTCGTCGAACTGTCTCCGATACGAAAAGCACACTGCGTGACGTCCGGCGAAATCCCCATCTGCGCAAACATCGGGATGAAGATGAAAGACATAAATGCCCATTTGGAAGTGGCGGATACCATAATCAGATTGATAAATGCCCATGTAAACAGGATAAACAAGATGAGTGCGGACAAAGGAGCCGGCTCAAAAGAAGAAAGCAGGTCCGCTCCCATAATCGCAAGACACTTGTCCAAATGAGAATACTCGAAACAGGCAAACATCTGGGCAGCAAAGAAAGCAATAACGAAATACACACCCAGCAGTTTGATCGGCTGGGTAAGTCCTTCAATCACATCATTATCGCTGCGATAACGACCGGAACTGAACCCATAAGCCATCCCCGTAAAGCCTGCGCCCAGAGATAGCAGAAACAGGATACCGGCAATGAAGGGCGAATGCATCAAACCTCCGTTAACGCCACGCAGGATACCATAGGAAGAGAAAGTAAGCCACAAAATAAGGGCAACGTATATCCCTGCCACTACGACAGCCACCATCAGCGCACGACGTTCTTTCCGTGACAAAGGGCGGTAGGCTTCGACTTTCACACTTCCCTCATATTTTCCTAAGTTCGGGAGAAGCCATTTCTGAGTCACCCAATAAACGATCCCTGTAATTACCACTGTCGAAGCGCTCATAAAGAAGTAGTTGCACAGCGGCTCCGTGTTTCCCTGATATCCCATCAGTGTGAGCGCGGCTTCCTGAGTGGTATGCGCCAAGAGCGGGTCCATCGTACTCAGTACGATATTGGCACTATATCCGCAGGCCACGGAAACGTAAGCCGTCACAATCCCCGCTATCGGATGAAGTCCCACCCACTGAAACAGCATGGCGGCAATGGGAAGCAGAATAATATAACCGCCGTCACCAATGACGTTCGACAGCAATCCGAGGACAATCACCCACAGGATAACTTTTCTTTTCTCTTTCCGGTTTCCCACTCCCCAGACGGATGCACGCATCGATAAATCCGGAATGTTGGGCCACACCCCAGTCCGAACATGGCGATAATCACCATGCCAAGCGGAGCAAAACCGGTAAAATTCTTGATAGCATTCCGCAACCACCAGCGAATTCCCTCAGGACTCAGCAGGCTTTGCACCCGAATATCCTCCCTGATTGCGGCAGCGTTACTTTCAGTCCGTAGATATCACATATCCACGAAAGAAAGACCACCGCCATTGTCAGCAGCAGGAACATCGTAGCGGGATGCGGCATACGCCATTTACTCTTCATCAGCTTCCAGATTATCCAGATCGATAATGCGTAATTCCAATGCACGGACAGCCAGACGGGTCGCGTTCACCCCCACCCGTTCTCCATTCGGGAAGAGACGTCCGATCAGGTCATTCTGTCGTTTCTCCAGTGATTTCACGCCAAATGGCATCCCTTTCAGGTTGGCAATCATATCTTTGGTGTAGCCTAATGCCAGATGGCGAAGAAAACGCTCGTCATATTCATCAATATCATAGTTGATTACCGCTTCCTGACGCTTGGCATCATTCGCTACCGACTTTTTGAAACGATCTACGATCTTCTCCAGAATCGGATAGTTGAATACCAGCTTCTTGCCGTCCATCACAGCTTGTACGTCTGTCTTGGTCAGCAATTCTCCTGTTTTGAGAATAATGCCATCCGCTCCTGCATTCAGCACATCCACCCACAGTTTTTCATTCAGTATTTCCCCCGTAAAGATCAATACACGAACCCCCTTATAACGTTTGAAAATATTCCGGCAGATATCAACGCCAATCGTCGTAGAACCTCCCAGTCCCAAATCCAGCAAAACCAGATCGGGAAGCTGCGCTTCCATCAACGGCCAGAACTCGCTTTCTGTCATTGCCGTGCCGATCACTTCTGCGTTGGGTATCTCATGACGGAAAATTTCTTCTGTGCCTTTCAATTCCAGTTTTACGTCCTCTACAATAATAACTTTAAACTTCTGTTCTTCCATTTTATTTATCTAATAACTTTTATGTGTCTTCTTCTTTATCTGCGTGGGATGGTGAAGTAAACCGTAAATCCTCCCCCCTTCTGCCGGTTCGGCATTGATACGGCATCCCCTGCGCCCCGCAAATTCATCATGGTCACGGATTATCTGCTTGCATATCAGATATTCCGTTCCACGCAATTCTCCTTTTTTTCACCGGAAGTCATACGAGCCAGGTTCGGATAGAACAACTGGTTCAGCTCCGTCACACTCTTCTCGCGTCTGGTATCCGTAAAAAGGAAACGGATATATTCGTTATCCTTACGAGCCTGCAAACGTATCACTCCTTCTTCACGAACCGCCAACGCTTCATCAATCAGATTCTCAAACAGGAAACGCAACTGATTCACGTCACCGATCACTTTGGCTTCCATCGGTTCTATGATTAGTTCTACCTTTTCCGTCCGATTTTTCGTGACCTTCCTGAAGTATTTTCCAGCAGCATCAAAAAGCTCCTGTACCGGAATCGTATTCCGGCGGAAAGTAACCTCCTCCAGCTGTCGAGCAGCGCATGAACTCAGAATCGTAAAGATCCCTTTATAATATTCTATCAGTTCTGTAATCGTTTCCACAGCTTCCCGTTCATCCTTTTCCGGAAGGTTCTGCGTATTCAACCGACCAATAATCTGTTTAATCTTGTTCGGATAATAAATTGTCTCATGTTTAATCGTCGAAAGACAGTTATCAAGCACCATGTTCTGCACATGAAGCATACTGTCTTCCCCACGAAGCACGGCGTGTTTCCTCGTGTGCCGACTCGATATCCCGGTATTGCGTGGCAAGCTTTACCACTGCATTGAACACCACAATCGATACATAACGTGCTACCAGCTCAAAAAGAAGATGATCCGTTTCCTGTTGCGTTCCTTCCCTCCGTTCCAGATAAAGCACACCTACACATTGATGCTCACCTCCGGCTTCCACCATCAACGGAATCGCCTGCAAATTCTGTTCTGAGAGATATTCCCCCGTTTCAAAACATTGCTGCACCATTTCCGGCATTTCCTGTCCGGGACAGGAAGCATATTCCAGCCGATGCGTGGTTTCGTTATAAACAGCAATGCCCATCAGGCTGATTGTCAGCAACTCATTTACTGAGCCAAAAAAGCCTCATTCACGATGCGCTGCGGAATCTCTTTTTAAGTGTATTTTCCTCTCTCTGAAGCGCTTCCTCGTTCTCCTGAGTCTGAGGTCTGACCAAAGAGGCGGTAAAAACTTTCTGATTTATCTCAAGCACCTGTTCCAGGTTCAGACGGTTCTGCAACATCTTCCTCATATACAAGAGATAATAGCCGATCAGAGAAACGATCAGCAAGACGAAACAGAGGATGATACCAACCGTCTTATTCGTGTTGGATCGTTCCAACTGCCTGCAATACCCTTCCAAAGTCTGGTCTTCTCCCTGTACCTTATATAAATCTGTAAAAGCAGAATTATTATAACTGTAGGCATCAATTTGTTTCAAAGCAAGGAATGCTACCGCCGCTTCATTTCTGATATCCAAAATCACATGATAGTCTGAATCAAAAAGTTCATTCCACCAAAACAGTTCGGCAGGGGTTCCTTTTCCCCACCAGTTTCATGTATCGATGCGGCTTCGGGGTACGCGCGTATATTTCTTATAATGCTCATTCAGCGACATCATTGCCGAATCTATATACTGCAATGCTATTTCGTAGTTCTCATCCACATTGGCAAAATAAGCGGCATTGGCATAATCAGAGGCTGCATCAAGCAGATCTTCATAAGTAGAATCTGTAGTAATCGCAATGGAGTCACTATCCTGCAATATCGACGGAAGGGGTTCATGCAGACAAGAAGCCATTCCCAACGGAAGCAACAGGCAGAGCAACACGCCAATCACTTTACGTACTCCTGAAGGCAAGCGGAAATAAAAACGGCTTCCCTTTCCCGGTTCGCTTTCTATATCGAATACGCATACCCGGAACAGTTCATTCGTTTTCTTATATTTCTCTATGATTCCCTTGCAGTTCATCAAGCCAAAACCGCTTCCCTTATTCTCTTTCAGTTCTTCCGGATCTGCCGCGTCTTTCATACCGATAGCACGCGAATCATATACCTTTTCACCAATGATATGCGCGATATCTTCTGCTGAAAGCCCTCTCCCATTATCTTCTACGGAGATTTCCACATACGCATCGGTAGCATGCGCATATACTTTAACCGTTCCCCCCCCTCGGGCGTATACTTACGGGCATTTTCAGCCAGTGTATTAATCATAAACAAGGTCAATGCGCGATCGGCCTTTACCATCAGGGTGGTCGGTTCGATTTCCAGCTTTTGCTTTTTCATTTCAAAAGCACGCCGTCCTTTTCCCAGCAAATCAAACAATTCATTCAGACTGAATGTCTCGATGTTCAGACTAAGCGTACCTTGCTTCATCTTTATCCAAAGGGCAAGAATATCATTGTATTCGTTGATGGTAGTCACCAGTTCATCAATGTACTGGTACTTCTCTTTCTTTATCTTGGCATCATCAATATATCCTTTTTCCGTCAACTTATGTACTTCGTTCAGAATCCGGTCGATATAAGGATTAATCCCGTTGACGATGGCCATACAAGCCTTCTTTATCAGATTCTGACGTTTATTTCCTGCAATATGCTGCTCGTAGATATACCGCTGTTTCTCCAGCTGATTTCGCTCGTCGCTCAACGTAGCCACCATTTGTTCATTTTCAGCAGCCCATACGATATAAGGTTCCACTACATGCACCAATGCCTTCTCGTCCCGGTTCAGTCGATGGGAAGAAGGTACCAGTGCAGCTTTTCCTTCTTCCGGAATTTCCAGCGTCAGACGTCCTTTCCCGAACAACTGGTCAATGCCTTGCTGAATCAGAGGTACGTTCATCGGTATGGAAGAGGTGATATCCCGACAAAGAGAGAGAATCCGTTGCAGACGCTCCACATCCACCTGATTCCTGATTTTGGAACGTTTGTTGAAGAACCACCAAAGGATAATCACCAGTACCAAGCCGACAATAACCAAAGAAAGTACAAGCGTCATTTGTCGTGAATCGGCTTCCAATGAAAGATAACGGCTCTCCAACTCCTTATCCTGACGGGTATAATTTAAAATATCCAGAATATATATTCCGGTTGTAATCAAAAGCATCCTTCATCCCCAGCCCGGCATATGAAACGCTTAACTGCTCCCTTATCCGTGAGATCCATTCGGGAACGGTCTTCACCTTCTCCTGTCCAATCCATGGAACTCCGGTATAAGTAGTATCTCCCTCGGCAAACGTATATAATTTATCAAGCGTATCCACTTCATTATGATAATAAAGCATGTGATGATGGTTTACGCAGTTCAATGCTTTTGATAATGTATCCAAAGCTTCCTGATAACGTCCATGCGCATTCAGGTATTTGCCGATAGATACATAAGCTCCGGCAATCTGATACAAGTCATTATATTCGCGAAATTTCTCCAGTGCCAGTTGGGCCAAACGCAAAGGGAACAAAGAATCTACCGGAAAATCAAACTGATCCAACGCATGTGTACGCCTTGTCTTGAAAAACTCAAAATTAGACGGGGATGCCATCAGATTGGCAAGTCCCTGCATTCCATTCCCCTCAAAATACGGATGCTTGCTCTTCACGGCTGTCCGCCAAGTGAAATAAAGTTCGTCAAACTCGCGGAGTTTCCGTTCTTCCGGAGTATTCGCTGCGACCAAAGAAGCCGATCCTTTGAGATAATGATAATAAAGAAGCTGATTGGTATCGCTCAACGCTTCGTCTTCCTGAATATTATCAATAGAGATTATCGCTTCCTGCCGTTGCTGGAGATAATAATAGTAAATGGAGGAAACGAGAAAAAATTCGGTAAATGCGTAATCCAGCCGAAGCGCTTCGTGACGGTCGGCAAAGAGGTCGCTCTCTTCACGGATACGCTTCATCCGTCGGAGGGCACTGTTCCGGTAATCATAAAATTCTTTGTTGAGCGCTGTCCGCTGGCAGATTTTCATCAGTCCGATGTCTGCAATCAACAGCTCAAGCTCATTTTTAGTCAGCTTGTATACCTCTTTATGATACGCCTCGGCACGGTCAAAATCCATATTCATGAAAGCACAGAACCCCAGATTATTGGAAGCTTCCGCTTTCCCCGACTTATACAGGTTTACTTTGCCGATATGCTTTATAGGCGTATTTGTAGGAAGAGTCCAGATTACGGTAACGATAAGCATACGCTTTTCCATTAAGCGAGTCGATAAGCCTCACTTCTTTTTGTGGGCACCATGTCGGTACACGAAAAAGGGAGGAAAGCAACAATACTCTATTATATATAATGGAGAATGGAAAATGGAAAATGGAGAATAAAAAGACAGGCGATAACTATCTTTCATTCTTCGCTCTTCATTTTCTGTTTTTCGTCCATAATTCTTCATTCTTCATTCTCAGTTCTTCGTTCTTACTTGCAAATCTACAAATATTTCCGATAAGTTGGAGAGAAAATTATTTTTTCTACGATAAGTCTTTCTAAATAATAAGAGAAATTCCTACCTTTGCAGGCAAATTAACAAATAGGTAACATCTATTACAAAATGAGCGAAAAAGCACCCTTTATGGTATTCTCGGGAACTAACTCGAGATACCTTGCAGAGAAAATCTGCGCAAGCCTTGATTGCCCTCTGGGAAAGATGAACATCACCCACTTTGCTGATGGTGAGTTTGCTGTTTCCTATGAAGAGTCAATTCGTGGCGCACATGTATTCCTGGTTCAATCAACCTTCCCTAATTCCGACAATTTAATGGAACTTCTGCTGATGATCGACGCTGCTAAAAGAGCATCTGCGAAAAGTGTCGTTGCAGTCATTCCATATTTCGGATGGGCACGACAGGACAGAAAAGACAAACCTCGTGTATCTATCGGCGCTAAGTTAGTAGCTGATTTACTTTCAGTAGCAGGTATCGACCGACTGATTACCATGGATTTGCATGCAGACCAGATTCAGGGATTCTTCAATATTCCCGTAGATCACTTGTATGCATCAGCAGTATTCCTCCCCTATATTGAATCCTTGAAACTGGAAGACCTGGTGATTGCTACACCGGACGTAGGTGGTTCAAAACGCGCCAGCACTTTCTCCAAATACCTTGGTGTACCTTTGGTACTCTGCAACAAGTCACGTGAAAAAGCCAATGAAGTAGCTTCCATGCAAATCATCGGTGATGTAAAAGACAAGAATGTAGTATTGGTAGATGACATTGTAGATACAGCAGGAACCATTACCAAGGCTGCCAATATCATGCTGGAAGCCGGAGCCAAATCCGTACGCGCTATTGCCAGCCACTGTGTAATGTCTGACCCTGCTTCTTTCCGTGTACAGGAATCCGGACTGACTGAAATCGTATTTACCGATAGTATCCCCTACTCTAAGAAATGCGCAAAAGTAAAACAACTCAGTATTGCTGATATGTTTGCAGAAACCATCAAGCGGGTGATGAATAATGAGTCTATCAGTTCACAATATATCATTTAAATGAAGAATGATGAGTAAAGGATAAGATAAAGAAAGCCGGCTAAATCCAAGTTTAGCGCGGCTTTCTTATTTATCTATAATTCTTTCTTTTAAAGAAGTCTTCCCATTTTATAGGTTCCTTTTTTGATCACCTTTCCGTCTTTATCTGTTTCCACAAAAGGGCCATCTTTCTTTCCTTGTTTGAAGAAGCCCTCGAAGCGATTACCGTCTTTGTCGATCTGAACGCCTTGTCCGTCTTCCAGTCCGTCTACGAAACCACCTTTATATTGCATACCGGCAACGGTTTTCAGAGAGCCCTGACCGTGAGGACGATTATTCTTCCAGTCTCCTTCGTAAACATCCCCGTTACTCCATTTATAGATACCTTTGCCTTCGCGTTTATTGTTTTTCCAGTCACCTTCATACACAGCACCGTTTGCCCACGTGAAGGTACCTTTTCCATCCTGCATACCGTCTTTGAAGTTTCCTACATATTTATCTCCATTGGCATGATAGTAAACGCCTTCTCCGGTGCGTTCTCCCAAAAGATAAGAACCCTCGTAACGATCTCCCGTATGGAAAAAATAAGTACCTTTTCCGTGCTGGATGTCATCTGCCCAGTCACCATCGTACTTATCTCCGTTAGTATATTCAAATACGCCTTTTCCGTGACGTACATCATCTTTCCAGTCACCGTCGTACTTGCAGCCGTCGTCCCAGTTCATGATACCTTTGCCGTTCTTCTTGTCATTCTTCCAGTGACCGGTATATTTGGCACCGTTCGCCCAAGTATAAGTACCTTCGCCTTCACGCTTGTCGTTCGCCCAGTTGCCCACGTATAAGTCGCCATTATGATAATACATCGTTCCGGCACCATGCTGATAATCCTGGAACCACATTCCGTCATAACGGTTATTATTCATAAAATAATAGATTCCTTTTCCGTGTTGCTGATCCTGGAACCACTGACCTTCGTACTTCTCTCCATCCGGAAAAGAATAGATTCCGTAGCCTTCACGTTTTCCTTTTTGATATACTCCCCTTCGTAGACATCACCGTTCTTAAAGACTGTTTTCCCCTTTTCCGTTCGGTTTGCGTCCTTTCATCTCTCCCCTGTATAGACGCTACCATCTTTGAAAGTATAATTTCCGATTTTTATTTCTGTAGAGAATGTGTCTTTCAACTTTCCGAAGAACCCACCTTTGCTGGTATTGTTATCTTGTGCCATCACTCCTCCCTCGTGCAAGAAGAGTCAAAAAAAGTGTAGTATATAGATATTTCCTCATTAGTTTTACTCGTTACTCATTAAAATTACAGTTTGGACAAAGATACAACTTCTCTCCCAAAAAGTGCCATACCGGAAAGCAAATTATGACAACTTTTTACCAGCAATGACCTCTTTTAATGTCTCTTTGCACAAATAGCGCTGTGCCAATTCCTGTATTTCCTGAGGTGTCACCTCATTTACAGCCTGCAAAGAACGGGAGAAATACTGGTCATCCAGCCCCGAAGTAGCAATAAAAATCCACGCATCCGCCAGCGAAAAAGGCGATTCGTAGCTCCGGCACATTTCGCCCAGCATATAGTTGCGCACCATCGTCAGTTCTTCCATAGGAACAGGCTCCCGGTGTAGTTTTTGTCTATCTCATTATATACTTCCTGTATCAGCGGTTCCACGTATTCATTATCCGTTTCGGTCGAGATTCCCAGCAAACCGCTATCCGGATAGAACATAATTCCGGCAGAAATCCCATAAGTATATCCTTTCTCTTCACGGATATTAGACATCAGACGGCTGCCAAAGTATCCTCCGAACAGCGTCATCAGTACGCGTAATTTCAGATAGTCAGGATTCTGACGGGTAATGGTGGTACATCCCATCTTCACCGCACTTTGCAAAGCGTCTTCACGCTCTATGAATATTCGTTTTTCGGGAACGGCAACGAATGAAAATATCGGTTTTGATGCTTTCAGCTGATATTGTCCGAAAGGAGTCCCGAAAGCACCGGTCACCCGGCGGATGATATCTTCCGTCACCTTACCCGACAGGAAAATGGAACAGTTGCCCGAATGATAATGCCGTCCGTAGAAGTCACGGAGTACTTCCGGTGTAATGGCATGATAATCCTCCTCCACTACAATTTGCCCGCATGGATGCTGTGTCCCGTAAAGCGCCTGTAACAGGCCACGGTGTGCAAGGAAGTCTACTTTAGAAGTATTGACCAGATATTGCTGGATATTCGTATCCAGGATGGTATGCAGTTCTTTCTCCGGGAACACAGGTTCCTTAATCATGGATTCCACGACTTCCAGCGTTTTTGCCAGATACTTGTTCAACGAGTAGACAGTGATATAAGCATACTCCGACGAACTGGACAGTTCGAGCCATGAACCATAATAATCCAGCTTCTCTGCAATGGTTGCCGCCGTATACTTCTGCGTGCCTTCGCGTAGCATCCGGTTTGTAAACAGCGCCTGCAACTTCTGCGACTGTTGCCAGCGCCCTCCGGCAAAAAGAATATCCATACGGACCAACTCCTGTTCACCGGCATTGACAACCGTCAACGGGACACCGTTCGGCAAAGTAGTCCGGACGGGAGAAAGGATATGGAAATTTTTCAGGGCTTGTATTTCAGGTTGTATCGTACGATCCATAAATCAGCTTCTGTTCTTCAAAAATTCTTCTGCATGTTTCAGATCCTGCGGTGTGTCGATACCGATCGTTTCCACGTCACTGATGCCTACCTTTATTTTATATCCATTCTCCAGCCAGCGCAACTGTTCGAGCGATTCTGCCAACTCCAGAGAGGATTGCGGAAGAGCGGTGATCTCCTTCAATACTTCCGTGCGATAAGCGTACAGACCGATATGTTTGTAATAGGTATGTCCCTTCAGCCAGTCTTCCTTATCGGCATTGCGCTGAAAAGGTATGATGGAACGGCTGAAATAAAGTGCGTTCCAATTCTTGTTGAGCACCACTTTCGGGGAGTTGACATTCTCCAGTACGGCAAACGGTTCATCGGCTGTGAAAGGCTTCACCAACGTAGCAATCTGCGTGGTAGGGTCTTCGAAACAAGCCTTTACAGCATTCAGCTGGGAAGGCTGGATG
>VOFJ01002940.1_pt1 | contig 21888 bp, 44 predicted proteins | sample 5384081 | NCBI WGS metagenome assembly VOFJ01 (sample SAMN12384729, study PRJNA508395) | human gut metagenome | isolation source: healthy gut I | host: Homo sapiens | reverse complement strand
GCAACACATGAGTGTGATATTAGAAAACCAAAGCAGCTTTGTAAAGTTTTATGGCGCAGGTGAGAATCAGGTCAAAGCGGTCAATCAGGTGGACATTCAGATTGAGCAGGGAGAATTTGTCGCAATTGTTGGAAAGTCAGGTTCCGGTAAAAGTACATTACTTCATATGCTTGAGGGCTTGACACCCCTACAAAAGGCAGTGTTACTTTAGCCGGGAAAAGATTTATACAGGATGAAGGAAGATGCCCTTGCTGTTTTCCGCAGAAGAAAAATCGGATTTGTTTTTCAGGCATTTAATCTGGTTTCATCTGTTAATGTCTGGGAAAATATTGTACTGCCACTGGGGCTGGACGGAAGAAAAGTCGATGAAGCATATGTAAATGATATTATTGCAACTCTGGGGATTGAAAACCGGATTTATAATCTGCCAAATCAGTTATCCGGAGGACAGCAGCAGAGAGTAGCAATTGCAAGAGCACTGGTGAATCGTCCGGAAATTATATTTGCAGATGAGCCGACAGGCAATCTTGATTCTAAGACCAGTGATGAGGTAATCGCCCTGCTTAAGATGACAGCAAAAAAAAATATGGACAGACAATTGTAATGATTACCCATGATGACGAAATTGCACAGGTCGCTGATCGTATTCTGGTAATTGAGGATGGACAGGTGGTGGATTTTAGATGAAGACAATAAGCAGGATTGCATATAGCAATGACAAAAGGAACAGGACAAGAAGTATACTGATCATGATGGCAATTTGTCTGACCACGATGCTGCTTGTTATCATCAGTACTGTGGGAAATGGGGTAATTCATTTACAGAAAAGTCAGGCGGCAGGATCATATGGAAGCAATTATGGTCTGTTTGTTTCGCAGACGGATCGCACAGTTAAAAGAAGTAAACCGCCGTGCGGAAATAGATGCTACAGGCACTATGTGCACCGAAGGTATCATAAAAAAGGCAATGAAAAAGGCGGGTTTGTCTGCATGGATGAGATTGCAAGAAAAAATGCTTCCTTATAATAAAGAATATGAGTTGAAGGAAGGAAAGTATCCGGAGGGAAAAATGCAGGAAATTGCCGCAGGAAGAGCATCTTTTTTCGTGCAATGGGGTATGGTGATGTAAAGATCGGAGATACGGTTACACTGGATTACCGCGCAGGGATGCAGTCAGAATATAAGCCGGAAGAGTTTGTTGTCAGCGGAATCCTATATGATCGGGATGAATATACCATCGAGGCATCTTATGTTGCTTTTGGGTCACAGGAGTTTTATGATGAGCACGTCGCAGAGAATGACAGACAGTATAATACCTATTTTACGTTAAACGATTCTGCAAATGTATCTATGAATAATATTGATTCGGTTATAAAGCAGATTGCAGCAGGACTTGTGGGATCGAAGAAAAAAAAAACGTTATAGTCAATGATCTCTATTTGCAATGGGTCTTGCAGCCGAGTTATGAAACGATTGCGGTATGCGGGGTTTTGATTCTTGCAATTGTACTTTTTCTCTGTTGTGGTCATTTATAATATTTTTCAGGTCGGTATTGCCAACAAGATACAGGAGTATGGAAAAATCAAGGCTCTGGGAGCGACAAAAAAGCAGATGAAACAACTGATCTTCAGAGAGGGCATTTTTTTGACATTTTTTCAATACCGGTTGGATTGCTTTTTGGCTTTCTGATTGCAAAATGCGGTTTTAACTGGCTGGTAGAACAGGGAAACCTTGTATCAACCGGAACTGGCTCTATGGGAGTTCAAAATCAGCAGGTGCCTCTGTTTTCCTGCCTGTTATGCTTCTCTGTATTTTCGTATCATTTCTTACCGTTGCTTTGGCACTGCGTAAACCAATGAAAATTGTTTCACGGATTTCACCTATCGAAGCAAAACACGGTATTTAGAAAATGCAGAAACACAAAAAAAAGGAAAAACGAAATGGCAGAAAAAATGTCACCGTGTTTTTTCTATGGCAATGGCAAATGTAACGGGTAATCCCAAAAGAACTATTGGTACTATCCTCACAATGGGTTTTTCTTTTGCGTATTGTTTGTGATTATCTCTAATTATGTGGGAAATATTGACACGGAGCATGAAGCACGTCTTTCCGTTAATCATGGACAATTTGAACTGCAGCTTGACTATTCTGCTGAGTATGATGAAAGATATCCGGAGAATAATCTGGATACGATTCTGACGGATAATCCATTGAATGATTCGCTGATTGAAGAAATCAAAAGCATTCCGGGAGTGACAGATGTCATGACGAGAGAGATTGTCTCTGTAAATCTGAACGGAACAAGATTTCCGGCTGATATTGTGAGTAAAAATGATTTTGATTTTATGCGCCAGGACGGGGATATTGGCTCTATGGACTATGATCAGGCGGTAAAGAATGGGGTGAAATTTTCTTTGGTTGGTCGATGTGGATGGAACAAGATGGATATGCTCCGGGTGAATCCATTGCATTTGACTTTGAGAATGGAAGTGGAACCTATACCTATCAGGGAAAGATTGCAGGATCCTTTGTAAGCGCGGACACTTATCTTGTCATTCCGGAAGGTGTATATCGTTCCATGAATCCGAGAGGAACAGCCTATGGCTATCTGTGGGTGGACTGTGATAAAAAAGATGTGGCATCTGTGGAACAGAGTCTGAATACTTTGATTTCTAATACTTCGCATATAAAAATGGATACTTATCATGCACAGTTACAATAATGCAGAATTAGCAAGCCCGCATGATGAAGCTCGGCTGTTATCTGTTTATAGCGGTTGTAGGACTCATCGGTTTTATGAATATGGCAAACACCATGATCATGAATATTACGACAAAAAAAAAGCAGGAATATGGTGTATTACAGGCTGTGGGTATGACAAATAAACAATTAAATTTATGCCTGGCAGTTACAGGGACTGATGTTTACGGTTGGTACCATATGCGTAGCTTTGATCATTGGTCTGCCGCTCGGCTATGCACTTTTCTCCTATGCAAAACATAATGGAATATTTGGAATGAATATCTATCATGTTCCAATCGTACCAATTTTTATTATGATTTTTTGGTCGGTCTGTTGCAGATTGTACTTTCCTGCGTTTTAAGCAGTAATCTGAAAAAAGGAAACGCTGGTAGAAAGAATAAGGTATGATGGATAGCAAGTAATATGTAATGAACTAGTACATCGAATAATAAGTTTCTGATACATTGACACCGGATGATTGTTTCATATGCAAGGCGGAGGAATGAGGCGTAGCGGTGGCTACGTCGATTGACGACAACGCAAAGAGATGAAAAAATCAGCCAAGTCAAGGTGTCAGTTATTTATTATTCGGTGTACTAGGTCTTAACGAAGAGGAGAAATAGATAACTTCCATTTGAGGAGGTGAACACTTTGGATATTGAGAAAACCAAATCATATTACAATCAAATAAGAAGTGAAGATTTATGTGATTGTGATTATTGTAGAAACAATATTCATGAAGTCAAAGCAGCTTATCCTACCTCTTTTATAGACACTCCATAACCGTGAGTTCCATAACGTAAATTGCAGATTCTGTGGTGCAATTCACAGTGTAAATTGGGCAAATATAAGCGTCCTCTCACAAGTCATCCATAACGTGAATGAAAGAAAAACGGTATAAACAAATATTATTTTCTTTGTGAGCTATGGAGATAAGACTCTTCAGAGGCTTATCGGAATGCCCAGCGAACAGAAACATAATATTTCGTTTATACCGTTTTTCTTTTTCATAAACCTATAAAACCACGACTTGCGAGAGGACGCTTATATCTGCCCTTCAAGCCCTAAGAAAGCACCGCAGAATCTGCAACACTACGCAAATTAAACTCCGGTTATGCAGACAGCGCGTTTTTTCTTGACCTGAGCCAAAAGCCTTTTGCAACAGGTGGCAGACTGATCACGATCAAAGTAGCGATCGCTTCCGGTACGATATAAGTTGCATTGTAAGTTAAAGAGTATACAATGGCAGGTGTTCCTTCCGGGGGCATATGCACCGAAGAATACGACACCGGAGATCACTGCAAATACATAACGTCCAAACACGGCAACGATATAACCAATCTGCAGTCCGTGTTTTTTGTTTGCAAAAAAATCCGGCGAGCCCTAAAGCACCAAATGCCAGAGGGTAGTCTAAAATCATCTGTGGAACGGTATAGAAAAATTGGCTCCATAACAAACTGAACAAGACCGTAGGCAACGGCAGTCATAAGACCAACATAAGGGTACCGTACCAGTAACCGATCAGTGCGATAAACAACATGCTGAATAAAGTAACGGAACCGCCCATTGGCAGATTCGCAAACTTAATCATGGAGCATACTACTGCAAGCGCAATCGCAACGGCAGAGTAGACAAGCTGTTTTGTGGTGAGAATTGTTTTTTTCTCTGCATTTCTGTGGCGGATCACTCTTTGCGACAACAACGAGAAGTGCGATAATGACTACTACAACTGCGATTCCAGGTGCAGTAAGACGTACAGAGCCATCATCCCAGGCTCCGATCGTGGTAGTAAAAAATTCTTTCATAAAATAAAAATCCTCCTTGCGTTTCAGATCTTTTTTGCGCCAGGAGGAAAAAAACTCTATATTCTATCGTCTGATGAGAAATATCATAAAAAGCTTCCTTACGCTGGTATTATCCGGTTCAAGTAATAAGGGTTGATGAAAAATCATCTCTCAGCGTTGGAATGTCTGGCAAATGCAAAGCATTTTTTGCGCCCCTAGCGTTTTTGATTCTGTTATAAATACTGTTAAGGTCTATGATGCCTTAACGAGTATCAATATAGCAAGATGCGCGGGAAAGTCAACCTGAAATTTTCATAAAAAGCTCTTGAAATCACAAAGATTCCAACAATTTGTGGGCAAAGCAAAAGCCGCAGAACAAAATCTGCGACTTTCTTTTCAGATATAAAAAGATCGATATTACTTCAAGATATGGTGTGACGGAATTCTCCATCATCTGAACCATGCCGGCACCTAATGTCTGTGTCATATCTAAAGATTTTCCGAGCATTGCAACTCCGATATCTTCCTGTAATGTAACAGGGCTTGTGGAAGAACCGATGTCATATGCAGAAACCGTACTTAATGCTTTGCGTCTAAACCTGTAATATCCATAAATTCTACCTCGCTTTCATTTCCATTTTTGCATATAAAATGCAATCATTCATGACTCATTGAAGCACTTTTTAATATAGCACAGATCGGTCGTTCTGTATATAGAAAAGAAAAATGTTACTGTTCACGCAACAGTAAAACACTTGCTGTTTTGTTTGCGTAAGAAAGTGATTCAGAAAAATCCTCTTGACAAATAAAACAGAAATGCATATACTTTGCCTATCAAATAGTTTGATAATCAAATAATTAGAAAGTCAAACACAAACCAATATGAAAAACAACAGGCGAAAGCCGGGAAAGAATGAGGAAAAGCAAAATGTTAGAAAAGATGAAACCGATTATTGCAGAACAGTTAAATGTAAATGAGGCAGAGATTAAGCCGGAAACAAAATTCAAAGACGATCTGGGCGCAGATTCCTTAGATTTATTTGAAATGGTGATGGCTCTGGAAGAGGAGTTCGGAATCGAGATCCCATCAGAGGATCTTGAAAAGATTGTAACAGTCAACGATATTATCGGTTATCTCAAAGAAAAAGGTGTGGAAGCTTAAGACCATTTACAAATATTCAAAGAGAGGCAGGAAACAATGAAAACGAGAATTACGGATTTGCTTGGTTGTCAGTATCCTGTGATCCAGGGCGGAATGGCATGGGTTGCAGAGTATCATCTTGCAGCAGCAGTTTCAGAGGCAGGAGGAATCGGACTGATCGGTGCAGCCAGTGCTCCACCGGAAGTAGTCAGAGAACAGATGAGAAAAACAAAAAAGAACTGACGGATAAACCGTTTGGAGTCAACGTGATGCTTTTGAATCAAATGCTCCGGAAGTCGCAAAAGTGGTCGTGGAAGAGGGCGTAAAAATTGTGACGACAGGAGCCGGAAATCCGGGAAAATTCATGGAGCTGTGGAAACAGGCAGGCGTCACCGTAATTCCGGTTGTAGCAAGTGTTGCCATGGCAAAAATGATGGAACGCGCAGGGGCAGATGCCGTGGTCGCAGAGGGATGGAGTCCGGCGGACACATTGGTTCTCAGACCACGATGACGCTGGTGCCGCAGGTTGTGGATGCAGTGACCATCCCGGTCATTGCCGCCGGAGGCATTGCGGACAGGCAGAGGAATGGCGGCGACCATGATGCTGGGAGCGGAAGGTGTGCAGATGGGAACACGGTTTGTGGTCGCAAAAGAATCGATCGTACACCAGAATTATAAGGAACGCATTATCAAAGCAAAGACATCGATTCTGAAGTGACAGGTATGAGTACCGGGCATCCGATCCGGGTACTGCGAAACCAGATGACAAGAGATTATCTGAAATTAGAAAAGGAAGGTGCCTCTTTTGAGGAGTTAGAGCAGTTGACACTCGGCTCTCTGCGCAAAGCGGTGATCGAAGGGGATGCAGTTCATGGAAGTCTGATGGCAGGACAGAGCGCCGGACTTGTGAAAAAAGAGCAGACCTGTCAGGAGATCATAGAGGAAGTTGTCACAGATGCCAGAGCGCTGCTTTGCAGGAAGAAAATGACCTGACAGGCGCAGATTTGAAGATTTGAGAAAGGTGTGGTTATCAGGATGGGAAAGACAGTATTTATGTTTCAGGACAGGGATCCCAATATATTGGCATGGGAAAAAGAATTTTACGAACAGATCCCTATTTGTAAAGAAGTGTACGATCTTGCTTCAGAGGTGACTGGATTGGATATCCCGGCACTGTGTTTTGAGGAGAACGAAAAAATAAATATCACAGAGTACACGCAGATCTGTATGCTGGCTACGGAAGCTGCAATTTATATGGCATTGGAACAGAACGGTTATCAGCCGGATGTCACAGCCGGATTGAGTCTTGGTGAGTATGGTGCGTTGATCGCATCCGGAGTCATGACTGCTGAGGAAGCATTTGAACTGGTGCGGAAAAAGAGGCATTTTTATGCAGGAAGCTGTCCCGGCCGGTGGAGCAATGGCGGCAGTGCTAGGACTGGATCACGGCGGCAATTGAGCAGATCTGCAGAGATACAGCAGAGCAGACAGGGAGCGAGGTTTCCATAGCCAATTACAACTGCCCTAGACAGATCGTTATTTCCGGTCAGGAGGAAGCAGTGCATCTGGCAGGAGAAACATGTAAGGCGTCTTGGGCAAAACGCGTTGTTCCATTGAAAGTCAGCGGCCGTTTCATTCGAAAATGCTTTGCAGGGTGCAGGAGAAAAAGTTAAAAGAAGAATTAAAAAAGTAGAGATCAGTGATTCATTTGTTCCTTATATTGCAAATGTAACGGCAGACTATGTCACAAAAAAAGAGGAAGTGAAAACCATTGCTTGCCAGTCAGGTATCTTCTTCTGTGCGCTGGCGACAGACCATAGAACGGCTGCTTGCAGATGGTGCGGATGAATTTGTAGAGATCGGATGGGAAGAACATTGAGTGGATTTGTGAAAAAAGTGAACCGGGATGTAAAAGTGAGCGACATTGATAAAATGGAAGATTTTATTCAGTTTATCGGAAGTCATGTGGAGGCAGGAGCATGTTAACAGATTCTTTGAAAAATAAAGTGGCACTTGTCACAGGAGCCGGCCGTGGAATCGGAAAAGAGATTGCAAAGACACTGGCATCATGTGGAGCGTTTGTCATTGTCAATTATAACAGTTCGCCGGATGCAGCAGAACAGACTGTAAAAGAAATCATAAAACAGGGTGGAATGGCAGCGCCTGTACAATGTGATGTTTCTGATTTTGATGCCTGCGGAAAAATGATGGAAATGATCATAAACAACTATGGACACCTCGATATTCTGGTCAATAATGCAGGGATCACAAGAGATGGACTGATCATGAAAATGAGTGAGGAAGATTTTGACAGGGTCCTGATACGAATCTGAAAGGTGCATTCCATACGATCCGCCATGCTTCGCGTTATTTCCTGAAACAGAAATCCGGTAAGATTATTAATATTTCTTCTGTTTCCGGTGTCATGGGGAATGCAGGACAGGCAAATTACAGTGCAAGCAAAGCCGGAGTGATCGGTCTTACCAAAAGTGTGGCAAGGGAGCTTGCGTCGAGAGGGATCACATGCAATGCAGTTGCACCCGGATTTATCGAAACAGAGATGACAGAAGCTATGCCGGAGGCTGCCAGGGAAGCGGTAAAAACAGATTCCGCTTCAGCGGACAGGGCAGGTGTCAGATGTGGCCGGTGTGGCTGCATTTTTAGCATCGGATCTGGCAGATTATATCACCGGACAGGTGATCTCCGTGGACGGCGGCATGCACATGTAAAGAATATATATCATGAGGAGAACAATATGGCAAAAAAGACGCGTAGTGGTAACGGGGAATGGGAGCAGTCACACCGATCGGACTGAGTGTGGATGAATTCTGGCAGAATGTAAAAAGCACAGAAAACCGGGTTTTCTGAAATTACAAAATTCGACACCACTAATTATAAATGTAAGCTTGCAAAGCAGAAGTAAAAAGAGTTTGATGCAAAAAATTATATGGATGCAAAAAGAAGCAAGGCGCATGGAACTATTCAGCCAGTATGCCGTGGCGGCGAAGGAGGCAATTGAGGATGCCGGGCTTGAAATGGATCAGGAAGATCCGTATATGGCAGGCTGTGCCATTGGAAGCGGCGTGGGAAGCCTTCAGGCGATCGAGCGCGAACATACAAGGCTGATAGAAAAAGTGACCGGGGAGAGTGGGACCTTTATTCGTTCCCATGATGATCTCTAATATGGCGAAGAGGAAATGTTTCCATTCATTTTGGATTAAAAGGGAAAAAGTATCAATGTTGTGACCGCCTGTGCCACAGGAACGAATACGATCGGTGAGGCTTTCCGTGCCATTCAGTATGGTGAGGCAGACATTATGGTTTCCGGGGAACCGAGGGAAGTATCTGTCCGACTGCAATCGCTGGTTTTACGTCACTCACCGCACTCACAGCAGAAACCGATCCGGAAAGATGTTCCATTCCGTTTGATAAAGAACGCGGCGGCTTTGTCATGGGAGAGGGCGCGCGGTGGTCGTGTTAGAGGAATTAGAGCATGCAAAACGCCGTGGCGCAAAGATATATGCAGAGGTTGTCGGTTATGGCTGTTCTTCGGATGCGTATCATATCACATCTCCGGCAGAAGATGGCAGCTGGCGCAAAGAAGAGCTATGTTAAATGCTGTTCAGGATGCAGGAATCACAGTGGATGAGGTCGGTTACATCAATGCACATGGAACATCCACGCACCATAACGATCTCTTTGAGACGCGCGCGATCAAACTTGCATTTTGGTGCGCATGCCGGTGAAATGAAGGTCAATTCCACAAAATCCATGGTCGGACATATGCTGGGAGCGCCGGAGCGATCGAGTTTATCACTTGTGTGAAAGAGATTGAGGAAGACTACATTCATGCCACAGTTGGCTATAAAGTGCCGGATGAGGAACTGGATCTCGATTATTGCAAAGAACCGGTTTCGATGGAGGTGCAGTATGCACTGAGCAATTCCCTTGATTTGGCGGCCATAATGCAAGTATTCTATTAAAAAATATACCATTGTATCGGACAAAGATATCAATGGCTGCAGATAAGGAGGCAGCGATGTCAGTATTAAACATTAGTCAGATCATGGAAATCCTGCCACACAGACAGCCAATGCTTTGCTCATTGATTCGGTAGAAGAAATTGAGTATGGTGTCCGTGCAGTGGCGAAGAAATGCGTCAGTTTCAATGAACCTTTTTTTGCAGGACATTTTCCGGAAGAACCGGTGATGCCGGGGGTGCTGATCACGTGGAGGCACTGGCGCAGACCGGTGCGGTCGCAATCCTTGGAAAAGATGAAAACCGTGGAAAAACAGCTTATTTTGCGTCCATCAATTCTGCAAAATTTAAAAGAAAAGTAGTTCCCGGAGATATTCTCACGCTGGAGACGGAAATTATAAAAGTGAAAAAATGGAATCGGGGGGAAAAGCGACGGCAAAAAGTCGGAGATGAAATTGCATGCATTGCAGAACTCACCTTTGCAGTTGAGTAACAGAATAGAAAGGCATTACATAGAAGCTGTAACAGAAAGGAAATATTATGCCAGCAATTTTGAGAAGAAGAAAGCTGATATCCATAAAACCTGAACGAAAAAAAATGCAGTAACTTACCACAAAGAGGAAGTGCAGGCGGAAGTTATGACACCACCACCTGCGCGGATCAGCAGAAAATACCGGGAAGTACAGTGGTCTGCCCCGCATGTAAGAGAGAAGTGAACAAGGCGGAAGTGGAAAAGAATAAGTATGTCTGGCGCTATGAGTGCGGAAGCTATTTCCGCGTGCGGACTAAAAACAGGATCCGCATGGTGGCAGATGCAGGAACCTTTGAACCATGGTTTGAATATCTGGAATCAGAAAATCCACTGGATTTTCCGGAATATACCCAGAAGGTGGAGACGGCCAGGGAAAAGACCGGACTGCATGAGGCAGTGACCATTGGACGATGCAAAATATATGGGGAAGAGACGGTTCTGGGAATCTGTGATGCCAGATTCCTGATGAGCAAAGATGGGACATGTGGTCGGAGAAAAATTGCGCTCGGTGTGGAACGGGCGACAGATTTAAAGCTTCCGGTTATTTTGTTCTGCTTGCTCCGGTGGGGCGAGAATGCAGGAAGGTATTATTTCCCTGATGCAGATGGCAAAGACGTCCGCAGCTTTAAAAAGGCATTCTGATGCAGGGCTTTTGTATGTGCCGGTATTGACAGATCCGACGACAGGAGGTGTGACCGCAAGTTTTGCAATGCTTGGAGATTATTATCCTGGCAGAGCCGGGCGCATTGATCGGTTTTGCAGGCCCGCGTGATCGAGCAGACCATCGGACAAAAACTTCCGGAGGGATTTCAACGTGCGGAATTTCAGTTAGAGCATGGATTTGTGGATGCCATTGTTGAGCGGAAAAAATCTGAAAATAACCTTAAACCGTATTTTAAAAATGCATCACATCAGGGAAGGTTTTGCTGATTTTGATCCATTGCGCATGGATGATAACTACGAGCCGACAGAGTTAATGCGGGAGCGCGCGGCAAGCAAAGGCAAAAAGGACTGACGCCGTGGGAAAAGGTAAAAGCCGCAAGGAAAGTAGACAGACCTTCTGCCACTGATTATATGGAAAATATTTTTGATGAATTTATGGAGTTCCATGGTGACAGATACTTTCGGGATGATCCGGCAATCGTAGGTGGAGTCGCATATCTCGACGGCCAGCCTGTGACCGTGATCGGAATCCAGAAAGGAAAAGATTTTAAGGACTGCATGAAACACAATTATGGAATGCCGTCGCCGGAAGGATACCGGAAAGCGATACGTCTGATGAAACAGGCAGAAAAATTCGGACGCGCGGTGATCACATTTGTAAACACAGCGGGAGCATACTGCGGAATGGAGGCAGAGGAGCGTGGGCAGGGGGAAGCGATCGCCCGGAATCTTTATGAGATGTCTGCATTAAAAGTGCCGGTTCTCTGCATCATGATCGGGGAAGGCGGAAGCGGCGGAGCACTTGCCTTAGCAGTCGGAAATGAAGTATGGATGATGGAAAATGCAACCTATTGTGTGCTTTCGCCGGAAGGATTTGCATCCATTTTGTGGAAAGACGGAAAAACGTGCAAAAGAGGCAAGTGAGATTATGAAAATCACGGCATTGGATTTAAAATCGCTGGGTGTCATTGAACAGATCATCCCGAATATGGTGTGGCAGACGCAAAAGCCTGTGAATCAATCTCGCGCTATCTGAAAGGAAATATAAAAAAGTTTCTTTTGAGAAACAAAATGGCAGGACAGGAGAACAGTTTGCGTCCGAGCGCTATGCGAGATTCCGGAAATTTTAGCAAAATCACAGAGGCTATGTGCACAGAGAGTACGAATCGTTTTGTGACCGGACAGAGAAGAGAGGAATATTATGAAGGTAAAAATAACAGGAACGGGAAGTCGCCTTCCGAAGCTTCGCGTGACAAATGATGATCTTGGTCAGATCATGGAAACATCGGACGAATGGATCCGGTCGAGAACCGGGATTATTGCCAGACATATTGCGGTAGAGGAGACAACCACCGGTATGTCCACAGAGGCAGCCGGCAAGGCGTTGAAAAAATGCAGATATTTCAGCGGAAGATGTGGATATCATCATTGCGGCAACTGTTTCTGCAGATAAACATCTTCCGGGACTTGCCTGCGAGGTGCAGAAAAAATATCGGTGCAGAAAATGCAGTTGCGTTCGACATCAATGCAGCGTGTTCCGGTTTTCTTTTTGCACTGGATAACTGCGGCACTGTATTTGAACATGGCGGATATCAGCATGCGCTTGTGATTGGAGCGGAAACGCTGTCAAAAAATGATGGACTGGACGGACCGGAGCACCTGCGTGCTTTTTGGGGACGGCGCAGGGGCAGCAGTTCTTTCAGCAAGTAAAGAAGATGGCATTTTATCCATGGTGCAGGGCTCGGATGGTTTCAGAGGCGATGTCTTAAACTGCATGGCGAGAAAAGTGAACAACCCTTATAAAAAAAAAGTGACACGGCACTTTCCTATGTTTCCATGAATGGGCAGGAGGTGTACAGGTTTGCAGTGAAGACTGTGCCAAAGGCGGTCACAGACGCAGTGGAACAGGCAGGCTTACAACTGGAAGAGGTTGATTTATTCCTGTTGCATCAGGCAAATTACAGGATCATTGAAGCAGTTTCGAAAAGACTTGGTCAGCCTATGGAAAAAAATTTCCGACCAATCTGGAGGAATGTGGGAATATTTCTGCAGCCGAGTGTGCCCGATTTTGCTTGATAATGTCAATAATCATGGTATGATGAGGAAAGGAATGAAAATCGTGTTGGCAGGATTTGGAGCAGGCCTCACCTGGGGAGCAACGGTGATAAACTGGTAAAATCAGGCGCTGACCGCAGAAATAGGGAGTAGATCGGATGACAACAGATGAAACATTAAACGAATTATTGGTCAGATTGTTTAAAGACATCATGGAGATCGAGGGAAAAATGTCTTGTGACAGAAGAATTCAAAGATCTCAGTTACAATGATTTCCACGTGATCGAGGCAATCGGAGTCAATGAACCAAAAACGATGACAACGGTGGCAAAACTGATGGGTGTCACAACCGGAACGTTGACAAAGGCAATGGATGGACTGACCAGAAAAGGGTATGTTATCCGTGAGCGCAGTACGCAGGATAAACGTGTGGTATGGGTTTATCTGACAGACACCGGGAAAGCTGCTTACAAACATCATGAAGAGTTTCATCACGAGATGATCGCACAGATCAAAAGCCAGCTTACCGAGCAGGAGACGCCGATCCTGATTTATGCGCTGGCGAAACTTGCCGATTATTTTCACCTTGTATACAAGGGTGAAAAAGAATAAAGAACAGAGGTCATTGCATCGAAAAACTATTTTTTTATGCGATGACCTGTTTTGATATAAGTTGAAATGATAATAATTATAACCTGAAAATATAAAAAGTAAAATTCATTGATTTTTTTATGCAAAATGAATAATTTGAAGTCGAATCCTGCAAAAAAAAATAGACTGATCATTAGAAAACTTCACTAAATTAAAGGAATAAAGAAAAAAAATATTGCGTCCGCCGTCATTTTATAATAAAATGTACGTGTTGATGAGAAATCTGCAGCCGGAATCAATGCCGGAGCATTTAAAAAATGCCGGATATCTGATTTCACATGGTTGTAAATATATTTTTTTAAAGGAGAAAAAAAATGGGATACGTTGATGAAGTACTCGCAAAAGTAAAAGAAAAAAAATGCTTCAGAACCTGAATTTTTTTACAGGCTGTTGAAGAGGTATTAGAGTCTTTAAGACCTGTTATTGATGCAAATGAGGAATTGTACAGAAAAAATGCAATTTTGAGAGAAATCACAGAACCAGACCGTCAGATTATGTTCCGCGTTCCCTGGGTAGACGATAAGGGACAGGTTCAGGTAAACACTGGTTTTCGTGTACAGTTCAACAATGCCATTGGACCATACAAGGGAGGATTAAGACTTCATCCTTCTGTAAACCTTGGAATTATCAAATTCTTAGGATTTGAACAGATTTTCAAGAATTCCCTTACAACACTTCCAATCGGTGGTGGTAAAGGTGGTTCTGACTTTGATCCAAAGGGTAAAATCTGACAGAGAGATCATGGCATTCTGCCAGAGCTTTATGACAGAACTTTCCAAATACATCGGAGCAGATGTGGACGTACCAGCAGGTGATATCGGAACTGGTGCAAGAGAGATCGGATTTATGTTTGGCCAGTTCAAGAGAATCCGTGGTTCTTTCGAAGGTGTTCTTACCGGTAAAGGACTTACATACGGTGGATCTCTTGCCCGTACACAGGCTACAGGATATGGTTTATTATACCTGACAAATGCATTGTGGAAAGATCACGGCATGAGCCTTGAAGGCAAGACTGCTATCGCAGTTTCCGGTTCCGGTAACGTTGCAATCTACGCAATCGAAAAAGCTCAGCAGTTAGGTGCTAAAGTTGTTACAGCTTCTGACTCTACAGGATGGATTTATGATCCGGAAGGAATCGATGTTGCATTATTAAAAGAAGTAAAAGAAGTAAAACGTGCTCGTTTAACAGAATACGCTGAAAAACCATCTGCAGAATATCATGCAAAACAGAATGGTGAGCACGGTGTATGGCAGTACAAAGTAGATTTAGCCCTTCCATGTGCAACTCAGAATGAGTTAGACATTGAGGATGCTAAGATGTTAGTTGCAAATGGTGTTACATCTGTAACAGAGGAGGGCGCTAACATGCCTACTACATTAGAGGCAACAAAATACTTACAGGAGAGCGGCGTATTATTCGTAGGTGGTAAAGCCGCCAATGCCGGTGGTGTTGCTACATCTGCATTAGAGATGAGCCAGAACTCTGAGAGACTTCACTGGACATTTGAAGAAGTTGATGGAAAACTCAAAGGAATCATGGAGACAATCTACGCTAATATTTCTGATGCGAAGAAAGAGATACAATGCAACCGTCGGCGGACAGACAGACTATGTTGCCGGTGCAAATATAGCCGGATTTGAGAAGGTCGTGGAGGCTATGATTGCCCAGGGCGTGTGCTAATAAATTAGCAACAAATAAATAATTATTCAAAAATTGAGAACCCTACATTGCAGGAAAACGCAAAAGTGTAGGGGTTTTTGTGTTTTGCCAGATGCATGAAAATGCAGTAAAGTAAGCGGTTTATACATGAGAGAAGGAGATAAGTTACAAGTAATATACATATAATATACGCGTAGTATACAAACGGTTTTGCATAATATACAAGGATGATTCGACTAAAATGTATTTTTTATAAAATAGGGAAAAAATAGCACAGGGTAATCAATGAAATTACGATTTATTTTGAACAAGAATTTTGAAATGGAGATTGTCGGTTTATGTAAATTGTGATACACTACCGGCATGAGAAGTAATCGTGTACAGAGTGGTAGCCTCCCAGACTAGAGATCGAGGGGAGGTGGTGCTGATGGATATGTATGAAGTTTTAAGCCTGTTATTTTTAGGCGGTTCATTTCTAATCGCACTGCTTGCCTACATAGATAGGAACAACAAGCGAAAATAAATAAGCCACTCCTGTCTTGGCGGACGAGTGGCTTATTAAATAACCATTTACGAGGCTAACCACTTTGTGGGCGGTTGCTTCTCTTTATGTTTATTATAGTATGAGGTGGGTAAATTTTCAAGACATAAATTTGTGGAAGTTGGATTTCCTTGAATGAAATTTTAAATTCCACATCTATGCTGAATTTAGTCTTTCTCTCTTCTTAGATCTATCTTATGATTTTAATATCTCCTATCTGCAGTAGAAACGAGGTATTTATGAACAATTCAAAAACTGCTACTCAAAAACATATGACCCTGGATGACCGTATTTCCATTGAGAAAGGATTGGATCAACACCTGTCTCTCCGTTCCATTGCCTTACAGTTAGGAAAAAGATCCCACCACCATCTCCAAGGAAATCAAAAAGCACAGGTCTTTCCAGGAACACAATCGTTTTAATGAACCTGCTAACAAATGTGCTTTGGCAAAAGATTGCAAAAAGAAAAAATAGTTGTGGTACCTATGCCCCTGTTTGCAAAAGATGTGCAGATCCTGCAATCATTGCAACTCTCACTGCGAGGACTTTATTCCTCGATCTTACCATTGCAGTTTGCTGGATAAAGCCCCTTTTGTCTGCAATGGTTGCAGTAAAAAGAATCCCTGCCGCCTCGATAAAGCCTACTACCGCTCATCCACTGCACACAGGCAATATAAAAACCATCCTTGTGGAATCAAGAGCAGGTATTAACATTTCGCCTGCTGACCTTGTTGCTTTGGATGAATTGGTAACCCCTCTCATTCTGCAGGGGCAGTCTCCTTACATGATCCTCCGCAATCATCCGGAAATTGCTCTATCTGAAAAAACTCTTTATAACTACATCGAGTCCGGAGCTCTTAGTGTGAAAAATATCGACCTTCCTAAAAAGGTGAAATATAAGGTGCGTTCCTGCAGTTCTTCTGAAGTCGCCGATCTGACCATTTATGAAGGACGTACTTACAAAGACTACCAGGCTTTTTAAAGGAATTTCCTGACACAAGGGTTACGGAAATGGATACTGTCCTGGGCTGTGAAGGTTCAAAAAAGTGTTACTTACCCTTCACTTTGATTGTTGTTCCCTTATGATGGCCTACCTTCTCGACAGTAAAGAGGCCTGTCATGTAAAAAGCCATTTTTGACTCTATCGAACGCTCCTTAGGAACTTTTTCATTTTCCTCTGTATTCTCTTTAGTCCTGACAGACAGAGGTGGTGAATTCGGAATCCTGCCGCATTGGAATGCGGACAGGAAAACCTGATTCGTACAAGCATTTATTATTGCGATCCTATGTGTTCCTGGCAAAAACCTCATTGTGAGAAAAAAACCATGAATATATCCGTAAAATATGCCCGAAAGGCACCTCCTTTGATGACTACTCTCAGGAAGACATCACTCTGATGATGAGCCATATCAACAGTTCTCCCCCGGCAGAGCCTGGGTGGAATGTCACCCTTGAAGCTTGCAAAACTCATGCTTTGCCTTCAGAGGTAATAGATTACTTTGGACTTACTGAGATACCAGATGATGAGATTGTATTGACACCGGCATTATTACAAAAATAGAACCAGACATTACATATGAATCTGCGGATAAGAGTCTTGCATATTTTTTCCTCCAGGCAAGTGGAATTTAGTCTTACAGGGCACGATTCCAGTTGCCTTATCAGTACGCCTTTTTCCAGTAAATGCACAAACAATGTCTGGTTAAATTCCACTTTAAAGGGTTTGACGCATTTCGTCAAACCCTAAAATATAGAATTTAGTCTTCCGTATGGAATTTAAGTTTCCGTGCGGAATTTACTTTTTTCACTCAAGCGATTAAAACATCTCTTGCCTCATACTTTATCTAATATTCGATTCCGATTTCTTTATACTCTAACAGTCTTGCTTTTGCCCATAGGAAGCTCGGTCCAGGCACCTTCCATTGTGCCACCTGTAATTCCTTCCACAGCTGTCAGGGAAATCATGTATCACCTGTTTCTCGACCGGTTTGATATGATGTCCCGGCCAGGTAATATCGTAGAGAGATTCCATAGCGATCAGCTTTTCCAGTGATTCCTTATAGGTCTGCATCGGTGCCGCAAATTCCATCTGAAGCAGTACATGAGCCTTACAGCAGGTATCCCCGGTGAACATCCATCTGTTCTTTTTCATCAAGGAAACATACTGATCCGACAGAATGTCCCGGTGTCCTTACCACACGCACCGGTCTGTCACCAATCTCAAATACCATCTCATTCTCAAAATAACTGCAATTTTCTTTTTACCGGGAGAAGCTCATCCTGTGTAAAAATATGACGGACATCCTCTCTGCTGTGTGCCTCATAAAGTTCTTTTGTCTTCTTTTGCAAGCCATACTTCCTCAAATGCTCCGGTTCCGCCAATATGGTCTACATGTCCATGCGTCAGTGCCACAGTGACCGGAAGCCCAGTAAGTTCTTCACATATTGATTTCAGTGGAATTGTTCCAAATCCGGTATCGATCAATAATGCCTTTTCCTTTCCGGTGAGCAGGTACATATAAGCACTTGCCGTATTACTATATTCTTCTATCAGCCACGTCTGTTCATTTAATTTCTCAATATGATAATTCATCCTATTCTCCTTGTTCCGGTATCAACAATTTATCTTTTGTTCCTTCCTCAATCCCGGCAAGAAAAAAGAAAATGCCGGATCCATCATCTGTTCCCAGTAGAAAAAATTCATGATCGCCATGTCCGGCGCGATACTCATGAGTAATATTTTCCTTTTTTAGTAAAAAGCATTTTCTAATTTTTTCTACCTCATCATATACAAGACGGTCATCTTTTTCCACAGCACAGAAACAGTTCCGGTCTGTTATCCACATCTTTTTTTGTCCACTGTGTACACATATCACACTCGCTTCCATAGTATGCTTCTCTGTTTCCGAAAATGCCCTCAAACTGTGCTCTTGAAAATCCAGGTGCCTCGGGCCCCTGCCAGAAGCATGCAGGCATCGGCAGCCGGCGAGAATGCTACTACTTTAGAAAACGTATCCCGATATTTAAACCCATTATATAATGCACCATATCCCCCCATAGAGATTCCGCCAATAAAGGTATCCTCTCTTTTGTAGATAATGGCAAGATTTTTTTTTGTCACTTCTACCAGCTCTTTTCCCCACATAAGTACTGTAAAAACGTCATACGGTCAGGTAGGTCCTGATAGAACAGATTCTCGCCATCCGGCAGTACGATCGCGATTCCTTTTAATTCAGACTGTCCTCTCAGCCCAAGGTATGTGATAAGTTCCGTCGCGGTTGCACTGTAACCCGGCAGTAAATAAAGTGTTTTATATGGTGGTTCCCATTTTCCTGCCATGCCATCTGATGGAAGTATTACCTTAATATTGACACCTCTCATTAATGCTTCGGATTTATAATCAATCTGTAAAAAAGCCATATCCTTATCTCCTTTGTAAACTTAATCTGTTTTTTACATCCTGTTTCTTTTCCCATGAAGCAGTTCTTATTTAAATATAAGCTGTGCGAAATCATGAATGCACATGCGCCATACGTTCCAGTCATGTGCTCCCGGATATACGTTGCGTATCTGATCAATCCCTTTTCATTTAATATCTGATCGTCATGTGCAAAATTCTCCCAGAACGGATCTTTGTCTCCCATTGCCCTGAAATAAACGTCAAATGTTTTATTGAATACTTTGGCATCATCCAAAATTTTCATATGTTCATTCTCACTGGTTCCGCGGTCAACCATGTCAAGCGGGCTTCCCTGAATGATATCTGTCACAAATCCGCTGAATATTCCAAGTGAACTAAAGTACCCGGATGCTTAAATCCGATAATGCTTGTCTGTAAGGATCCCATGGAAAGACCTGCCATCGCACGCATCTTCTTCGTCCTTCCGACACGGAATTTTTTTCTCAATATAAGGCATAATATCTGTCAGAAGCTGGTTTTCCAAAAGTTTAAAATCAACGATTCTCTCACCTTTTTTGTCACTGTCTGAACCATTCCGTTGCTCATAACGATCACCATTGGAACCGCCTTCTTCTCTGCGATCAGATTATCCAGAATAAAATTCACCTTCCCGGACGCAGTCCAGCCGATCTCATTTTCTCCATGTCCATGCTGAAGATATAATACCGGAAATTCTCTTTCTGTTTCTTCTTCATAGCAATATGGAGTGTATACCATGCAGACTCTCCCACTCTCCGGTAACCTTTGAAAAAAAGTATTCCCTGCGGACACTTCCGTGCGGCACATCTTTTACCTGATAAAACTCTTCATTTTTCATCTCAAGTGCTACATAATTTATATGGACGGCTATAACCATAGGTAATGGAAGCAATGGTGTCACAACTTCCACATCATCAATCTTCAACTGCACATACTGTATTCCTGTCCTGAGAGTGTACTCCATACGCCAGATTCCGTCATCTTCCCCTGGTACATGGAAATTCTTCCTCATTCATTGTAAATGTAACATTCTCTGCCTCCGGTGCCTTTACCTGAAGAAAATAATGTTCTCCTTCTTTTTTACCAATGCCGGAACCTGTCCTTCCCATGGCAGGACGCGGTCAAAACCAAGTTTCTGTTCGTTTATATTATAGTTCATATCAGAGTCCTCTTTTCTATAGTTCAACAGGTCTGCCATTGCTGCCAGTGCAGACCTGTTGGATGATATACAGTATTTATATTTAAAATTTGAAAATGGCCAAATATTTTACAGTGTTCTTGTCTGTCCGTCCGGTGCTGTTTCTGTAATCACAAATTCGAATGTTTTTCAGATCTGCCTTCAGTTTTGCCTGATATCCGTCATTCTCCCATGTAAATTCCATCTTATTTCCATCTGAATTTATCATGATCCTGCTTTCCTTCTCAAATGCAGGACAGGTACTGCGGAAGCGGAGAAGCTCTAACTGTCTTGCTACTACCGGCTTCTTTAATGCCTCTTCCATCTGCTCTGTGGTAAGATTTGTACGGTTGATCTCTTTGTGTCCGCCTGCTCCGGCACGCTTGACTGCCTCATGGTCATTCTTTCCTGCAAATAGATCAAGATACCAGATCTGCGGTTTTCCAGGCATGAACAGCTGTAAGGCTCTCGCAAGAAGCATCTTTGCATCGTCTTCCCCCAAGTGCACTGTAGTAAGTTGCATTGACCTGATAATACATGTTCTTCTGGCCGTGAAGGTCTTTGACATAACCGCCCTCTTCCGACAACAGTATCGATCAGGTTCTGGATACGTTCTTCTGATAATAATCCCTTTAAGTCAAGAAGTGGGATTCCGTCATGGCATCCTAACATATTGACAGTATGGATCTTCTTCTCTATCAGCTCCTCTGCCCAGTCGGCAAGATGCTTTCCGTCTCCGCTCTCCAATGCGTCAATGATCAGTCCCGGCAGGAAGAAATCATACGTCATATAGCCTTTCTGCGATCTGCTCATAATTCTTCTCGCCATAGCTTGCATGGATCTCCGGGAAGGTCAGGTTGTATTTATCTGCCAGTTTCCGTACTTTTTCAAGTAAATCCCAGGTTCCCGGCTCATTTAAGAAATTCTTCTCTCCCGGCTCTTTCGATTGCGTAGGCAAATGCATCCAGCCGCACGATCTTAGCTCCATATCCTGCGAGGGTGTCTTTAAGGTATTGTCGTAAAACTCCCCATACGAGCGGGGATTTGATATTTAAGTCCATCTGGCCAAGATAGCGTCTGCCGGCTTCCATATAATCAACGACTTTTTTTATTTCTTCATCCGACAAATCGGGTCACTTCTGCATTTCCGTCAGCTGAGGCCCAAATATCTCTGCGGTTTCTTTCCTTCTTTTTGGTCTGTGTATTTAACACTTCCGCAAGCATCACAGATTCTGTAGCCTGCGACCCCTGCGCCTGCATCGAATCCTGTGCATCAACCGTGCGGTAGGTCACTTCCTGGTAGAAGGTGTTCAGTATGGACATCCCTTCCATCCGGGAATGCTCGCCACCATCAGGATTAAATAATCCCGGTTTTACGGAGAAAAACATGTCCTTGATATATTTCCTGATCCGGCTGGATATAACCATCCTCATCATCTCCCCTTGACCTTCCCAGAACTTATTCCAGTCGATGAAGAAATCACGTGTTCTGATTTACATCACCATTTTTATGATATCCTGGAAC
>VOFJ01002997.1_pt1 | contig 21889 bp, 43 predicted proteins | sample 5384081 | NCBI WGS metagenome assembly VOFJ01 (sample SAMN12384729, study PRJNA508395) | human gut metagenome | isolation source: healthy gut I | host: Homo sapiens | reverse complement strand
TCAGTATACTTCAAAGTTTCGGTTACGTATTGCTCCTCTTAGCGTGCCGCGAAATCCAGCGCTTACGGGAGACTTATGCGTGAGGAGGCTCGCCAGTTAGCACGTTAAATTCACTTACGGCGGAATTGCGCCGCTGAGTGAGTAATACGTCCCGTAAACTCGATCCCTGAAAGAACTTTTTAACCAACTAAATAGCACTTAAAAGAGGCCATTGCGAACTCATTTCAGTCCGCAGCGGCCTCCCCTTAAGGAGTTTTATTTACTTTCTTTCACGCTCTTAAATCGCCCCCAAGAATCCGTCTGGCATTATCATCAACTTTCCTGCGTTGGAGGCTTCTACGCCTCCAGCGGATAAGGAATCCCCAGCTTTTCCCATTTAAAAATGCCAAGAGTATGATACGGAAGAACTTCAACTCTTTCAACATTCCTGAGCGAACGGATAAAGTCGGCAAGTCTGAAAAGATACTCGTCCTTATCATTTCTTTCAGGCACAAGAACATGTCTTATCCATACGGGCTTGCCCATATCGGAAAGCTGTCTTGCCATTTCAAGAATATTGGTGTTTGGCTGTCCTGTAAGGATTTTTTGTGCTGTTCGTTGTCGATATGCTTTATATCAAGCAACAGCAAATCCGTATATTCCATTAGCTCTTTCCACTTTGAATAGAACGGCTCTTTGGTTGTAAACGGGTTGGCGCTTGTGTCTATACAGGTATTAACGCCCTGCTTTTTAGCCTTCTTGAACAAATCAAGCAAAAAGTCAATCTGTAAAAGCGGCTCACCTCCGCTTACTGTGATACCGCCCTTTATTTTTCCAATAGGGGCGGTATGCAAGCGCTTTATTAAGCAACTCGTCGGCGGTGTATTCCACGGTGTTTTCATCGTGTTTCCAGGTGTCGGGATTGTGGCAGAACTGGCAACGCATTGCGCAGCCGCTCAGAAAAATCACAAATCTCACGCCCGGACCGTCAACAGAGCCAAAAGTTTCTATTGAGTGTACAAAGCCTTTAACAGCGTTGTCCGACATTACATTCTGTCGTGGCAGGTTCTGGCAATAACATCCAGCTGCTGCTCTCTTGTAAGGTCGATGAACTTAACAGCATAACCCGATACACGGATTGTGAAGTTAGCGTACTCTTCCTTCTCAGGATGCTCCATAGCGTCAATGAGTTTTTCTGTACCGAATACATTTACATTGAGGTGGTGTGCGCCCTGATCAAAGTAGCCGTCCATAACATTTACGAGGTTGTCAACACGCTCGTCATCGTTGTGTCCGAGAGCACCCGGGTTGATTGTCTGAGTATTTGAAATACCGTCAAGTGCATACTCATAAGGCAGCTTTGCAACGGAATTAAGTGAAGCAAGAAGTCCGTTCTGCTCTGCACCGTAGCTTGGGTTAGCACCCGGTGAAAGCGGCTCGCCGGCTTTTCTGCCGTCAGGAAGTGAACCTGTAGCCTTACCGTAAACAACATTTGATGTGATTGTAAGGATAGAAGTTGTAGGCTCTGAATCTCTGTATGTGTGGCAATACTTGAGCTTAGCCATAAATGTCTTGAGAAGATCAACGGCAATCTTATCTGCTCTCTCGTCATTGTTACCGTATCTTGGGAAGTCGCCCTCTGTTTCAAAGTCAACAGCAATGCCGTCCTCGTCACGGATAACCTTAACCTTAGCGTACTTAATAGCGCTGAGTGAGTCAACAACATGTGAGAAGCCTGCAATACCTGTTGCAAATGTTCTTCTTACATCTGTATCGATAAGAGCCATTTCTGCTGCCTCATAGTAGTACTTTATCATGCATATAGTGAATCATGTTAAGTGTGCCTACATAGAGGTGAGCAAGCCAATCCATCATTGTGTCATACTTCTTGATAACTTCGTCATAATCAAGGTACTCTGATGTGATAGGTGTATATTCAGGACCAACCTGCATCTTTTCTTTTTTCATCAATACCGCCGTTGATAGCGTAGAGAAGGCACTTATGCAAGGTTTAGCTCTTGCGCCGAAGAACTGGATTTCCTTACCTGTCTGTGTTGCGGATACGCAGCAGCAGATTGAGTAATCATCGCCCCATACAGGACGCATTACATCATCGTTCTCGTACTGAATTGAGCTTGTTGTAACTGAAATATGAGCAGCATACTTCTTGAAGTTCTCCGGAAGTCTTGAAGAATAAAGAACTGTGAGGTTTGGCTCAGGTGAAGGTCCCATATTCTCAAGTGTGTGGAGGAAACGGTAGTCGTTCTTTGTAACCATTGAACGGCCGTCAATGCCAAGACCTGCAACTTCGAGTGTAGCCCATACAGGGTCGCCCGAGAAGAGCTGGTTGTAAGACTCAATTCTTGCAAACTTAACCATACGGCACTTCATAACAAAGTGGTCAACGAGTTCCTGAGCCTGTGATTCTGTAAGTGTACCGTTCTCAAGGTCACGCTCGATGTAGATGTCGAGGAATGTTGATACACGACCAACGCTCATTGCAGCGCCGTTCTGAGTCTTGATAGCAGCAAGATAACCGAAGTAGAGCCACTGAACTGCCTCTGCAGCGTTCTTAGCAGGCTGTGAAATATCAAAGCCGTAAGAAGGTGCCATTTCCTTCATATCGTTAAGAGCACGAATCTGATCGGCGATTTCTTCACGAAGCTGGAAGTCGCCTCTTCTCATACCCTGACGGTTTGTTTCTGCAAAGTCCTCTTTCTTGCCTTCGATAAGACGGTCAATACCGTAAAGAGCAACTCTTCTGTAGTCACCGACAATTCTGCCTCTGCCGTATGTGTCTGGAAGACCTGTAAGAATCTTGTTGTGACGGGCAAGTTTCATCTCAGGAGTGTAGATATCGAATACACCCTGGTTATGTGTCTTATGATATTTTGTAAAGATTTCGTGGAGTTTAGGGCTTGGAGTGTAGCCATACATCTGGCATGACTGCTCAGCCATTTTGATACCGCCGTAAGGCATAAATGCACGCTTCAAAGGCTTGTCTGTCTGAAGTCCTACTACCTTCTCAAGTTCCTTCAGGTCCTCATCAATATATCCGGGTCCGTAGGCAGTAAGACCTGTAACTACCTTTGTCTCCATGTCAAGCACACCATTGTTGGCACGCTCTGCCTTCTGCAACTCCTGCAGTTTTCCCCCCACAGCTTGTCTGTAGCCTCTGTCGGGCCTTCCGGGAAGGAATCGTCTCCGTCATAAGGGGGTATAATTGTGACGGATGAAATCACGGACATTGATCTGTTCTTTCCAACGAGTTCCACTGAAGCCTTCCCACTGAGCAAAATCTTTCATTCTTGTACCTCTTTCTTTCTATTTTTTTTTCGTTCTCCGCGTATATTTGAAGAATTGTTATTGGTTTAACAAAGTCAGTATAAACGATTGCTTTAAGTGCGTCAATCGGTTTGGTTTATGCTTTTAATAAAAGTACAATCCATCTGGAAAGCAGTGACATTTTCGAGATATAAGTCCTATATTTCGTACTTTAATACTATATGCTTTGCTTTCCATTATCGCATCCACAGTCATTGAAATCGTTCTTATTTTTTTGATAGTTTTTTATCAACTTAATTAAGGGACAAAAAAGTCCCGCAAAATAGGAGACGTGCAGATTGCAGAAATGATTTTTTTGGGCACGCTCTGATCCCTATTGCACAAAAAATCACGGTGATGAGCCGTGATTTTTTTACTATTGTCAAGAAAGATTTTTTCTCTCTAATAGTTTCCTCTTCTGCCGCTGCTTTTTTCTGCATTGCTGTATGCCATGGCATAGAATAATTCCCCTGGAGTTCAGTTTTGGTTTCATTCAGCTCTCTATCCACATAATTTCCGCTTGCTGTCAGGGATTTTTCCTTCTCATCATCGTTCATCATGGTTTCAAACATCCAGTCCAGACGCTCTTTTAATTTCTCATCCAGAACCGGTGCTGCCACTTCCACACGCCTTATGGTATTTCTGGTCATAAAATCTGCTGACGCAATGTAAACTTTTTTTCCCTCTCTTTCGTTCCAAAACGGTAAATCCTGAATGCTCCGAGAAACGGCCTACTATGCTCACCACACGGATATTTTTCTGTATAGCCCTTTTACCTCAGGAATCGACAGCAGATTCCTCTGACAATCATCTCTCGATTTTTCACGCCTGCCGGGAAGCCTCCACCAGCTTATTGATGATCACCTTGTCTGTAAGGGAATTGATCTTGATTCCAATATAGGCCTCTTCCCTTTTTTTTCACCCGGTTAATTTCCTCGTCAATCCTGTCACAGACCTTGTTCTGTGCAGACATTTCAGGGCAACCAGAAGGTATTGGTCTGTTCTACGGTTTCTCCTTTTTAAAAAGAGCGGCAAACACTTCGGCTCCTTCCTTTCCAATCTCCTGATTGGCTGTGATCAGCGATAAGTCTGTGTAAAGTGCAGACGTTTTTTCATTATAATTACCGGTTCCGATCTGGGTGATATAGGAAATACCATCTTCTGTTTTTTCTGGAAATCAGGCACAATTTGGAGTGCACCTTAAATCCATTCAGGCCGTAAATAACCCGGCAGCCAGCGTCTTCCAGATTCTGGAATATTCGATGTTGCTCTCTTCATCAAAACGGGCACGAAGCTCCACCAAGACCACTACTTCTTTTCCGTTTTTCAGCTGCCTCCACCAGTGCATCCACGATCTGGCTCTTATCTGCCAGACGATAAAGTGTCATCTTAATGGAAACAACGCTTTCATCCCTGGCAGCCTCATTTAGCAAATTAATAAATGGTTTGATGCTTTCAAATGGATAAAAGACAGTAACACATCTTTTTTTCATGATCTGAGGAATCAATGGTGCTTTGGCATCCAGCTGAGGGGTCATTCTCGGTGCACGGCGCTGATAAAAAAGTGGTATTGCCTCTGTGTTTTCATCGGTACCCTGTTCTGCATTTCTCAGATATGCCTGAATGGCAAAGACAAAAGGACATATCAAGAGGTACTCTTGAAAAAATACATGATCTTTTTCTACGTTGATTTCCTTACATAAGGCTGATCATTTTTTTGTTCAGTTCTCTGGAAAAACTCCATTCTAACCGGGCTCATGCGCTTTCTCTGCTTGATCAGATTTTCCATTGCCTCTCTGTAATCCAGATCCTCGTCATAAATCGTTTCAGTATCAATATCCGCATTTCTGGTGACACGGAGAAGGGATTTTTTTTTACTGTGTAGTTTTTTGAACATTTTGGGCAAGAAATGGAGAATCAATTCTTCAGAAAGCATGAAGGTTCCTTTTTCTGGTAGGAATGTCAATCAGACGTCCGGAAAACGTTGTTGCTGCAGGGAATAATGGCAACTCTTGACTTTCCTCCTTTGGTTTCAAGCAGTGTCACAGCATAGATGTCCTTATTTTTCAGAAATGGAAACGGCTGCTGTTTGCTTACCACATTTGCAGACAGATAGGGGGCGATTTCATTATCAAAATAGGTTTCAAGAAGCTGACCTTCTTCTGCGGATAATTTGTTAAAATTAATCAAGCGGATTCCCTGCGGCTCCAATTCTCCCATTAACTGCTCGTAAATAACTGCTTTCTTCTGGTCTAAATCTCTGGTAGCCTTCAAAATTGCCTTTTACCTGCTCTTCGCTTGTCATGTTAGTTTTATTCTCACGGACCTCTTCCCCGGATTCTGCCTGATCCATCAAAGTGCCCACACGTACTCTGTAAAAATTCGTCCAGATTGGACTGGTAAATAGAGGCAAAGGTAAGTCTCTCAGCAAGTGGAACTGCCGGATTTCCAGCCTCATTTAATACTCTTTCATTAAATTTCAGCCCGAGGGAAAGTTCCCTGTTCATCATATAAAGGAAGCGGTGCTGTTTTTGTTTTTCATCTTTTTTCATTTTATATTTCCTTTCTCGAAACGTAATCTCTTAACCTTTTTTATTTGCGGGACTATTTTCCAAATAATCCCACAGTAACTTTCATATTAGAATCCCTGTATAAAAATCGAAAATCCGCCTCTGTTAAATTTGTGTAAAAATAGGAAAAAAAAAAGAACCCGGATTGCTATTTCGGCAATCCGAGTCAGAATCTGTTTGGAGCTTTCTTTAACTCATATTGGAAAAGCGCTCTGCCGCTTTCGTAAAAAGCTTTCAATAGTTTTATCAGCATCCCATGCTCAATACCATTCCGGACACAGTGTTTGATATGGCCCTCCAAAACGACCTTTCCACAGCCGTTCAGAGCCGACTTGGCCGCGTTGATCTGGGAGAGAATGTCCTCACAGGAACATCCTCATTGAGCATCCTGCCAATCGCCTGCACCTGTCCGATTATTTTTTCAGCCTGCGATGCAGGTTTTCCCCATCCATACATTGTCTCATTTGTATTACATATCCTTTCTGATCAGCACGTTTTTCCCTTCAAAGGCAAACCCATAATGATGAATATTCTCTTCTGGAATTCCCCTAGCCTTTAAGTCCTGATCATATTTTTTTATTTTTAATCTGATTTAAAGCATTTTCCACAGTTTCTTCTAAGGATTTCTCCCCAACAGACTGTCGAACTTTAAATTCAAATATATAAGCATTTTTTTGTTCTTATCTGTAGGCTCCAACACTACATCATATCTGCCAAGGCCGCTTTCCCGGTTTGATGTTATCCGGTATCTTCCGCCTAGATCTACAATCAGTCCCAGCACAAATCCATGATAAAATCGTTCGAGGCTCGGCCTCTTCCGAACCTTTTTTTCCCTGTATCAAAGGAACTGAAGGTCTGAAGCGAAATCTGGTTCATGTATTCATTCATATAATCTACATCATCAGCCAGAAGTGCCTTGATAAAATCATTATAGCGCACATTAGATTTCTGAAACCATCCACGGATCATTTTCCGGAACATATTTCGTACTTCATGGTTGGTAAGAAAGCAGGTATAGCTCTTCCCCATTTTCGGAATGTGGTCTGCTTTCAGGTAGCCAGAGGCGAACTCTCATACTGCCTGAAATCGCTTTCCTGAAGCTGATCAAATACCAGCTTCTTCTTCTATTGGAGATGCGATTGTTTTTCCTGCGAGAAGATCCTCCATTTCTATTTTCATATCTGGAGAACCTTCCCGGATTAATTTTCCAACCATACTGTTGGAGCTTGTGTTAGCCAGAAATTTTCAAACTTCACGGTATCAAAAAACTTGGTAATCGACCGAGGGGATTGTAGATGTCTGTATGGCTGCCAAAATGAAATCCATCATACCAGTAACGTACCTGTTCCATCTTATCTTTGCAGCCAAATTCTGTGAGGATCTGTTTCACTTCTTTTTCCGTAAAGCCGAAAGCAGTTTCATATTTTTCTTGAACCTGTTGTAACGATTTCCAGATTGTTTAGATCTGAAAAAATAGATTCCTTGGATATTCTGGTAATTCCTGTGAGAATCCCTCTTTCGGGTATGGATTTGTTTAAAAGCCGAATTGAAAAGTCCACGCAAAAACGCTGTTAATTCGTTCCAATATCCATTTATATAAGCTTCCTGAAGAGGAGTGTCATATTCATCCAGAAAAATAAGGACTTTTCGTCCATAATGCTTGTCAGGCATAGAGCCAGTCGATAAATTGCAAGACCAGCTGGGAATCAGAAACATCTTCTTTTATATAATCCAGATATGCTTTTTTCTTTTCATTTAGTGCAGAAGATGTTCTTAAAAAATCATACTTTGCATACAAGTCCATAAGGATCTGTATGATTCCCATTCTTGAGTCCTCATATGTTTTTTCCTTTTACAGAGGCAAAGCTGATAAAAATAACCGGATAACTTCCCTGCAATTCCCGGTATTTCTTATTCGTCAGATATGCAGATTTTCAAAATATCTGCCATATCCGGCATACTGATTGGAAAAATATTCCAGCATACTCATATTCAAGGTTTTCCCAAAACGCCGGGGTCTGGTAATCAGTGTTACCACATCTCCATTCTCCCACCATTCGCGGATAAAATCAGTCTTGTCCACATAGAAATACTTATTATCTCTGATAGAACCAAAAATCCTGATTTCCAATTGAAATAACCGATTTCATATTGCAGCAAGTCTCCTTTCCCAAACATTTATATCTCTACTTTAACATTTGTATCCTTAATTTACAAGTTATAGTATAAATATTATCGCTGTTGAAAATAAGAGACCGCCTGTTTCCCCAGGCGGTCCCTAAATACCGATCACACACTCAGTTTCTTTTCCATGATCCAGCCGCTGATCATATACAGCATGGCTGCCAAGGCAAATGAAGCTGCTATATACAAGACAAAGGTAAGCTCCATGCTTGCCAGAGAGGGAATATAATCCAGAACCATTCCAAGCAAGGTAGACAGAATCACAAAAATAAGAAAGGATACCAGACCGCTGCCTTTTTTTTCCCTGCAAGAACACTGGCGGATAAGATCACGGACAGGTCAGCATTCACAATGAAGACGATCCAGCTTGCCAGAAGACCAAAGAAATAGAAAGCTGCTTCTGCCGGAGTAAAAGTCACGGACCAGTTTACTTCCATAAAGGAACTCACCAGATTGATCATCTCTTTCAGACCGCCAATGTAAAGAGTTGCAACTGTCACATCAATGGCTGCCAGCGCTGCAAAAAATGCGCCTGCCATGATAATGGAAATTCCATTTTCCAGGATCTTGGCTCCCAGAATCTGATAGCTGCTCTTTGGTGTGAGAAATAACATATAACTCTGTTTGGTATTCAGGTCACGATGGAGAACATTTACACTCTCTATACCAATGTAGATAACACCAAATATTGTACACATGACCAGGAAAATAATTCCCATTGCCAGAATATTATCCTTTTTCCAAAATACACCTATTAAAAAATGCAATTTCTGCAACTGCTGTGATCACCAACAGAACCAGTTTGGAAAATGCTGTTTTCCGAAGCTCATATTTCATCAACTTTAACATACTTCTTCTCCCTCCATGTCCATAGATTTCACGGTATAGATCCACTACGGATTTGTGTTGATTGATCCGAAGCTCCTCTTACCATGCACTGATTTGCCAAAATACCATCTTTCATAAAAATGGCTGCATCTGCTACACGTTCCAGTTCGTCTACGAGATGACTGGAAACTACCAGTGTCACATCTGGATCTATGGCTTCCAGAATGCTCTTCATAATCTGGTCTCTTGCAAGAAGGTCAATGCCGTTCAACGGTTCGTCAAGCAAGTACAGCCTGGCCTCCCTTGCCATGGTAACTGCAATTTTCAGCTTGGCCATCATACCAGAGGACAGCTTCTTCGCTTTCATGTCCTCTGTAAGCTCCATTCGGGAAATCATCTGTCTGTATTTCTCCATGGAAAAATCTTCGAAAAAGAATCCTCATAATATTTTCCCACATCTGAAACTGTCATCCAGTTGTAGAAATAAGGCTCCGTGGACATATAAGCAATTTCTTTTTTTACTCTCTTTTCCAATGGGAGTTCCCTGATAAAGGATCTCACCGTTGGTAGGCTTTTACAAGTCCTGCTACCATTTTCATCCAGGTGGTCTTGCCGCTTCCATTGGGGCCAAGCATGGCGTATACAAGGCCTGGCTCCAATTGTAAAGATACCTGATTCACAGCAGTCTTACTGCCGTATTTCTTCGTTACTTCTCTGCTCTCTAAGATCATTTTTATACACTCCTCGTCATTCCGACTGTTCTTTCTCCAGAAGTCCGATTGCCTGAGCTCTGGAAAAACCAACTGCTCCATTCCTTCCAGGAATTCCCGGATCAGGGCTCCTGCCATCTCTTCCTTCAGCTGCTGCACTCTTTCCGGATCTTCTGTCACGAAGGTTCCCATCCCGCGTCTGGTAAAGCAGACGCCTTCCATCTCCAATTCTTTATATACGCGGCTGACTGTATTGGGATTAATGGTATATTCTACTGCCAGATCCCGCACAGATGGAAGCTTCTCTCCCGGAGACAGCTTGCCTGTTACAATATCCCTTTTATAGAATTTGCTGCCTCGGAGATAAATTGGCAGCGATGAATTATATTCCATGACTCCCTCCTTTTGTATTACTGTCATAGTTGAATAGTACACTAGAATCGTATTTTTTGTCAAGCATATTTTATAATTACAAGATTCAGAAATCGGATATAACAAAACGGAACCCCTTTTTTAGATTCCGTTTAATATTATCTGCATTTGCAATATACAAATTTACTGCCAGTGATGCTCTGCTTCTTCAATTTCCTCAATGAACATCAGAAGAAAACTGATGAGCAGAAGAAATGCTGGATACCCAGATGGCTCTTATGCCGTAGTTAACGGAAAGTCTGCCGCCGATTCCTGCGCCGACAGCAAATAAAAAAATGATGGCGAAATAGCATAAAGCCTGACGGAGCAGCCTTGGCTTTCTTTCCCTCATATAAGCGGAAAGTGCAGCTGTGCCACTTCTTGGGTTTCCGATACACATGGTGCTGGCATAAGAGTTTCCCTCTACCTTCCGAAAGGTCTGCACCTGGAGAGCGCAGGAAAAAAAGATACCAGGGTAGTGGCCAGTACATTCATATTGCCCGGAATGAAGCCCACCAGAAACAGCAGGAGGATTTCTACCAGAAGGATTCCCTGGCGCCAATGAAGGCGTTTGGCATAACGGAATTTGTCCTGAATTCGTTCTGCTAATAAGACTCCAAGGAAGAATGCGGACAGGGGAATTAGATAGTGTAACCCAGCCACTACCTCGCCGTTCATAAACCGCTCACTCATCAGTACCACGTTTCCGGTCTGGGCGTTGGAAAAAAACGCCGTCGCGAGTAAAGTAGGTATAGGCATCCTGAAATCCTCCTGACACTGCAAGAAATGCACTGTTTACGAATGCTTCTGAGGTCTGTACCCTTCTATGATGGTCCATAATAAGCTCCTTCTTTCCTCTTTTTCGCTCTATATTCTGGATACAGGGGCAAAAGGTATTTTAACTCCCCCTGTATCCAAGTCCGCTATCTTCAGATTATAAAATAAACAAACAGCTCTGTAAATACTAAATTTGATATAGGGAGTATATGTTTCTTATATACCCCAAAACAATCGATCCGGTTATTTCTTTTGTGCGCTTCCAGATACTCCTTACGGCCTTCCTCGTAAAGATTGTTGCCTTCGCTGTCGATGATAACTACAAGGGGCATATCTTCTACGTAAAGCTTACGCAGTGCTTCCTGCCCAAGGTCCTCATAGGCAATGAGTTCTGCTTTTTGATGCATTTTGCAAGAAGGGCACCTGCTCCGCCGATTGGCTCCGAAATAAACGCCGTGATATTTTTTCATGGCCTCTACTACTTCCGGAAGACGGGCGCCCTTTTCCGATCATTCCTCGGCGCCTACGGACATCATGGTCGGTGCATACGCATCCATACGGCCGCTGGTGGTAGGACCTGCGGATCCGATGACCTGGCCTGGTTTTGCAGGGGTCGGTCCTACGTAATAAATGGTTGCGTCTGTCGGATCAAACGGGATTTTCTCTCCTTTGCGAGCGCTTCACACATTCTCTTGTGTCCTGGCATCACGGGATGTATAGATAGTTCCTGTCAGATATACCTGTATCTCCGGCATGGAGTGTTTTTGCCAGTTCTTCTGTTAAAGGCAGTGAATATGTTTTTTCCATGATCAGATCACCTCCGTTTTTGTGCCGGGTCACATGGCAGTTGATGTTGATAGCGCAGGGCATGCCGGCGATATGGGTTGGCATGGTCTCGATGTTGAGACCGATAGCCGTCGTCTTGCCGCCGAAGCCCTGAGGGCCGATACCAAGCTTGTTGATCTTCTCCAGCATCTCTTTTCCAGATCTGCGTAGTAAGGATCCGGGTTCTCTGTATTCGATCGGACGCATCAGTGCTTTTTTCGCAAGCAAGAAGTGCACATTTATCGAAGAGTTCCGCCGATACCAACGCCGACTACCATAGGCGGGCATGGGTTCGGGCCTGCTGTCTCAACAACTTCAAGAATGAAATCCTTGATTCCCTGAAGGCCTGCGGACGGTTTGAACATACGGATCATACTCATATTTTTCGCTTCCGAAGCCTTTCGGGCCTACGGTTACTTTCACCTTGATCTCCCGGAACGATCTCGGTGTAGAGCATAGCCGGTGTATTGTCGCCGGTGTTTCCTCTTCTGACCGGATCTTTGACAACGGATTTTCTCAGATATCCCTTGTCATATCCGCGGCGAACACCTTCGTTGATGGCATCTGCCAGATCTCCGCCTATCATATGTACATCCTGTCCGATTTCCAGGAATACACATGCCATACCGGTATCCTGGCAGATCGGCACATTCTCCTTATCTGCAATCTCAAAGTTCTCAATAATATTGTCCAGAACACCTTTGCGATTTCTCCGTCCATCCTCGCAGGCACGGCAGCCTTTGATGGCATCATTTTACATCTTCCGGAAGATGTTCATTTGCTTCGATACAGAGTTTTTCAATGACATCTGTAAGTCTGCTTTACTTCTACTTCACGCATTTTGGTAAGCTCCCTTTCTATTTTGTCTCAGCATTCGCTATTTCTATCATCCATATCCCGGTTTTCGAGCGGATTTCTCATCGATAGCGGGAAAACCCCGGCCAGCTTTTTTCCTAAACGGTGATTTTACTCTGCTCTGACGGGCATATTTATCAGTAACGGAGATACCATATCTGTCTCGGCACCTGATTCCTTTTTTAATTCTTTTCATATGCATAAACGTGATCCAGATTCATCTTTCCAAGTTCTACGTCTTTGCATTTTGCAGCTGCTTTTTACCGGCATTTCTTCCAAATACGATAACATCCAGAAGAGAGTTACCCATCAGTCTGTTTCTTCCATGGATTCCGCCTGCTGCTTCTCCTGCAACCAGAAGGTTTGGGATTTCCTTTTGTAAATCCGTCTCCGTCGATTTCCAGTCCACCGTTCTGGTAATGAAGGGTTGGATAAATCACGATCGGAACTTTTCTCATATCAATGCCGTAGTTCATGTACATACGGAACATAGCCGGAATTCTTTTTCGATGGTGCCTTCGCCACCGAGGATCTCGATCATTGGAGTGTCAAGCCATACACCTTTTAATCCGCCTGGAACTTCCACGCCGCGTCCCTCTTCGCATTCACGGATAACACCGGAAGCATTTACGTCACGGGTTTCAAGTGGATGAATATAAGCTTCTCCGTTTACGTTTACAAGCTGTGCGCCAACGGAACGAACTTTCTCAGTTACCAGTGCACCAAGGATCTGTGACGGATAGATTGCACCGGTTGGATGATACTGAATAGAATCCTGATAAAGAAGAGAAGCACCTGCTCTGTATCCAAGCACAAGACCATCTGCAGTTGCACCGTAGTGGTTAGATGTCGGGAATCCCTGATAATGCATTCTTCCTGCACCACCTGTTGCGATTACTACAGTCTTTGCTCTTGCAACAGAGTAATCTCCTGTTTCCATGTTCAGGAGAACAGCACCTGCAACCTGTCCCTTTTTCATCTTTCAGAAGTTCAACAGCTGAAGTAAATTCAACTACCGGAATCCTTTAAGATTCAGAACTTCATCTCTGATGGTACGCATGATTCTCAGATCCGAATAATCCTTTGCAGCATGCATTCTCTTTTCTGGAAGTTCCGCCGCCGTGTGTGGTGTGACCATGGTTCCGTCTTCTGCTTTATCAAACTCAACACCAAGGTCATTCAGCCATTTGATCGCATCCGGTGCTTCCATTACCAGTCTTTTTACAAGCTCCGGTTTTGCTGCAAAATGTCCGCCTCCAAAGCAGTCCAGATAATGCTGTACCGGGGAATCATTTTTCTTTATCTGCTGCCTGAATCCCGCCTTCTGCCATCATGGTGTTGGCATCACCGATACGAAGCTTTGTAACGATCATTACGTTTGCACCTGCATTGTGGGCCTCGATGGCACAGGAAGAGCCTGCTCCGCCACCGCCGATGATCAAGTACATCTACATCACAATCGATTTTTGTAAGATCGATTTTTTTTCGTTGAGCAGACGGCTTTCTGAATGGAGCATTTTTGTCAGTTCCAGAGGAGCTTTCTGTCCTTTGTTCGGTCCTACTTTGATTTCTGCAAACGCGTCTGGGTTATAATCTGGATGGAATTTCTTAAGAAGAGCGTCTTTCTCATCAGCTGTCAGACGTCTTGGCTCTGTTGCCATACGCTGTGCTCTTGTAGCCTCTACCTTTTTTTATGGATTCCATCATATTTTCTGGATATGGTGCATACATGGTTTTACGCCCTCCTTTTTCTCAATTTCTCTGTTGTTGTAAAGTTCTTCCATGTCTCTGTGATCGGTTTCTGCATAACCTGCTCGATCAGATCATCAAATTTTCCTTCGTGAATCTCTTCTACACGTTTTCCAGATGTTCGCTCTTCCGGTGCAATATATTTTCCTGTGAGACGTCTTGCCAGAAGACCTACCATCGGATGAGAAATACCGGCCGGGCATCTTACAGAACAGCATCCGCAGCTTACACAGTCGAAGGATTCCTCTGCACATTTTTTCAAGTTCGCCTCCTCTGTGCATATGCGATGTACTGCATTGCATTTAAGTCCTGAGTACATGCTTTTGTACAGGCATTACATCCGATACAGCTGTAGATCTCCGGATAGAGCTCCATCATTACCTGCTGGTTCGGCTTCAAGATCTTCTAAATTATAAAGTCTCTTGTCTGTATGGGAAGAACGGGATACTTGCCACATACAGTCCCTCCTGTACCTGTGTCCGACAGGCAAGACAGGTTTTCAGTTCGTTATCCCTTTGATTCCTGTAAATGGTTGCGCAGGCACCGCAGAAAGCCGTGTCTGCAGCCGCATCCTTTTTAAAGTGTATCCTGCGGCATATTCCATGGCCGTCATAATGGTCAGGTCAGCAGGTACGGTGTATTTTTACCGAAAAAATATACGTTTACCATATTTTCCATTTTGGGAGTTCCTTTCTTCTGCTTTAACTCTTCTTACTTGTGTTACTCAGGATATAAAATACAACATCTGTCTTTAAACAAAACTGGATGGCAAAAAGGTTTCTGGCCTTTCTCTCATCAGAAGGAGAATCAATTTTACGCCCATCTACTTCCGCACACGCTTCTCTCAATGGGCATTACCAGATTTTCCATGTTGTGGGCTGGTTGTACAGCAAAGCGACCCACGCATTCCTTCACATGAGCTGTCTTCACCATAAAAAATTGCTTTAGAAACTACTCATCCTCGTCAGGTAACTGGTCAATCTCGTCCATTCTAAATACCGGGCCGTCTTTGCAGACGTATTTGTCTCCGATGTTGCAGCGGCCGCATTTTCCGACACCGCATTTCATACGAAGCTCCAGTGTGGTATATACCTGATCTCTGGAGAAGCCCAGCTCTTCCAGTCCTGCCAGAACAAATTTGATCATGATCGGCGGGCCGCAGACAAGCGCTACTTTATTTGTATCAAAACCGATTTCTTTCAGGTAAGGTTGGTACGGAATCCAACATGTCCGTCCCAGCCTTCCTGCTCACGGTCAATAGTCAGATATACATTTACATCTTTTGCATTCATCCAGACTTCCTGGATTTCTTTTTAATTTTACCAGATCATCTGCGGAACGGGAACCATAGAGAATATCTACTGTTCCGTAATCATCACGGTTATCCAGCACATAATTGATCACGGAACGAAGAGGTGCCAGACCGATTCCCACCACCTGCGATGAACAGGAGATTTTTCCCTTTAAGCTTATCTTCCACCGGAAAATGATTTCCGTATGGTCCGCGGACTGCGATCTCATCTCCAACCTGAAGGCTGTGGAGATAATCGGTAAGGGATCCGCATTTTTTGATGCTGAATTCCTGATAATCTTTATTGTTTGTAGGAGAAGAAGTAATGGAAAACATACCTTCACTGACGCCTGGTGCACAGACCATGGCACACTGTCCTGGCATATGCTCGAAAAGCTTTCCACCCTCCGGAGCTTCCACACGGAAGGTTATTTTACATCCGGTGTCTCCCTGACGGATATCTGTGATCACACCAACCTTCGGGATCAGTGTGTCTAATGTATAGTTTTATGGCAGGTACATTCACTCATTATTTTTCACCTCCCTGATTTTCAAAGGCTTTGATGACCTTTTTACGATATTTAAGTGATGATGGGCATTTCTCAACGCAGCGGCCGCATCCTACACATGAGAACATTCCATTGTTGTTTAGCCGGATAGATAAACAAGTTTATGCATGAATCTCTGACGGAAACGCTGCATCTGGCTGTTACGGTTATTTCCGTGTGCCATCATTGTAAAGTCAGAGTACATACAGGAATCCCAGCAGCGGTAACGCTGTACGCCGTGTCCTGTGTCATAATCTTTGATATCATAGCACTGGCAGGTAGGGCATACAAATGTACAGGTACCACATGCCAGACATGGTTTATATAAAGTTTCCCATACAGGAGAATTAAACTTCTCATCGGTTGCATTTCCATCCCATCCTTCCAGAGAAAGATGTGTATATGGAAGCTTTTCTACAATATTATGGATTGCTTCTTTTCAGCAGAAACCTTTGCTTCATCAGAGGCATCTGCATCTGTAAGAAGGTCTTTAACTGCTTCTGTAAGAGCCTGACCTTTTTCACTGATTGGCTTTCCAGTAAAGTGTTCCTTCTACCATCCAGACAGCTACATCAGCTGCAGGATCTGCTGCATCTGTTCCAAAAACCTTACAGAAACAGGACTCCTCCGGTTCATGGCATGCCATTGCAACGATAGTTCCATGGTCTCTTCTTGCAGCATAAAAAAAGTGTCAATAGGATCACTTAGGAAAACTTTATCCAACACTTCCATACCCTTTTACATCGCAGGCTTTCATGCCAAATACAACGAAAGGACTGCTTTCTAAGCTCTTCCGGTTCAACAGTCAGCTTCTTTCCATCACGAACGCAGGTATAAAGAGTTTCGCTCTGTGGGAAAAAGGCATCTTTACCGGATTTTACGGTTTTCAGTGTATCAAGATCAGCCTCTTCTCCTTCATTCCAAAAATGCCGAAGTTGGTCTGTCCTGCCTTTTTTGATCGGAAGGATCGGTCCTGGCTTTCTGCGATTTTCCGGAATAATGCTTCCAGATTTTCTTTTTCAATCTTATACATACATTATCCCCTTTCTGCCACTACACCTGGCTCTACATCATCAAATGTAAAGCTGGTCAGCGGGCCTTTTGACTGGACATCTGCTCCTGCCTGATATTCGCCGTAGAATGTATCAATATCTTTGATAAATTTACGATTAAACAGGTGAAGCGGAATCCCCTGCGGACAAACACGGCTGCACTCGCCACAGTCTGTACATCTTCCTGCAACGTGGAATGCACGGATAATGTGGAACATTTTTCTTCAAAGGAGTCCACGTTCGCCTTCTGTGCGCTGTCGAACTTCGTGCTGTCGAAGACGCACTTGCGGCAGCTGCACTCGGACATGCATTGCGGCATGCGTTGCAGCGGATACATTTACTGAGCTCCTTCTGGAAAAATGCAAAACGCTCTTCCGGGCTCATTTTCTCAATTTTTCTCAACTTCTGCAAAACGGTCTGCATCCTTTGTATCCTTGGACTCGCCGATGATCTCATCATAGATCATATGCCCTTTTTCCTTGCAGACATGGCAGCGCTCCAGCATTGCCTCCTTTGTAGGCTACGGTCTTGTCACCATAGATTGTGGAAATATGAAGCTCCTCACAGGCATCTGTAAGCTCTGCTCCGGAAATACTTTTTGATTCCCTTGATTCCCATTTCTCGAAGCTTCTCCCACATTCAGCTTTCCTTTTGCATCCAACACCAATAATATATACTTTTCACGATCCACGCGATGTTCTTTGATCAGCTGGTTAAAGCTATAGGTATCACAAGGCTTCAGACAGACAAGGGTTTTTCCCCTCTAATTTGGAAGCCTCGATCATCATTTTACTTAAGTTCTGTCCGCAGAAACCATTGTAAACAAATTCATCCAGGCTTTCTGCTGTTTCAAAATATGCTGCTTCCGGATTGTAAGACAGGTCTCCAGCTTTCCAGCCAAGAACACGCACTACGGTTCCATCAGCCAGCAGTTCTTTTTGCACGGGCGATCGGTTCCTGCATCTTAAATCCTCCAATCTGACGTTTTTACCCAAAGAATAAATTTTTTTCCACAAACTCATTCATGGTCTGGGAGAATTTTACACCTTCAGCGGCAGATACCCACTCTACACGGGTACGTCCGTTTTCTACACCAATGAAATCCAGCATGGAGAAAAAGAAGGGTCATACGTCTTCTTGCATAATAATTTCCTGTTGTGTAATGACAGTCTCCCGGATGGCAGCCACATGATCACACCCGTCAGCACCCTTTTCAAAGGCACGGAGGATGAACATTGGATTTACACGGCAAGAGCATGGCACACGAATAATCTTTACATCAGCCGGGTAGGAAAGACGGCTGCTTCCTGCAAGGTCTGCACCTGCGTAGCTGCACCAGTTACAGCAGAATGCCACGATCTTTGGGTCTGAATTCTTCTTTTGTTTCTATCGACATATTGCATCTACCTCCGCTAAAATCTGTCTGTTGGAGAATCCCTGCAGGTCCATTGCTCCTGATGGACAGGTTACGGTACATGCACCGCAGCCCTGGCAAAGAGCATTGTTTACAACTGCAATTCTTCTTGTTTCACGGATTCCGTGGTCATTTACCTGTTTTTCCTCATAGGAAATAGCACCATATGGACACATTTGCACACTGTAGAGCATCCGTTGCAAAGAAGCTCGTCAGAATGAGCAGTACATGGATTAGTTGTCAGCTTTCCTTTGCAAGAAGGCCGATTGCCTTTACTGCCGCTGCACCAGCCTGTGCAACTGTTTCCGGAATATCCTTCGGTCCCTGGCATACACCGGAAAGGAAAATACCAGCTGTAGGAGACTCTACCGGACGAAGCTTTGCATGTGCTTCTGTAAGGAAATTGTTGGTATCAATGCTTGCGGTAAGCATGGTTGCAATTTTTCTCACATCCTTATTTGGCTCAATAGCCGCTGCAAGAACTACCATGTCTGCTTCCATATGAATCTGTTTGTTTTCATAGATCAGAAGCCTGAACCATAAGAGTTCCATCCGGCTGCGGAATAACCTTTCCAACCTGACCTTTACATAATTAACACCGTAATCTTCAACAGCTCTTCTATAAAACTCATCAAAGTTCTTACCCGGAGTACGGACATCAATATAGAATACGGTTACGTTTGTATCCGGATATTTATCGCGATCAGCATTGCATGCTTTGCAGTATACATACAACGATCTTGGAGCAGTAGCTCTTTTCCCCCTCCTCATCAGAGCAACGACTTCCGACACACTGTACGAATACAATATTCTTAGAGCTTTTCCATCAGAAAGTCTCTCAAGATGACCCTTTGTAGGTCCTGCCGCATTCATGATACGCTCAAGCTCAAGGGATGTGATAACATCCTTACTCTGGCTGTATGCATACTCATCATATTTATCAAGAGGGATTACATCGAAAACCGGTTGCAACTACAATTGCGCCGTATTTCTGTGTAACAATCTCATCCTTCTGCTCATAGTCGATTGCACCTGCTGCACAAACCTTGGAACAGGCACCGCATTTTCCGGTTTTGAATTTAATACAATTTCACGGTCAATAACCGGAACATTTGGAATTGCCTGGGCAAACGGAATATAAATAGCACTCTGTTATTCAGTCCGCGGTTAAATTCATTTGCATTTTTCTTAGATGGACATTTTCTCAGAGCAAACACCGCAGCCGGTACATTTACTCATATCCAATATCTTTTTTGCTTTCTTACGGATATCAACTGTGAAGTCACCCACAAATGCTTACCTTTTCAACTTCACTATATGTATAAATATTGATTTTCTCATGTGCTGCAGCCTCTACCATTTTGGGGAGTAAGAATACATGCAGAACAGTCAAGTGTTAAATGTCTTATCAAGCTGTGACATTCTTCCGCCAAATTGGAAGCTTCTCAACAATATCAACCTCATAGCCGGCTTCTGCAATATCAAGTGCAGACTGGATTCCGCGATACCACCGCCGATTACAAGTGCACGTTTTGTTACAAGACTCTCTCCCGGCTGAAGAGGAGCATCTAAATTTATTTTTGCGATTGCTGCTCTTGCAAGGATCGACTGCCTCCTCAGCTAGCTGCCCTCTTCCATATCCTTGTGCATCCAGGAGCAATGCTCATGGGAACAGAAACACTGTAATGATTCTGTCAGATTTTTTCTCATGTTGAACATCTTCGGCCTGTCCTGCTCTGAGCGTACTGATAATCTTCCGCATGAACAACGCCCGGCTCTTTTGCCCATCAACTGTGGCTGCACATTATACCACAATGACAGGTGCTCTCATCACTACAGCCCGAACCTCAGTCTGCAATGAAGCCCTGCCCACGAACAACCAGCTGTCTGGCTGCATCGATCAGCCTTTCCCATGGGTTTGCCATCTCTGGGCAACGCCCACGCATGCAAACAGGCATGGGATTTTGACTGTGCTAGTGTCATTGACAACAAGTTACAAACTCGTGAGGCTTGATTATCCATCCCTGTTAAATGCAGACAGGTTGTGTGGAGCATTTCGCCATTTCTTACAAGCATTTCAGGGGATTTATCTGAAATTTCTTTGATTCTGCCTGCCGTGATTCTCCTGGTATTTTACATAAGCGGGTTATTATTTCTCGGCCACCTCTTTACTCCGAGTCAAAGAAGTTCTGAAATAGTAAACAGGAAGATCGCCGTTTGCCTTTCAGTTATACATGGTTGTGATCAGCATATCTTCGTTTCAAAAGCCCCCTTGCACTGTCCATGATCTTTTCACACATATTCTGTGCCATTTTCACTTTTTTTCTTTCGAGGAAATGTTAGCCGCCACCCAGACTCATTGCAGTATGGGTATACCACAGGCTCCTGCGCCAGGGCACGGATGAAGTCTTCCATAATGGTGGGATTCGGATTATCAAATGACATGATCTTTCCTGGTCTTAAGCAGTGCGCCATAATATGCACCGATTTTTGCCAGTTGGGCGATTTACCACTTTTTAATCTCATCAACTAACTTCACTTCCACGGAGTACCTCCAGATAATGAAGGAACATTGGTTCCTCCTTCATGAAGTATCCAAGCCAGATAATTGCTCTGGTGTGATGTCCATTTCATGTCAAAGTCAAGTTCACACGTTTGAGCACATGACAGGCTGAACAGACTGTAATCAGATCCTGTCCTTTTTTTTTGCGTCATTTAAAGCCCGGGACGGAAATAGAAAGTTTGCGGGTAAATCTCATCAAGCCGCGTTACGCCGCCGCCGCACTGCCAGTCTTCATCCTTCCATTTCTTTAGCCCAGCAGCTTTTGCAGAAGCTCTGGCATAGGCATCCAGATTGATCTTTTGCCTTATTCTTCAGGGTACATCCTGGATAATAACTGTACTTCATGCTTCTTGTTCCTTTCTTGTTACTGTTCACAAAAATATGCTTTTTTTAAATTCACATATGCAAACAGCAGCTATTTGGAGTTGCTTTCGCAAAGTGGAACCGACTTACCGCTTTCCACGATAGAAGCCGGATGTCTTTGCTGGTATAGTTGAATGTTTCGATTCTGCACTGAAATTATTTTTTTTCTTTACAAAATGCACTCTACAAAGCTAAGGTAAAAATTACTGTTTCTTCCTTTCTACATCTGTCTGCTTAGCGGAATAATATCTGGGAACAATAACTTTTAAAGCTCAATCTGTGCGGATCACTTCCTTCAGGTGTGTGGCAGAACGTACGCGCCGCGTTTACTTCCCTTGCGCATACCTTCCTGATCTTCAATTTCTGCTGTGCGCCCCTGCTTCGCCGCAATTGAAGTAATCAGGTGGAGATGAACAGAGTAATACGTAACTGAAACGAAGTATCGA
>VOFJ01000590.1_pt1 | contig 21894 bp, 44 predicted proteins | sample 5384081 | NCBI WGS metagenome assembly VOFJ01 (sample SAMN12384729, study PRJNA508395) | human gut metagenome | isolation source: healthy gut I | host: Homo sapiens | reverse complement strand
GATTATTCCTGCCCTACTAATAGTAGGATTTGGCTGTATAGGAATAGGAATACAACTACTAAAAAAGGAAAAATAAAAGTGAATAAAAAAATATCTGCCGTAGTTACACTAGTAGGTTTAATACTTATAATGTGTGCTATGGCAGTTTTGTTTCACAACAAAAAAGAAGACAATCTGGCACAAAAATCATCCAACACAGTTCTGTCAAGTCTGAAAGAAAAAATAGAAGAAAGCAATTTAAAAAACTTCGGATAAGGAAAAAAGATTTTGAACAAGGATTTGAATCAATATGACGGCTACATCAAAATTCCAAAGTTAAATCTTGAATTGCCCGTAATGAAAAAAACCAACTCAGGCAAACTTAAAAAAATCACCATGTATATATTCAGGCACGGCAAAAGATTCAAACCTGATAATAGCCGCCCATAACTACAGCGCCCACTTTGGCAAAATAAAAACCAACTTGAAAACGGCGACAAAGTACAATACACCGACTTACAAAACAACACCTACACCTACTGTGTAACCGCTAAAGAAAAAATAAATGGCAAAGAACTCAGAGCAAAATGCAAAACGAAAACTATGCACTAACCTTATTCACTTGTGACTATACAGGGAGGGATAGGATTACAATAAGATGCGATAGGAAATGAGGAATGTTGGGGATAAATGGATGAAGAAATGTAAGACAATTAAGTTGAAACGAAGAAATGTAGGAAAGCAGGAATAAATGTTGAGGTGGATTCATAGAATAGAATATAGTGTTTTCTGGAATATTTTTAGTCTGATAGTCCACAGAAAATTTTTGGAAACAAACAATAGGGCAGTGTTGCGCAAATTTTGCGAGCATAGTGTATGTGGAAAAACGACTGTTTGAGCCATTAGGCGAGTTTCATTTTTCCACATACAATGGACGGCGGAGCAAAATAAGAAAACACAACGTGTTTGTGCCAAAATTTTCTGGGACTATCAGAAGTGAGAAATAACAAAAACACTATATTTTATAAATGAATTAGGAGGGAAAAATGAAAATACGTTTTAGATCAATTAATGCAATTGAGGAATTTCTAGACATTGTCAACAGCTTTTCAGCAGAAATCGACATTAAATCAAAAAGGACAACCGTTGACGGAAAATCAATGATGGGAATTTTTAGTTTGGACTTGTCAAATCCAGTGGAGGTTACTGCAATTGGAAATGAATCAGAGCAGGTATATGAGGCAATAAGCAAATATGCGGCGTAGGCTACATATAATTTAAGATAGAATTCAGGGGAGGCTCCTGCAGGGAGCCTTTCTTTATGCATAAAATAGATTTTGGAAAAACAAAGTTTAAAAAGCTGTTTGAAAATATGGATTACGTGTCACAGAGAAAATTTTTTTATATGACAAGTAAAATCTCTTGGGTTTTATGCAATTTAATTAGGGGATTACGTGTCACAGAGAAAAAACTTTATATAACAAGTAATTTTTAAAATTTTTTCAGTATAATTTGACTGGGAATTACGTGTCAGATGAAAAAAAAATGTCAAATGACAAGTAATTACTTATTATAATGCTTATATTTTTCCTAAAAATTACGTGTCATATATCAAAAAACATAATATCACACGTAATTCTTATCCATTACGAAGTTCTGAACAAAAACGCTGTAATATCCGCAAATAATTGATTAAAACTTGTTTGGGACAAGTCCAAGCTCCCACGTCCACGCTTTACCACAACGATTTTCGGCTGTGTTAGTACAAGAGTAGCTTGTTCCAGTCCAAGCTCCCACGTTCACGCTTTACCACAACGATTTTCGGCTGTGTTAGTACAAGAATAAATTTGTCCATTCGCAACCATCACATTTTATTTTACACCAAGCTATTGACATATCATAATATTAGTATTATAATCGCTAACACTGTTAATTATTAATAGTGTTAGCAATTTTTTGTTAATGAGTAATTCTTTCAGAATCACTATTAATCAAAAATTCTCCGAAGAATCGCAGAGGCGCGGAAAGGTAGATTTTTCTTACGAAACCGCGCCTCGCGGAGAGTTCGCAAGCGAACTCTGTATTCTTTGAACAACAAAAGAGTAAAAGGAGCATTTATATTCTAATGGATGATAAAAAAGAAATATTATGATGAGAAAGCAAAGGAGTTATTAAACTTTAATATGATGGCGAAGCAGTCTAAGATGAGCGATAACCTTCATAAGATGGCAAGAGGAGAAGCCATTATGTTGGAATGCTTAGCACATAGTGACAATGGGTTAATGCCTAATGAGATTGCTAAGAGTGCGTATGTAAGTACTGCAAGAGTAGCAGTACTTTTCTTAAAGCAGTTGAGAGAAGAAAGGCTATATTCAAAGAATTAGCCTTGAAGGGGACAGAAGAAAGGTGAATATTGTATTAACAGACATAGGCTGGGATGCAGTAAAAGGTAGAAGAGAGAGAATGCTTAAAGGCGTAGTGGCTTATTTGGAAAGACTTGGAGAGGAGGACACTGAAAATCTTTTTAAGAATATTAGAAAAAACTCGAACTATAATGAAGGAAAATAATGACATGAAAGGAAAACAGTAATGAAACATATTTTTGAAAATTTAAAGAAAATACTGGTACTTTGTAATTTTAATATTGGCATTACTTGTTGTTCAGGCGTATTGTGACTTATCATTGCCGGACTATACATCTAACATTATTGATGTTGGTATTGTTAATGGCGGTGTTGAACATCAGATGCCTGAGTTTATAACAGAGAACAGTTACAATAGTTTGAAGCTGTTTTTGAATGAACAGGAGACAAAAAGACTGGGATAATGCTTATGAGTTTAGTAAGTCTGACAAAGCCTATAAGCTTAAGAACATAGACAAAGATAATATGGAAGAATTAGACAGTGAATTTGGCAATGTTATTGCAGTATATTACATGATGTCATCACAGCAGGATTCACAGTTTAAAAAAATATGAGTGGTAATGCACAGCAGATGACTCCTGAGCAACAGCAGAAAATGGCTAAGAAGCTACAGGAATTTGGTGTTGATCCACAAAGTCCAGCATTAATGTATGACTTAAGAAAGGTTTTTGAAAAGAAACTTTCAAGTCTTGGAGATTCAACTATTAGTTCATATGCTAAGAGTTTTGCAAAGAGTGAATATAAAGCCTGTGGTAAGGACCTTGATAAGTTGCAGACAGACTATATGTTTAAAACAGGGGCAAAGATGATTTCAATGACTTTGCTTATGGTAATCGCGGCAATTCTTGTTGGTTTCTTTGCATCAAAAACAGCGGCAGGAGTTGGTAGAGATTTAAGAGAGAAAATCTTTACAAAAGTTATGAGTTTCTCCAACGCGAAACTTGATAAGTTCTCAACAGCGTCTCTAATTACAAGAAGTACAAACGACGTGCAGCAGATACAGATGGTTTCGGTTATACTTCTTAGAATGGTACTTTATGCACCTATTCTTGCAATTGGCGGAATCATTAACGTAGTTAATTACAGTTCAGGAATGGAATGGACAATTATTCTTGCAGTGGCAGTTGTTGTATGTATCATAGGCGTGCTTATGGTTGTTGCAATGCCTAAGTTTAATATGATGCAGAAATTAGTTGACAAGGTTAACCTTATTTCAAGAGAGATTTTAACAGGTCTTTCAGTTATCAGAGCTTTCAGTAGAGAAAAGAAAGAAGAAGAAAAGATTTGAAGAAGCCAACGGCAATCTTACAAGAGTAATGCTTTTTACAAACAGAGCCATGTCATTTATGATGCTTAAGCACTTATGTTTGTAATGAACGGCGTTCCAGTTCTTATTATTTGATTGCGGAAAGAAGATTGACCAGGGTGTTATGGAAGTCGGAACAATGACAGCATTTATCACATATTCAATGATGATTATCATCATGGGATTCTTAATGCTTACAATGGTTTCAATTATGTTTCCAAGAGCAAAGAGTTGCAGCTAACAGAATTGATGAAGTATTAAAAACAGAAATTACCATAAAAGACAGCCACAATGCATTAACAGAAAAAACAAACAATGCAGTTGTTAAGTTTGACCACGTTGATTTTAAATATGCAGACGGCGAAGAAAATGTTTTGGAAGATATTGATTTTGAGGCAAAGCCGGGACAGACAGTTGCAATTATCGGTAGTACCGGAAGTGGTAAATCTACTCTTGCAAAATTAATTCCAAGATTTTTCGATGTAACTAATGGAAAGATTACTTTGGACGGTGTGGATATTAGAGATATATCAATTGAAACATTGCGTTCACAGATTGGATATGTTCCACAGACAGGTATTTTTATTCTCAGGTGATATTAATTCCAACATTTCATATGGTGCACCGGGAATAGATGAAGCAGGAATTAAGGAAGCAGCACAGATTGCTCAGGCTACAGAATTTATTGAAGACAAACCTGACAAATTTGAAAGTGCAATTGCACAAGGTGGTACAAACGTATCAGGTGGGCAGAAACAGCGTCTTTCAATTGCAAGAGCAATAGCAAGAAATCCAAAGATTTATATTTTTGATGACAGTTTTTCTGCACTTGATTTTAAGACAGATACACAGCTTAGAAAAGCACTTAAACCAAAGACTAAAGATGCAACAGTATTTATTGTTGCACAGCGTGTAAGCACAATTCTTCACGCAGATCAGATTCTTGTTTTGGATGAAGGAAAGCTTGTAGGAAAGGGTACACATAAGGAACTTGTAAAAACTTGTGAAACATATATGCAGATTGCAAAATCTCAGCTTTCAGAAGCAGAGTTTGCAAAGAAGTATTGAAGGAAAGGAGGACTAAGCCATGCCAAGAATGAATCGTAAACCGGGAGAGAAAGCAAAAGACTTTAAGGGTACATTAAAGAAGCTTATTAAATATGCCGGAAGATACAGAATAGGCATTATTGCTGTTATGATATGTGCCATAGCAAGTGCCACATTTTCAATTGTAAGCCCTAAAATTTTGGGAAAAAGCTACAAACCAAATTAGCAGAAGGTTTAATGTCCAAGATTTCCGGAACAGGCAGTATTGATTTTGGTTATATTGGAAAAAATACTTATTATAGTATTGGTTCTTTACGGAATAAGCTCATTATTTAACTTAGTTCAGGGCTTTTTACAATGTCAACAATTACACAGAAGTTATGTTACAGACTTCGTCGTGAAATCGTTGAAAAAATCAATCGTATGCCAATGAAATATTTTGAAAGCAGAACATATGGTGAAGTACTTTCAAGAATTACAAACGATGTTGACACATTGGGTAATGGTTTAAACCAAAGTGTAACACAGCTTATTACTTCATTAACAACTATGATTGGTGTAGTAATAATGATGTTAACAATTAGTCCGCTTATGACTTTAATAACATTATTAATACTTCCTGTTAGTATGATTTTTTTATAAGCTTTATAATGAAGCATTCACAGAAATACTTTAAAAACACAGCAGGAATATTTAGGTCACATTAACGGTCAGGTTGAAGAGAATTATGGCGGTCATTTAGTAGTTAAAGCTTTTGGAAAAGAGCAGGATGTAATAAATGAATTTAAGAAGACAAATAATGTTTTGTACAATTCAGCTTGGAAATCACAGTTCTTGTCAGGTATGATGCAAATTATTATGACTTTTGTAGGTAACTTAGGATATGTTGGAGTAGCTATTTCAGGTGCGTTCCTTGCAATTAACGGAACGATTACAATCGGTGATATTCAGGCATTTATAACATATGTTAAGAACTTTACACAGCCTATAGCACAGATTGCCCAGGTTACTAATATGATGCAGTCAATGATGGCAGCAAGCAGAAAGAGTTTTCGAATTTCTTGAGGAAGAAGAGGAAGACCAGATTACTGAAAATCCTGTTCCTATTGAAAATGTTAAGGGAGTTGTTGATTTCGAACATGTACATTTCGGATACAATCCTGATAACATTATTGTAAATGACTTTAACGCTCACGTTAAGGCAGGTCAGCAGGTAGCAATTGTAGGACCAACAGGTGCAGGAAAGACAACAATGGTAAAACTTCTTATGAGATTCTATGATGTTAACTCAGGAGAAATAAAACTTGATGGACATAATTTAAAGGATTACAACAGAAATGAACTTCGTAATGCTTTCGGAATGGTTCTTCAGGATACGTGGTTGTTTAAAGGTTCAATAATGGAGAATATCAGATACGGTAGACTTGATGCAACAGATGAAGAAGTAATTGCAGCAGCTAAGTCAGCTCACGCACATCATTTCATTAAAACATTGCCAGGTGGATATGATTTCGAGTTAAATGAAGAAGCATCTAATGTTTCTGCAGGTCAGAGACAGCTTCTTACAATAGCGAGAGCAATCCTTGCAGACAACCCCTGTAATGATTCTTGATGAGGCAACATCATCAGTTGGACACAAGAACAGAGCATAGAATCCAGAGAGCCATGGATAACCTTATGAAAGGCAGAACAAGTTTCGTTATAGCTCACAGACTTAGTACAATTAAGAATGCGGACATAATTCTTGTAATGAAGGATGGAGATATAATCGAGCAGGGTTCACACGAAGAACTTATGGCAAAGAAAGGCTTCTACGCAGACTTGTACAATTCACAGTTTGATGTGGTGGCATAAAAAATATAGTTATTGAATATATGGATTGTCTTGCAATTTGTATTTTAACAATCTTATAAAAGTACGTGTATGTTTTGGAAAGTCCCAAACCATACACGTACTTTTTTGTTTTTAATATTCCGCATTATTAATACTTATCATATTTCTTTCATATTCAGATGTTATTATCCATAACAGCATAACTATTAAATAATAATAGTTATAATGAAAAAGTTATAAGAATGAACGAAAAGGAGAATTGATATGAGAAGAATAAAAAAAAGGGTATAGCAGTAGCATTATCGCTTGTTTTGGCATTGTCTTTAACAGCTTGTGGAACTAAAAAAATCAGCAGAGAAAAATGATAAGTTGGTAATTGCTTATCAGAATGGTCTTTCATACACACCGCTGTTGGTTATGAAGGAGAAGAAACTTATTGAGAAGCATTATGGAAAAGACGTAAATGTAGATTGGAAGTTGTTGGAAAGTGGCGCAAAGAATTAGTGAAGGGATTACAGCAGGTTCAATAGACATTGGTGCCCTTGGAACATCAGTTGCAATTAACGGAATTATGTCAAAGACACCGTACAAGATTTGTACAGGTTTGGCAGCAGTTTCTTGCGGAATCCAGACTAATGACAGTAGCATTAAGACTTTGAAAGACATAAAATCAAGTGACCAGATTGTTGTAACTCAGGTTAACAGTCAGCCTCATATATTATTGGCTATGGCTGCAAAGAAGGAATTGGGCGACGCTCATGCCTTAGATGCAAACTTAGTTGCAATGGCTAATGCAGATCGGATATTCAGCGTTAATATCAGGTGCAGTTCAGTGCAATATGGTATTGGCACCATACAATTTAATGGAAGTAAAAGAAGATAACATACACGAAATACCGGTATAAGCGAAGACGTTTGGGCTAAAGGTGACACATCAATCGTAGGAATAGCATCAGAAAAGTTATACAAAAACAATCCTGATCTATACATAGCTTTTTGTGACGCAACAGAAGAAGCAATGAAATATATAGAAGAGAATCCTGACGAAACAGCAAAAAAATCCTTACTGAAACTTATGATGCTTCACAAGATGAAATTGCATCATGGTTGAAGGATGGTGCCGTTCAGTACAATTCAACTTTGCAGGGAGTTATGAATCTTTCAGACTTTATGGTAGAAGAAAATTTCTTAGACAAAGGTGCAAGTAGTATTGACGAGTTAGTATTCGATAATGTTAAAGGAGAATAGTTTTGAATAAGAATATTAAAAAATAGTTTGGTAAAAATAATTTTTATTGTTTCCAGTTCTTATTTTGTGGCAGGTATTATATACTTTGAAAATTTGGCCGGAAATTTTGTTTCCATCATTAGGCGATATTGGAAAAGCTTTTGTAACTGCTTTTACGGAAAGAGAACTTGGGGACAATGGTGTTACATTCCCTTTCACTTATTATTAAAGGATTAATTGTGGGAATAGCGTTGGCTTTGGTTTTTTCAAGCCTTTCAGTTATAAGCGAAACATTTTACACAATCTACAATATGATTGTTTCAATGTGCGACTTAATACCGGGAATAGCTTTAATACCAGTAGCAATTTTTGGATAGGCGTAGGTGACGGTGCCATAATTTTTATGGTTATTCATGCAGTTGTGTGGCCTATGTCAAGAAGTATAATTGATGGTTTCAATGCAGTGCCGGAATTGTATTTGGAAGTAGGCAGAAATATAGGACTTTCACCGGTTAAGTTGATTTTTGGAGTTTTTTCTTCCGGCGGCTTTGCCTAGAATTTTTTTCAGGTATAAAAAGTAGGCTGGGCAAGAGCGTGGCGTGGACTTATCAGTGCCGAAATGATTTTTGGCGGAGGCGGAGCTTTAGGAATTGGCTATTTTATTCAGGACAGACGTACTAATACTGACATTGCCGGAGTTTTTGCGGCAATTATTGTTATTGTAATTATTGGAATGGTTGTTGAGTACGGAATTTTCCGCAACATAGAAAATAAAACTTTTAGAAAGTGGGGGAATGACACGATGAGCAATGAAGTTTTAAAGATAAGTAATCTGGTAAAAAAATATGATAATTCCGATAGAGTTATTTTAAATAATCTTGATTTGACTATAAATGATGAAGATTTCTTATGCATTCTTGGCCCTTCAGGTTGCGGAAAAATCTACATTAATAAGATGTATTGCCTGGTTTTGAAGACTATGAAGGAAGCATAAAAGTTGACGGTCAGCCAGTTGTAAAACCCGGGGACCTGACAGAATAATGGTATTTCAGGACTTTAATCAGTTATTTCCATGGAAAACTGTTTTGAAAAAATATTACATATGCGTTAAAAGTAAATGGAATGAAGGATAAGGCGGAAAGAGAGCAGAAAGCAAAGAAATATTTGGAAAAAGTTAATCTGGTACAGTATGCTAATTATTACCCACACCAGTTAAGCGGTGGAATGAAGCAAAGAGTGGCAATAGCAAAGGGAATGGCACTTTGGTTCAAAAATAATATTAATGGATGAGCCTTTTGCGCCGCTTGATGCAATGACAAAGAAAGCAGTTGCAAAGTGAATTACTGAAATTGAAACAAAAAAGAAAAATAACAGTTATTTTTATAACTCACAACATTCAGGAGGCAATATCTCTTGGTAACAGAATTATGGTAATGTCTAAGGAAGGAACCATTAAGGAGCATTTGTACAACACTATTGAAAAGCCTGTTACGCCTGCAAAAAGTGAGGGTTACGCCAAGTTATGGGAACATTTAAAACAATCAGCTAACATAGCATTGGAAAAAGTAAAAAGAAAAATATTATAATCATATTAGTTCAAAATTGATTGGGAGTGGAGCTAATATGAATAATAACGAATTTTTACTTATATAAAAGAAGTGGCAAAACAGAAAAGTTTCTCAAAGGCTTCAAAAGCTTTGGGAATATCCCAGCCGAGCATTAAGCAATTACATTAAAAACTGGAAGACAGAATGGGTGTATTGCTTTTTTTTGACCAGAAGTATTTCTCCGATTGAAATAACAGAGTTCGGAAAGGCATATTTGGAATACGCAGAGGATGTTATATCAGCCACAGACAGACTTAATGATGTTATGTCAGATTTGCAGGATTTAAAAAAGGAGAAATAAAAATAGGAAGTGTTGTATGCTTTTCAACAACATATTTGCCGGGACCAATGTCAGTCTTCCACAAGAAATATCCGGGAATTACTTTTAAATTAACAGAAGAAAAAAGTCCCTGAAATAATGAATAAATGCCTTTTGGGAGACATTGATATTTTTCTGACAGATGGAAGAATCGATGGCGAGTTATTTGATAAGGAAACTCTTTTTGAAGAAAGATTGCTTATGGTTGTTCCGAAAAACCTGGCAATTAATGAAGAAATAGGGGAATACCAGATTCCAATAGAAAATTACTAAGTGACAAAATTGACTATTCATCAGTGAAAACATTGGACATAAGCAGAATGAAGGATGAAGAGTTTGTTTTGTTAAACGAGGACCAGCATGTAAGACGTATGGTAGACAAAGCATATTTGAAAAAGCCGGTATTTACACCTAACGTAATATTGCAAACATCTCAGATGACAGTAACAGGGCTTTTGCCATGACACTTGCCAATATGGGAATCTCTTTCGTTACAGAAACAACCATAAAAATACAACAACATAAAAAATCATGCATATTACTACAAGGTAGGCTCAGATAAAGATGCGGTTAGAACAATGTGCGTGGCGTATAAGAAAGGGAAATATATCTCCAAGGCGTGCAGGAAGTTTATAAATACGCTGAAAGAAGAGTTGGAATAAAAGAAAATTATAGGTGTGGTTCTTATTAATTTTGATTGATATTTATAAACATGAAAACGGGTTTGCAAACACGTTGATTTTCTTATTTTGCTCCGCCGCCTATCGTAAATCGAAAAATCAAAACTCGCCTACGGCTCAGACAGTTGATTTTTGGCTTACACTATGCTGCAAAATTTCAAAAATCTGCCTATTGTTTGCAAACCCGTTTTCGCTTATAAAATACAAAAATTAATAATGTACCACACCTAAAAGATTGTTAAGTAATGATTTAGTTTGATATAGCATTATTTGTATTTTCTTTATTTGCTAAATACAGTATTATATCTTTTCTTGTGATAATACCAATAAATACATTGTTGTCATCCACCACAGGCACGAAGTTCTGGTTAGTGGCTTTTTCAAAAAGTTCTTCCATTGAAACCTGTATGTTGACAGCGTTGTTGTCTCTTTTTTCGTTCAATGTCCGTAATAGGAATATCCTCCAACTGGTAGATGTCAGGAAAATCGTGGTCCTTAAGGTACCAAAGCAAGTCCCCTTCAGTAATTGTTCCTATGTATTTTCCTTCTTTTATCTAAAAAGAGGAATGGCGGAATATCCGTGGAACTCCATTTTTTCCACAACCTGTCTCAGTGTATCGTCATTGAATATATGTGACACCTTTTCTTTCGGTGTCAAAAAAAAAAAAAAATGTTCATTAATTACCTCCCAAGCTTCAGGGCAATCCAGGCATACCCCCCGGTCAATGCAATAAGGGAAACATTGACATTTAGCTTCTTTTTTAAATTTTTTCTACGCCGTTAATTCTACCAAAAAAAATACCAAACTATCCATAGAATACACAAAAAGTTAACAATAAATGAAGAAATCTTTTTATGGATTAATCAACCTATGATATAATGGGCGGTGTTGAAAGCTTTTGATTAAAAATTAATGGCAAATACATTATCTTAAATACAGTTAAGAAAATGTTATTGACAAACAACATATTTATCGAAAACAAAATGTTTATGGAAATAAGAGAGACTGAAAAAATGAAAATATTACAAAAGAAGAAATGAACATAAAAAGAGTTTTTTTTGAAAAATATCCTAATGTGGCAATTGCTTTGTCAGGTGGAGTTGATTCAGTATTTTTGGTTTATATGGCAAAAAAATATGCAAAGAGCGTGAAGGCGTATTTTGTCAAATCTGTTTTTCAACCGGAATTTGAAAAAAGGGATGCAGAAAAAAATTGCCGTTTAGCCTAGGCGTTGATTTGAAGATTTTGAATGTGGATGTTTTGTCTAACAAGCTGGTTACAGACAATCCGGTCAACAGATGTTATTATTGTAAGCAGGGTGTTTTTGGAACAATTCTTGAAGCAGCAAAAGAATGACGGAATGACAGTAATTCTTGAGGGAACCAACGCTTCAGATGATGCAGACGACAGACCGGGAATGAAGGCTTTTGCAGGAGATGAAGGTTTGTCCCCACTTAGAATGTGTGGCTATGTGAAATCTGAAATAAGAAAGCAGTCAAAGGAAGCAGGTTTGTTCGTGTACAACAAACCGTCATACGCTTGTCTTGCAACAAGAATACCAACAGGTACTGAAATAGATGAAGAAAAATCAAACAGGTAGAAACAGCAGAAACATTTTTGTTTGACTTAGGTTTTTCTGATTTCAGAGTAAGATGGATGGACAACAAAGCCAAAAATCCAAATGCCTGAAAAGCCAGTTACAGGCACTTATGGAAAAGCGAGTTGTATTGGAAAGAATTGTCAAAAATATTTGATGAGGTATTGCTTTGATTTGAGAACTAGATAGGAACAACATAAAAGACAAAGAAAATATGATTATAAGAAAGGCGACATTATGAAACAATCAGAGTTGATGAATATTTTGGATGATGTTGCAACGGGGAAAGTTACTAAAAAGAAGCTTTGCTTGCCATTAAAGAAAGAGCCTTTTTAAGGATATGGGGTTTGCAAAGATTGATACCCACAGAGGCATCAGACAGGTGTGCCTGAAGTTATTTATGGCGCAGGAAAAACCAAGGAACAAATAAAAAGAAATTGTCAAGCATCTACAAAAAAGTGGTGAGAAAACTGTACTTATAACAAGAATGAGCAGTGAAGCCGCTAAGTTTGTCAGTGAAGAAATAGATTTGAGATATGATGAAATATCTAAGGTTGGAATAGTTGACCAATGCCTAAGAAAGACGGTATTGGAACAATAGTTGTTGCAACGGCAGGAACAAGTGATATGTATGTTGCAGAAGAAGCGGCTGTTGACGGCAGAGGTTTTCGGCAATCAGGTTACAAGACTTTATGATGTGGGTGTTGCCGGACTTCACAGATTGATAAGCCACGTTGACGAAATAATGAGTGCCTCCGTAATAATCGCAATTGCAGGAATGGAAGGCGCACTTGCCAGTGTCATAGGCGGAATGGCAGACTGCCCTGTAATCGCAGTGCCAACAAGCGTAGGCTACGGTGCAAACTTCGGAGGCTTATCAGCCCTTTTGTCAATGCTAAACTCCTGTGCCAGCGGAGTAAGCGTAGTCAACATAGATAATGGCTTCGAGCAAAGACATATCAGGCAAGCATGATAAATCATATGAGAGCGAAGTAGTAGGGTGGGAGAAAACCTGCTCTTTCGGAAGAAATTACGGATAATTCCAGGGAAAACACATATAAAAAGAGGAACTAATATGAGGATTTTGTATTTAGATTGTGGAATGGAGTGCGACAGAGGTGACATGTTGATGTCTGCTTTGCTAGAACTTGTTCCGGATAAAGATAAGTTTGTTGAAAATTAATAATATTGAATTTCAAATGTTAAGGTGAAGCTTGAAAGCTCGGTTAAATGTGGTATAAAAGGAAATCATGTTAGAGTTTTGATTAATGATGAAGAAGAATTGTCTGAGGATGTACACAACAGTGATGAATTACATCATCATAACCATACCCATCATCACGCTCATTACCATGCAACTATTGATTTTATTGAGCACACGATTCAAAATCTTGCAGTTTCAGACAAGGTTAAGAATGATGTAATTTCTATATACAAGCTTATAGCTCAGGCTGAGAGTAAAAAAGCTCACGGTGTGGATGTTTCTGAAATACATTTTCATGAGGTTGGAATGATGGATGCAATTGCGGATGTAACATGTTGCGCTATGTTAATGGAAGAGATTAACCCTGACAAGGTGGTTGTATCGCCTATTAATACAGGTTTTGGAAAAGTGAAATGTGCTCATGGAATACTTCCGGTTCCCCTGCACCGACAGCTAATTTGCTTGAAGGAATGGTTTGCTACAGTGGAAATATTGAAGGTGAACTTTGCACGCCAACAGGGGCAGCAATTTTGAAATACTATGTTAATGAGTTTGGAAATATGCCTGCAATGATTATGGAAAAGCAGGGTTATGGCATGGGAAACAAAAGACTTCCCGGTGGCTAACTGCATTAGAGCAATTCTTGGAGAAAAGACAGAAAAACAATTCAATTACGGAAAGTAACAATGACACCAATCAAAATAATAGAACCATTGAGAATAGTGCTACTATCCAAGACACCATTGTGGAGCTTCGTTGCAACATTGACGATATGACTGCGGAAGAATTAAGTTTTGCGGTGGAACAGATTTGGCAGGATGATGTGTTGGACGTTTACACTACGCCAATTAGTATGAAAAAAGGTCGTCAGGGAACTTTGCTTAATGTAATGTGCAAAGAGTCGGCTAAGGAAGATGTTGCCGTAACTATTTTTTAAGCATACATCAACAATTGGAATTAGAGAATACAAGTGCAGACCGAATGATTTTGAATAGAAAGATTGAGAAGGTTAGCACCCAACATGGAGGTATTGATGTGAAAAAAGACATATGGCTATGGAGTTGAAAAATCCAAGTTGGAGTTTGAAGATTTGAAGAAAATAGCTATTGAAAATAACATTTCCATAAGAGAAGTGAAGGAGAATATTTAATAAAGATACTTTAGGAGGAGGACAAATTTATGCATATGGCAGACGCCTTGTTATCACCGCAGTTGCAGGGACAATGTACGCCTGCAGTACAGCGGTGGCGAAGATATTCAGTTACAAAAATAAGAAAAAGAAGATGATCAGACTAAAATCCCAACCATGGGAATAATGGGAGCTTTGTTTTTGCAGCTCAAATGATTAATTTTACAATACCGGGAACAGGTTCTTCAGGACATTTGTGCGGAGGAATGTTGTTGTCCGCAATGCTTGGGGCACCGTAAGCAGGATTCCTGACAATGATAGGTATTTTGCTGATTCAGTGTTTGATGTTTGCTGACGGAGGTTTGATGGCTCTTGGGGCAAACGTGTGGAACATGGCATTTTATGGATGCTTCATAGGAGCGATGGTTATATGGCGCCTTGTGATGAAAAACGGCGCATCAAAAAAAAAATAATGGCGGCGTCAATTATTGGTGCGTTGTTACTTACAACTTGGAGCTTTTTCAGTAACACTTGAAACCTTTGGCTTCAGGAATTACAGAACTTCCTTTTTACTGCATTTGTTTCAGTAATGCAGCCAATACATTTGTGCATCGGATTGGTTGAAGGAATAATTACCGGGGCAGTTCTTTGCTTCGTCTACGAGGCTAGACCTGAATTGCTTTGGGGAATTGAAGCTGTTGACAAAAAGAAAAAATGCCATACAAAAAGTTTTGGCAATTCTTTTTGGCAATGGCAGTAATTATTGCAGGTGGCTTATCACTTGTGGCTTCATCTTTGCCTGATGGCTTGGAATGGTCAATTTCAAAAATCACAGGAGCTACGGAAGTGGAAAGCACAGGTGGAATTTACAGCTTTTTTGCAGGAATACAGGACAAGCTTGCAATCCTTCCTGACTACGGATTTAAGTCTTCAGACACAATTGCCGGAACATCATTTTCAGGCATTGTAGGTGGAGTGGTAGTAATTTTACTATGCGTTGTGTCTGCAATTTGTTTAAGTTTTTTAGAAAGAAAGCATAATGGAAAAATTTGAAAATGCAATACACGAAATGTGTGCTATTGAAAATCAGGCTGGGGAAGATAATTTTCTAAATAACATACATGCACTGGCAAACTGTTTGTAACGGTTTTGTATGTTTGTATGGTGACTTTTTTCCGAAATATAATGTGACAGGTCTAGTGGAAATGATAATATATCCCTTGATTATTTTTTAACCTTGGGGACATTAAATTTGGAAAATGTATAAAAAAGAATCAGACTTATTTTTGCCATTGATTTGCATAATTGGTATTTTTAATCCTTTTTTTTTGACAGAAATGTTTTTGCTGACAATGGGTGGAGTGAAAATAAATCCCATGCATGAAATTTCCATGGTGACACTGATGATTAAAGGAATTTTGACGGTGATTGCCATTTATATTCTTATAATTACAACTACTATAGACCGAGTATGCATGGCGCTTAGAAAAATACATATTCCTGAGATTATTGTTATGATTATCCAGTTGATTTACAGGTACATTAACGTGTTGCTAAAGGAAACAAAAAAGAATAGTTGAGGCGTACAGCCTTAGGGCACCGGGCCAGAAAGGCATTAATTTTAAGGCTTGGGGAAGTCTGCCGGGGCAGTTGCTTTTACGAAGTATAGACAGGGCAACCGATGTGCATAACAGCATGAGTCTTAGAGGTTACAATCTTAATAACGTGCGAATCAGAAATTACAAATTAAGTAGCAGGGATTACGTGTGGATGATTGTATGGACACTGGTGATTATCACTTTTTAGAGTGTATCCTGTTTTTGAAATAGTGGGCGGTTTGTTTACATAAAAGGACAAAAGATGGAGAATATAATTTCAGTTTCCGACCTTTCTTTTTGGCTATGATAGCAAGAGAAAGGTTTTGGAAAATATAAATTTTCAATTAAAAAAGGGTGAGTCGGTGGGCTTGGTTGGTGCTAACGGCGTTGGAAAGTCTACTCTTTTTAAGAATACTTGTTGGTCTAAATACAGGTTTTTCAGGGAGATGTGATGGTCAACAATATTCCCCTTGAAAAAAAAGAATTTAAAGACTATTAGAAAAAATGTTGGCTACGTTTTTCAGGATGCGGACAGTCAGCTTTTTTATGTCAACTGTTTTTTGACGATGTTGCTTTTGCACCGAGAAATTACGGAATGTCTGAGGCAGAAGTTAATGAGAAAACAATGGAAGCGCTGAAAGTTGTGCACATTGAACAGCTAAAGGACAAGCAGATTTATAAGCTTTCAGGAGGGGGAGAAAAAAACTTGCCTCTATTGCAACAATCCTGTCAACGGAACCGGACGTTATATTGATGGATGAGCCAAGCGTGGCACTTGATCCAAAAGAACAGACGAAACCTAATCAACATATTAAATCGACTGAATCAGGCAAAAAAATAATAGCCTCTCACGATTTGAATATGATAATGGACACTTGCGAGAGAACAATACTTCTTTCAGACGGAAAGATAATTAGGGATGGTAATACAAAGGAGATTCTTTTTGGATAAAGAGCTGATGGAAGAAAGCGGCCTGGAGTTACCGTTAGGGTATTAGGAAAGTTAAAAATCAGATAATATTTTATATTATAAAAAGTTAACAAATTGTTTACAAAAATATTAGCACTCACTGTTGACGAGTGCTAACAAAAAGTGCTATAACATAATCACAGGGAAAAAGAGAGAGTCCCTGAAAGAAATAAAATTAACAATTACGACTAATGGAAGTCGCAATATGCAGTCAGCTAAATTCACAGATTTTTGATTGCAGATATATAAGGAGGTAAGTATTATGTTAGCACCTAGTATTTTTGGAATGAATGATTTATTTGATGATTTTGGAGATGTATTTGAATTTTCACCTGCATTTAGAAAGCAGGTAGCGGCAACTAGAAATATAAGCTCAGATATTAAAGAATTGGGTGACGGCTACCAGATTGAAATGGAATTACCTGGATTTGCCAAGGAAGAAGTAAAGGCACAGTTGAAAGACGGTTACCTTACAATTACCGCTGAACACAATGCAGAAAATAAAAAAGAAGAGAACAACGAAGAAGGTCAGAAGAAGGAAGCCGTTAAATACATCCGTCGTGAAAGATATTATGGCAAGTGCCAGAGAAGCTTCTTTGTTGGCAAGAACGTAACAGAGGAAGATATTAATGCCAAGTTTGAAAACGGAATCTTAACAATGTATGTTCCAAAGAAGTAAAGAAGCCACAGGTAGAAGAAAAATTCATTACAATTGAGTAATAAAGGTGGAAGAACTTGAATAAATCTTTTGGATAAAAATTAAATAAGGCAGTAGCATTGCGTGGTGGAAACGGGAATTACAGTAAAAATAGAAAAATCACAAAATGTTCTGTGTAATGTAAATAAAAAATATCCGGATAGAATGTAAGCTTAAAATACTTTCTTCTATCCGGATATTTTATTAATTCATTTAAAAAAATTTAAGCCCTATTTTTTCTTCTTAATCTTCAATGGCTTATTTTTTCACAACAGCGCGCTATATGAGCTGTAGTAATATTTTTTTACCAACTTTTAAGTAGGCTCTCACTTTTACGTAATATTTCTTTGTCTTTGTAAGGCCTTTAACTTTTACGTACTGTTTTGTGTTGCCTGAAACAGTGTATTTCTTTACGACATGCTTCATTTTTCTTGTCTGTTGCAACTCTAACTTCATAGCCTGTGCATCGTGTGGTGAGTTAGTCCACTTAACCATGATTCGTCTGTTCTTTGCTATATCTCTTTAGCAGACTTAATTGTTACTTTTGCCTTGGCTTTGTATACGTAGTCTTTGCTGTGCAAGGTGAAGATGTATATGTTTTTTTGCCATCAGCCTTTAAACATATGTTGCAACTCTGTATCTGTACTTTGTAGCAGAAGCAAGTTTAGTGATTTTGTATGACTTTGCATCTGAGTTTGCGATAGTCTTTATGGCTTCATATTTTTTTGAATAGTTGTAACGGTAAACAATGTATCCTGTTATTTTGTCTACAGGTTGTCCATTTTAAAGTGACTTTTGATGTTGTAGTAGTTGAATCACTAAAGCCGGTCACTTTAGGCATAACAATTTTGTACTTTTAATTCTTTTTTCATCTGTACAGTTGTTTATACCTGATATGTAAACCTTTGCTGTTCCCGGATTTTTATTGTCAGAGTAGCTTAACTGATAATTAATGCCCTCTACAAGTTCGATATCCTTATATTTAACAGTAACAGTAGGCAACTTTCTTGAACCGTCATATGTGTAACTTGTCTTACTTAATGTGCAACTAAAAAGCTTTTAGTGTTGTGCCCTGGCACGAAGAATTGTAGGTGTAACTTCATTAGGATTAACCATATTAGTTGTGAAGCTTCGCGCACCCCATTGATAATAAACACCCATTATTGCAGGGTATCAAGTGTGTAAACACCAACCTTTAAACCTTTAGACAAAGCAAGTTTTATGGTAGCTTCCGTAGTATAATTTTTTTCTCCATTAAAAAGTAACTCCTTCAGCGTTACATTTAAGTGCGTCATTTACTGCATCTTCATCCAAAATAGTACTAAGATAAGTAGTTGCTAAAGTGCTGTCAATGCTTTTAATTTTCTTCAAATAAGTTTTGCTAAAAGAAATAAAAGTTACACAGTCTTCAACGCCAAGCATTTTTTAAAGGTTTAACTAATTCACTTTCAAAATAGTTAGGATAGTTACTGTCAGATACGCTCTTAAGTTCAATCTGCCAGTTGACTTTTTTCGCCTTCGGATTTGTATTTCTTAATCAAGTCAATAACCTGGTCTAATGTGGCAATTTTAAGATTGCTGTAAGCATCAACATTGTTACCCTTAGTATATGAATATTTTAACAGTTCGCTGTAAGTTGAGTCTGAAATATCAACGTTAACGCCCATTGTATTTTTTTAATGAATCGTTGTGTGAGATAACCCATGTAGCCTTGCCGTTTGAATCGGGCTTACATCTTCTGATATCAAGTTCAATCTTTGAAAATCCTGAAGCCTGCAGCCATTTCAAAAAGCCGGAATTGAGTTCTCCGGTGCATAAGCTGAGTAACCTCTGTGTGCAACTAAGTCAAAAGCATCAGGGTCTACTGTTGTAGGTTGTTCAGTTGTAGTTTCCTGTGGTTTTGTTTGTTTCTGCAGGATTAGTTGTAGAACTATCCGTTGTAGTATTGTCAGTTGTTGATTTCTCAGTAGTAGTAATTTCAGTGGATTGTTCTTGTTGAAGTTTCAATTGCTTTTTCCAAAGAATCAGAAGAATTAACCACATTAGAAGCAGATTGCACAACATTATATGTGGCAGCTTCAACTTCGGTAGCCTGTGTGTTTACTTCATAAGAATGTGATGAGTTAAATGTGTCTGCCTTAACTTCTTTAGGCGGTGCTACATATCCGCTCATCATTGTTGTAATCATAGCAAGAGAAAGAATCTTTGCTACTAGTTTCATGTTTTTATTTCTTTTTCCCATATTTACATCTCCTTTTCATACAAGATTGTATTATAACATTGATTGTATGATTTGACATCTAAATCTTATAAAAAATTTTGTGATAAAAAACAGTTGAAAAAAGAAAAAAATAGTTTATGCTACTTATATATTCCATACGACTGGCGGATTAGTGGGATTACCCACAGGGAGTATGGATGCACGTAGTCGACCGCCTGGGCAACCCTCTGGGTTACCTGGGTGGTTTTTCATTTTGTGGAATTTTTAGAAAGGTTTGAAAGATTCTTTTTAGAAAATTTCTTATAAGTTCTGCAAAACAATTAACTATCTTTGGAGAGGACAGAGGAGTTAAAATATGTTTATTAATTCTTTTTTGCAGAAAAACTTCGACCCATTTTCTGCAAAGAGAATTACATTAAACAGTAATCTTAAATTAAAAACTTAAAACTCAAAGTAAACTTAAAATCAAAATTAAGGAGATTAAAAAATGCAGATGTTATCACTTGAAAATGAATTAAAAAGAAAATTCATATCCGGGAAGAGGAATCGTAATTGGAAAACACCTAATGGAAAGCATGCTGTAACAGCATATTTTATTATGGGAAGAAGCGAAAACAGTAGAAACGTGTTTTTGTTGAAGAAGGAGAAGGAATCCGCACAGAAGCTTTTGATCCATCAAATTGTTGATCCAAGTCTTATTATCTACGCACCTGTTCGTGTTCTTGGAAACAAGACTATCGTAACTAACGGCGATCAGACAGATACAATTTACGAATTAATGGATAAGCAAAGCAGACTTTTGAACAGGCACTTAGAACACGTGAGTTTGAACCTGATGCTCCTAATTACACACCTAGAATTTCAGGAATTATGCATATTGAAGATGGAAATTACAATTATGCAATGTCTATCTTAAAGAGCAACAACGGAAATCCTGAAGCATGTAACAGATATACTTTTGCATATAATAACCCTGTTAACGGAGAAGGTCATTTCATTCACACATACAAATGTGACGGAAATCCACTTCCAAGTTTTGAAGGTGAACCAAAAAAGCTTGTACCTATGATGGACGATATGGACGCATTTACAGATATGCTTTGGAACAGCTTAAACGAAGATAACAAGGTATCTCGTTTTTGTAAGATATATTGATATTGAAACAGGAAAATACGAAACAAAGATTGTTAACAAAAACATAAATAATTATAATAATCAGTGTAAGTTTTGGAGGAATATATAATGAAGGAATTAGAATTAAAAAAATACGGATGTAACCCTAAATCAGAAACCATCAAGAATATATATGGAAGAAGGAGAACTTCCAATTAAGGTTCTTAACGGAAAGCCTGGATACATTAACTTTTTTAGACGCATTTAACGGCTGGCAGTTAGTTAAGGAATTAAAGAAAGGCTACAGGTCTTCCCTGCAAAGAACATCATTTAAGCATGTTTCACCTGCAGGTGCAAAGAGTTGGTCTTCCACTTAGCGAAGTTGAAGCAAAAATTTACTGGGTAGATGATCTTGGTGAATTATCACCTCTTGCATGCGCATATTCAAGAGCAAGAGGTGCAGACAGAATGTCATCATATGGTGACTTTATTGCCCTTATCAGATGTTTGTGATGTTTCAACAGCAAAGGTTATTAAGAGAGAATTTTCAGATGGAATCATTGCACCGGATATGAACCTGAAGCACTTTGAAATGTTAAAAGGAAAAGAAGAAAGAGGGCATATGCAATTATTGAAATTGACCCTGACTATGTACCAAAGCCAATTGAGCATAAAGAAGTATTTGGTATTACTTTTGAACAGGGACGTAATGAACTTAACATTGATGATGATTTCTTCAGCAATGTAGTTACAGAAAACAAAAAAGATATTCCTGAATCAGCTAAAATTGATATGGCTATTTCAATGATTACATTAAAATATACACAGTCTAACTCAGTATGTTTCGTAAAGAATGGACAGGCAATCGGTGTAGGTGCAGGTCAGCAGTCAAGAATTCACTGTGTAAGACTTGCAGGACAGAAAGCTGATAACTGGCTTCTTC
>VOFJ01002790.1_pt1 | contig 21901 bp, 27 predicted proteins | sample 5384081 | NCBI WGS metagenome assembly VOFJ01 (sample SAMN12384729, study PRJNA508395) | human gut metagenome | isolation source: healthy gut I | host: Homo sapiens | reverse complement strand
TCGTCGTCTGAACAAGAGCAACCACCACAGGACTGCGAAGGCGACGACCGCCTGCAATACACGGCCTGCGCTAATGCGCAGGACAAAGTGATTAAGGGCGCTGGCCGAAGCCAATCCCAATCTGGCGGTGGTGATCGTCTCAGGCAACGCCGTGGCGATGCCGTGGATCGGCCGCGTTCCGGCGGTGCTGGAGGCGTGGTTCTCGGGTTCCGAGGCGGGAAACGCGCGCTCGCCGACGTGGTGTTCGGCGCGCGGTGAACCCTTCGGGCAAACTGCCCTTCACGTTCCCCGTGCGGCTGGAGGACAACAGCGCGCATGCGCTGGGCGAAGTACCCCGGCGGGGATACGGTGACGTATAACGAGAGCATCTTCGTCGGCTACCGCTGGCACGACAAAGGCGAGCGGCTCGAGCCGCTGTTCGCCTTCGGCCACGGGTTGAGCTACACCACCTTCGCCGTCGGCAACGTGAAGGCCGACCGCACGACGCTTGCCTCGAAGGGCAGCATCCGTATTTCGGCCGACGTGACCAACACGGGCGACCGTGCGGGCGCCGAGGTCGTGCAGCTCTATATCGGCGACGAGCAGTCGTCGCTGCCGCGTCCGGTCAAAGAACTGAAAGGGTTCCGGAAAATAGCTTTGGACCCCGGCCAGACGCAGACGGTGACTTTCGAGATCACGCCCGACATGCTTCGGTACTACGACGACGCGAAGGGCGCGTGGGTCGCCGAACCGGGGGCTTTCACGGCTTATGTGGGCGTCGCTTCGGACGATATTCGCGGCACGGTGGGCTTCGAACTGAAATAGCCCGTGCCCGTAAACGCGAAGTCCGCGGCCTGTCAAGGGCCGCGGACTTCTTTTTTACCGGATCAGGATGTGGTACAGCGCGTGCCGCCGCAGGGGATGCCCCTCGGGCAGGGCAGGGTGGTTGAACTCCCCGACGCACTCCATGCCGATCTTCTGCATCACGCGCCGGGAACGCTCGTTTCCGACGAAGGCGAAGGCTACGAGTTCCGGGATTCCGAGTTTCGCGGCGAAGGCGACACAGGCCCGGGCCGCCTCGGTGGCGTAGCCCTGTCCCCAGGCGTCGTGCCGCAGCCGCCAGAGGATTTCGACCTGGCCCTCCAGCCCGCCGGAGAACGTCACGCGGTGCAGTCCGGTGAATCCCAGCAGTTCGCCGTCCGAGAGGGCGTTCGACGGCATACGGCCGAACCCCTCGGTCGGAAACTCGCCGCGGATGCGGTCGAGCAGGTCCGCCGACTCTTCGGCGGTGAGCGTCGCGGGGAAAATACTCCATGACGCGGCTGTCGGCGTTCATGGCGGCAAATTCCGGCAGGTCTTCCTCCCGCCATGCGCGCAGCGCGAGGCGGGGCGTTTTGGGATGGGAACAACATCGGTGCGTATTTTTCGGGACTCCGGCCCTTCCGGAAAAACTGCGGTGCGGATGGTCCCTGGTTTATCGTTTTGAACCCGCTTTGGGAACGGGTTTTTTGATTTGTCTGTCGGAACCGCGTTGCCTCTGAAAACAGGCTTGTAAGCCTGCGGTTATTCGGCGACCTCCTTTTTCGAGCGTTTGCGCGTGTTGATCGTCAGATAGCGCTGCAGGGTCTGCTGCAGGCGGACAGGGTCGATCCGCGGCGGATTTCACCGCCCTGCGCGATCGAAATGCCGCCCGTCTCCTCGGAGACTACGACGATGATGGCGTCCGAAATCTCGCTCATGCCGATGGCGGCGCGGTGGCGCGTGCCGTACGATTTGGGCACGTCGCTCTGCGTTACGGGCAGGATGCACTTCGCGGCCACGATGCGGTCGCCTTCGATGATTGCGGCGCCGTCGTGCAGCGGGGCGTTCTTGAAGAAGATATTGCGGATCAGCGGCGTCGAAACCTTTGCGTCGAGTGCGATGCCGCCCTCGGCGATCAGCCGCAGGTCGCTCTGCTGTCCGATGACGATCAGTGCTCCGGTTTTCGTCTCCGACATCTCGCGGCAGGCCGTGACGATCGGCACGACGTTGGTCTGCACCGTGTCCTCGCCCGTCGAGAAGATGCGGGTGATGAAGTTGAAATGTTTCTGGCGCATGCCGATCATCTGCAGGAAGCGCCGCAGTTCGGGCTGGAAGACGATGATCAGCGCGATGGCTCCCACCGAGATCAGCTGTCCGAGGATCGTCGACAGCAGCTCCATGTTCAGCGCCCGGACGACCACCCACAGCAGGTAGACGGCGATGATTCCCGAGAGGATGTACGGTGCATTGGTTCCCTTGGTCATGCGGTAAATCCAGTACATGATCACGGCCACCAGAATAATGTCTATCAGGTCGACGAATGTGAACGGAACGAATCCCATCGTGTGTCAGAAATTTATCAGGTTTCAGTTATCGGACAAAGATACAAAAAAGAAAGATACAAAAAAGTCGGGGCGCTGCAAAACTGAACCGCATGCGATTCGGCAAAACCTTCCGACTTCCTGAAAGTGTCGTTACGACACCGAATGTATAAAAAATACCGGCTTCGCCGCGAAAGGGAAGCCGGTTTTCTGTTCTTCGCAGACGGAACTATTTTTTCACGGCCTTTTTGTCGGCAGCATACAGCTCGTTGACCTTCGCCAGCACGGCGGGGGTGATGTTGAGCGTCGAGTCGGCGTCGATCAGCGCCGAGGCGTTGATGATCAGTTTGTACTTCTTGCCGCTGTTGATCTCCTGCACGGCGCGGTGCAGCAGGTCCTGGGCGCGGTTGGTGAATACGTAGTTCTCCTCGTCGAGCGTCTGGGCCTCCTTCTGGGCGTTCGACTGGTAGGAGGCGACCTTCTTCTGGATGCTCTCCTGCTGTGCCTGCGCGTCGCGCGAGGTGATCAGTCCCTTTTCGTATTTCTGCTGCAACTGGGCGGCTTCGGCCTGGAGGTTCTGCTCGCGCTGCGCCCAGCTCTTCTGCGCCTTCTCGGTCTTCTCCTGGAGCGCTACGCCTTCGTTCTTGTAGAGGTCGCACTGGGCCAGCACGGCTTCGACCTGGACGTATGCGATGTCGCTCGAAACAACCTGCTGCGCCGCCGCCTCGGCCGTAGCTTCGGCCTGCCCGGTGGTCTTCGTGCCGCAGGCCGCGAGGACGAGAGCCGCAGCCAGCGCCGGAAAGAGAGTTTTTTTCATATCGTTTTTTGGTTTGTTTAGTTAATTATTCAGCATTTGAGACACAAAGGTAAAAAAAAATCTTTACTTTTGCCCAACCCGCAGCAAAATTTGAAACACATGTACGAATACATCAAAGGCACAGTCGCCGAAGTGGCTCCCGCTTACGCCGTTATCGACGCCGGCGGGGTGGGCTACTACCTCCATATTTCGCTCGAAACCTACTCCGCCATCGAACACGAGACCGAGACCCGGCTCTACGTCCATTACGTCGTGCGCGAGGATGCGCAGCTGCTGTACGGCTTTTCGACCAAGGCCGAGCGCGAGCTGTTCCGCCTGCTGATCAGCGTCTCGGGCGTGGGCGGCAACACGGCGCGGATGATCCTTTCGACCTATTCGCCGCGCGAATTGCAGGGCATCATCACCTCGGGCAACGCCGTGCTGCTGAAGAACGTCAAGGGGCTGGGCCTCAAGACGGCGCAGAAGATCATCGTCGAGTTGAGCGGCAAGATCATGCCGTCGGGCGCCGACGACGGCGTGGCGCAGCCCGGGGCGGGCGGGAGTTTCGACGAAGCCCCTTGCGGCGCTGGCCATGCTGGGCTTCGCCCGCGCCCCGGCCGAGAAGGTTCTGCAGGGCGTTCTGCGCGAATCTCCTGCGGCTCCTGTCGAGGAGCTGATCCGAATGGCGCTGAAAAAACTCTGAATTCGTTATCCCCGGCGTGTGAATCTGTCACACGTGTAGTTGTATATCGTAAAAAGTTGAAAAATAGACCCGAATGTCTCGCGTCGTTTTTTGTTTTTGGATGTATTTTTGTCGTATCTTTTGCATTGCCTAACAAAATGCCTCATTTTTTTAATTTGCCTCTATGGAAGACATTCCGCTTGGATTCATTCTGATCCTGTTCGGCTTCTTTGTCGCGGCTATCGTGCTGACAGCCATCGCTATTGCGTGGAAACAGCGAAGCTGCAGCGGCTCAAGAACCCGCATAAGGACTATTACCGGAGAAAAGGATAACCGTTTTTTCCGTTCTTTTCGACACGCCCGCATGCAAAAGCGGGCGATTTTTTACGTTTCTTGTTCGAAAATCGGATTGTTTTTGTAAATTTGCACGATTATATGCCGATGAAACGAACATTCGCCACATTGATTTTCGCCCTGCCCCTGCTGTTCTGCGGTTGCTCGGAGGAGGAGGACATCCTTCCCGAACAGCGCCAGAAGATCGTTTCGTACCTCGAAAGGACGCACTCCCCGGCGCTGATCCCGGAGTCGCAGGTCGAGGCGGGGAGCCAGCAGCGCTTCTACACCATGTCGGGCGGCACGGTTTACCGGTATATCGACAATTACTACCGGGACGGGCGGAGCGCGCTCCCGGAGGTTACCGCCGCCGCGAAGGCGACTGTCACCTTCCGGGCCTACGTTTTCACCTTCTCGAACATCACCGATTCCGACCTTCCCCTGTTCTACTCGAACGATTCCGCCTTGCAGCAAGCCTACGAGAACATGGGGCTGACGCCGGGGGCGTGGTCGTTCGAACCGCTGACGCTCGATATGCGCGGCGACATACTAAACGGGTTGCGGCATGCGTTACTTGGTTGTCGCGAAGGCGACATCGTCGAAGCCTACATGACCTACAACATGGCTTACGGGGACAAATACGTGAGCACGATTCCGAAGGAAAGCCCCGTCGCCTGGTTTTTCACGGTCGAAAGCGTGGAATACGACGAATAGACAGAACACCGAATTTATAGAATTGTATAACAAGATATGAAGTTGATCACCCGTTTTCTCTACCTCTCGGCAGCCGGCATCATGCTGCTGACATCCTGTGCCAAGGAGCAGACCGAGTCGTATGACAAATTCGAGAACCAGGCCCTTGAGGCGTGGATGACGCAGAAACCGCCGGGAACTGCTGAAAAATTACCAGTCCGAAGGCGGCTATTACGTCGAAATCCTCGATGCCGGCAATCCCGAAGCCAAGCCGGTGAACGACACCGCCTGCTGGGTGAAGTTCGACTTCTCGGGCCGCGATTTGAGCGGCAACATCGTGCTTACGCGCCGTGCCCATGAAGCCCATCAGCTGGGCACGTTCACCAAATACACCCACTACGTTCCCTTCTACCGCTACTGCGGCACGGAGAATACGAGCCTGATGGAAGGCACTTTCCTGGCCATGCGCAATACGCTGCACCTCGATCCGGACTACGCCGCCGGCAAGGGAGTCGATCCCGAGTTCCTGCTGCGCGAAGGCTCCAGGGTGCGGCTCTACCTTCCCTCGCGCGTCGTCGGCAACGGCGTGGAGGGCGACGGCGGTTACGAGGGGCAGTTCGACTTGAGCGCCAAGCGTCCGCTTATCGTCGAGATGGAGATCCGCGATACGGTGAAGAACCCGCTGGAGGCCGAAGGCTCGGTGGTGGACGCCTTCTGCGAGGCCAACGGCGGAACGGTGATGTTCACCAAGGACGGCGAGGACGATTCGGAGAAACGCCCGACCGATCCCGAGGACGCGAAACATCCTTACAACCGCCCGGAGCGGTGGGTGAGCGCCTGCGATACCGTGGCGCAGCTCTATGTCGACGTGCGCTACGATCCGGCCAAGGAGCTTGCCGGCGACAAGTTCACGTTCTCGTTCCCCGTCGGCAGCGAACGCAACGAGCCGTACAACGTCGGGTTCGAACCCTACAACGGTTCCGACCTGGAGAAGAAGATCGCCGAGGCGCTCGTGAAGCGTTTCCACGGCGAGGGCGACGACGCTGAGCCCTACAAGGGCGTTGCGGACCTCGAAGCCGATTCGGTCGGCATGGAAGGTACTGCCAATATCTGGTATATCGGCCGTTTCCTCGACGGGTTCATCTTCGACACGAACATCGACGAGGTGAAGCAGATCATCTACGGCGAGGTGCGCAAAACCGGTTCGGCGCATCCGTACGACGTGCAGAATCCCGATCTGATAACCGCGTTCTATTACACCGTCCCGCATCTGAAATACGGACAGTGGGCGGCGCTGGTCACCACGTCGACCAATGCCTACGGCACGACGGGCAAGAGCGGCGGTTCGAGTACGTCGACCTCCTCCAACGGCTACACGTCGAGTTATTACGATTACCTGAACTACCTGAACTACTCGCAAATGTATTACGGCAATAACGGTTATTACGGCGGTTATTACAACGATTACTACGGTTACGGCGGTATGGGTAACTACGGTTATTACGGCGGCTATTACGGGGGGGTACGGCGACTATTACGACTCGGGCGAGACGACGACCACGACCGAAGTCTATACCGACATTCCGGCCTTCACGCCGCTGATTTTCCAGTTCTACATCGAGCCGGCCGACGAATGATCCGCTCCTTCCGGCGGTACGGAATACGCTGTAAATCATAAAAGGTCCCCGCTTCGGCGGGGGCTTTTGTTTTGGAACGGCGGGCCTTTCGCTTCTTTTCTTTCGAGTTGCATTTTATTACACTTTTTCAGGCAGAAATTTTGCAGTTCCGTAAAATTGTATTAATTTAGTTGTGTAGAACCATCAACCAAAAATTCAACGGATATGATTATCACATTTAACGAGTTGCGCCGTATCAAGGACCGGTTGCCCAGCGGCAGTTCGCAGCGCATTGCAGATGAATTGGGAATCGACGTGGAGACGGTCCGCAACTATTTCGGCGGCAAGCACGAATCGAAGGAATGCGTCGGCGTGCACTTCGAACCGGGGCCGGACGGGGGCGTCGTTACGTTGGACGATACGACGATTCTCGATGTTGCAATGCGCATCTTGAGCGAGCAGTAACGGAGTTATAGCGATTTGTCCGGCATCCGCCGGAGAAGGGCCTGCGTCTTGCAGGCCTTTTTTTTGTGCTTTTTTCCGCAAAAAGTACCGATTGCAGTCTTCGACAGCGGGTTGTAGCTACCTTTTGATGTCAAAAGGTAGCACCAAAACCATCCGCATGTCGCTTTCGCGGGAACGTTGCTCGGCTACGCTAAAACGGGCGCCTTTGCGGGTTTGCGAGCAAACCGGCCCCGTCTTTTTAACGCTCCGCCTTCGCTCCGTTCTTTTTTTCCGCTGCAAGCGATAATGCGGCGGTTTAAAAACCGCTTCCAGAGGCGATGGCCGGATGCTGCGTTTCCGATCCGGTTGCTGTGCCTTCTCTCACGCCGCCGTTGGCGGCGCAGGATTCCGGCTCGATGCCGTAGCCGTTAAACGAAGGCCCGGCTAAAAGTGGCAGGAAACGGGGCAGGGGCGCGTGCGCCCCGCGAATAGGCGCCCGTTTCGAACGTTAGACGGGACGAAGCAGGCGGAGGCATCCGCCGGAGAGTTTTTTGGTACTTTTGCGGTCAAAAAGTACATAATCCTCTGCGGGCGAAGACCGCGGTTGACCGCCGACCAAAAAGCGGCAAAGAAAAGCTGTCACAGACTGCGTTTGTTACCTTTTGCCACCAAAAGGTAGCTATGCCCCGCCGGCGGGTGACAAAAGGGCGTACAACAACCCGATGTCTGGCATTCTTTCTGCCATCGGGCTGACAATTTGGCAGGGATTGCCGATCGGCACGACCTTTGTTCGATTCGAGGGCGTAACCGGCGGCCGGAGTCGGAAAAGGTCCGGACCGGCGGATACGAAACCGAAAAATAAACAATTAAAACATATTACTATTATGGCAAAGATTATCGGTATTGACTTAGGAACCACGAACTCCTGCGTGGCAGTGATGGAGGGCAACGAGCCCGTTGTGATTCCCAACTCCGAAGGACACCGCACGACCCCTTCGGTCGTGGCATTCACGGCTGACGGCGAGCGTAAGGTCGGCGACCCCGCGAAGCGTCAGGCGATCACCAACCCCAAGCGCACGGTCTTCTCGATCAAGCGTTTCATGGGCGAGACCTACGACAAGGTTTCGGCCGACATCGCACGCGCTCCTATGCCATCGTCAAGGGTGACAACAACACTCCGCGTGTGGACATCGACGGACGCCAGTACACCCCGCAGGAGATTTCGGCCATCATCCTGCAGAAGATGAAGAAGACAGCCGAGGATTACCTGGGCCAGGAGGTCACGGAGGCCGTGATCACGGTTCCGGCCTACTTCTCCGACTCGCAGCGTCAGGCTACGAAGGAGGCGGGTGAGATCGCGGGCCTGAAGGTCCGCCGTATCATCAACGAGCCGACGGCCGCCGCACTGGCCTACGGCCTCGACAAGAAGTCCAGCGACCAGAAGATCGCCGTGTACGACCTCGGTGGCGGAACGTTCGATATTTCGATCCTCGAACTGGGCGACGGCGTCTTCGAAGTGAAGTCTACGAACGGCGATACGCACCTGGGCGGCGATGACTTCGACCACGTGCTGATCGACTACATGGCCGAGTCGTTCAAGGCCGAGCACCAGATCGACCTGCGTCAGGACCCGATGGCCCTGCAGCGTCTGAAGGAGGCCGCCGAGAAGGCGAAGATCGAACTGTCGTCCTCGACCACCACGGAGATCAACCTGCCGTATATCATGCCCGTCAACGGCATTCCGCAGCACCTCGTGATGACTCACGCGCGCCAAGTTCGAGCAGTTGTGCGACCACCTGATCCGCAAGACCATCGAGCCTTGCAAGCTGGCGCTTCGTGACGCAGGTCTGGACGCCTCGCAGATCAACGAGGTGATCCTCGTGGGCGGTTCGACGCGTATTCCCGCGATCCAGAAGATCGTCGAGGAGTTCTTCGGCAAGACCCCGAACCGTTCGGTCAATCCCGACGAGGTCGTGGCCATCGGCGCCGCCATCCAGGGCGGTGTGCTCACGGGCGAGGTGAAGGACGTGCTGCTGCTCGACGTTACGCCGCTGTCGCTGGGCATCGAGACCCTGGGCGGCGTGATGACGAAGCTCATCGACGCCAACACGACGATCCCGACGCGCAAGTCGGAGACCTTCTCGACGGCTGCCGACAACCAGCCTTCGGTGGAGATCAACGTCTGCCAGGGCGAGCGTCCGCTGGCCCGCGACAACAAGTCGATCGGCCGCTTCCACCTCGACGGCATTCCCGCCGCGCCGCGCGGTGTTCCGCAGATCGAGGTCACGTTCGACATCGACGCCAACGGTATCCTGAACGTATCGGCCAAGGACAAGGGTACGGGCAAGGAGCAGAAGATCCGCATCGAGGCTTCTTCGGGCCTTACCGAGCAGGAGATCCAGCGGATGCGCGACGAGGCGAAGGCCAACGAGGCGAAGGACAAGGAGGAGAAGGAGCGTATCGACAAGATCAACGCCGCCGACTCGAACATCTTTGCGACCGAGAAACAGCTCAAGGAGTACGGCGACAAACTTCCTGCCGACAAGAAATCGGCGATCGAGGGGGCTTTGGCCAAGCTGAAGGAGGCGCACAAGAACGCCGACGTCGCGGCTATCGACACGGCTATCGCCGAACTGAACGCCGCATGGCAGGCCGCTTCGCAGGACATTTACGCCGCACAGCAGCGCAGGGCGCCCAGCCCGGAGCCGATGCCGGCCAGCAGTCGCAGTCGAACGCCGGCGGTCAGCAGGGCGGCGGCGACGGACAGCCCGAGGACGTGGAGTTCGAAGAGGTTAAGTAAAACCTCCGGGGAGAATCCCCGTCAAACATAACGCGAAGAGCGCGGTTCCTTCACCGCGCTCTTTATTTTGCCCGGAAGACAAATTTTGCTATCTTGCCGCCAAAATTCGATTCCGATGGCTTGGTTGTATCTGATTCTGGCGGGACTTTGCGAGGTGGGGTGGCCGCTGGGTTTCAAATTGGCGAACCTCAATCCGCGTTACCATCTCCTTTTTCTGGTCCTGGCAGTCGTTTCGATGGGCATGAGCGGCTGGTTGCTCTATATCGCCCAGAAGACGATCCCGATGGGCACGGCCTACATGATCTGGACGGGTATCGGGGGCGTGGGAACCGTGATCCTCGGCATCGTCTTTTTCCACGACGCCGTGACCTTCTGGCGGATGTTCTTTCTTTCGCTGGTTTTCATCGGCATCGTCGGCCTGAAGATGGTGCATTAGGCCCGCTCCGCCCGCCACATTCCGTAGAGGATCAGCGCTGCTCCGGCGAGAGCCGCCGCGGTGATGCGTTCGCCGATGCAGAGCGCGGCCGTGACGATCGTGACCAATGGGTTGAAATAGATGTAGTTCGTGGTTCTTACGGCTCCGAGCCGGTGCATCGCGGCGTTCCACAGGATGTAGCAGAGCATCGACGCGACGACGCCCAGAAACAGCAGGTTGCCCCACACCGCGGGACGCGCCAGTACCTCCGCGCCGACCGAGAAGGGCTGGAAGGCGAATACCGGAAGGATCGTCAGCAGTCCGTAGAAGAAGACCTTGCGGGTGATGAAAACGGCGGGGTAGCGGCCTCCGATGCGTTTGACCGCCAGCGAATAGACCATCCACAGCAGCGCCGCGGACAGGGCCAGCAGATCGCCTTTGGGCGAGAGGTGCAGCACGAAACGGCCGTTGAGAACCACCAGCACCATGCCCGCGAACGCCAGCGCCGATCCCCCGATCTGCCGCCGCGTCATCCGCTCGCCGCGGTATACGAGGCTCAGCAGCAGCGCGGTCCATACCGGCGCCGTGCAGACGATCAGCGACACGTTCGACGCCGGGGCGTATTCCAGCGCCATGTTTTCGGTCAGGAAATAGAGCGATCCGCCCGTCACCCCGGCCGCGGCCAGCAGCGCTTCGTCGCGCCATCCGTCGGCCCGCAGGCGGCCTTTCGACAGGGGCCAGATGCAGACGTAGGCCAAGGCGAAACGCAGCAGGAATATCTCCGCAGGCGTCAGCGAATGGGCGATCAGCACCTTCGTCGATACGAACGTCGCGCCCCATACCGCCACGGTGAACAGCGCCGCTGCATGGTACTTGTATTCGGTATATTTTATCATACGGTCCCAAAAATACAGATTTTTTGCCGTCCGGGCGCAAATCTTAATTCTTAATTTCCGATTTTCAATTCTTTTTTCCTATCTTTGCGTGCTATTATGCGTAATGACAATAATTACAACAAATAATAACAAAATTTTTCAACTCAAATGCAAAGTAAAGGTGCTATTAAATTACTCGCGGTCCTTTTGGCTCTTGCGTGTATTTACCAGCTCTCCTTCACGTTCAAAACGCGGAGTGTAGAGAAAAAAGCGGCCGAGTACGCCGCGCAGTTCCCCGTCGGACAGCAGTCCGAGGCGGAGCAGCATTACCTCGATTCGGTCCAGAATGTCGGGGTCTATAACCTCGGATTCAAGAAATTCACCTACAAGGAGTGCAAGGAGAAGGAGCTGAACCTCGGTCTGGACCTCAAGGGCGGTATGAACGTCATGCTGGAAGTGCAGGTCGAGGACGTCATCAAGGCGCTTGCCGGCGACAGCCAGAACGACCCCGCATTCGTCGAAGCCATCGCCGAGGCGAACGCCGCGCTGAAGGAGGGCACCTCGAAAGACTATATCTCCGACTTCGTGAAGGCTTACCAGCGTCTCTCCAACGGCGGTTCGCTGGCGGCGGTTTTCGTCAGCCCCGACCGTAAGGACATCACGCTCGAAAGCTCCGACGCCGACGTCGAGAAGATCCTCAAGCGCGAGACCGACGCCGCCATCGCCGCGTCGTTCAACGTGCTCCGCAGCCGTATCGACCACTTCGGCGTCACGCAGCCCAACATCATGCGCCTGCCCAACTCGCACCGCATCCTCGTCGAGCTGCCGGGCGTGAAGGAGCCGCAGCGTGTGCGCGACCTGCTGCAGGGTACCGCCTCACTCGAATTCTGGCTCACTTACGACGCCCGCGAGGTGCTTCCCGCACTGGCCGCCGCCGATAAGTTCATCAAGGCCGAGCTGAGCGAAGCTCCCGCCGCAGGACAGCCCGAAGTCGCTTCCGTCGAGGCCGCTGCCGCCGCCGGGACTCCCGCAGGCGAAGCCGAGGGCCTTCTCGCCGAGATCGGCTCCGACACCACGGCTGTTGCCGAAGCCGAGCACACCGATCGTTACGACCGTGCGAAGAACCCGCTCTTCGCGGTTCTCGATCCCGGTTTTGCGGGCGGCGCCGCCATCGGTGCGGCCTACACAAGGCCGACATGGCTGCCGTAAACGAATATCTGGCCAATCCTGCGGTCCGCGAACTCTTCCCCGCCGACATCGCCTTCAAGTGGGGCGTCAAGGGCGACGACAAGATCGACGGCCGCTTCTACCTCTATGCGATCCGCATCTCGACGCCCGACGGCAAGGCTCCGCTTGACGGCAGCGTCGTGACCGAAGCCCGCGAGCAGTACGCCCAGCGCGGCGCCAACGCCGTGGTTTCGATGTCGATGAACGGCGAAGGCACGCAGGAGTGGGCGCGTCTTACGGGCGAGAACATCGGCAAGTGCATCGCCATCGTTCTCGACGGCTACGTCTACTCGGCTCCCCGCGTGAACACCAAGATCGACAAGGGGTCTTCCGAAATTTCGGGCGACTTCACCATTCAGGAAGCCAAGGACCTCGCCAACGTGCTCAATTCGGGTAAGGTTCCCGCGCCCGCCAAAATCATTCAGGACACCGTCGTAGGTCCCTCGCTGGGACAGGAGTCGATCAATGCGGGTATGCTCTCGTTCCTGATCGCCTTCATCCTCGTCCTGCTCTACATGGGTCTGTTCTACAAGACCGCAGGCTGGATGTCCGACATCGCCCTGCTTACCAACGTCTTCCTGCTGATGGGCGTTCTGGTGTCGTTCGGCGCCGTGCTGACCCTGCCGGGTATCGCCGGTATCGTGCTGACGATGGGTATGGCCGTCGACGCCAACGTCATCATCTACGAACGTATCAAGGAGGAGCTCCGCGGCGGCAAGGGCCTTTCGCTGGCCATCAAGGACGGTTTCTCGAAAGCCTACTCGGCCATCATCGACGGTAACCTGACGACCATCATCACCGGTATCGTCCTCTTCATCTTCGGCAACGGTCCCGTGCAGGGCTTCGCCACGACCCTCATCATCGGTATCATCACCTCGTTCTTCAGCGCCGTGTTCATCACCCGCCTCTTGATCGAGTGGATCGTCGCCAAGTGGGGCAATATCTCCTTCTCGCGCAAGTGGTCCGAGAACTTCCTGACCAATACGCATTTCGACTTCATCCGCGTCCGCAAGGTCGCCTACACCGTCGCAGTCGCCCTGCTCGCGCTGTCGTGCATCTCGTTCGTCGCCCGCGGTCTGAACCTCGGCGCCGAGTTCACCGGCGGCCGTGCCTACGTCATCCGCTTCGACAAGCCCGTTTCGGCCGAGGAGGTTCGTCAGAATCTGGGTCAGGTCTTCGCGCAGCATGCCGATGCCGACGCTTCGGCGATCAGCTTCGAGGTCAAGCAGTACGGCAACGAGAACCAGATGCGCATCGTGACGCAGTACCGTTACGACGACACGTCGGACGAAGCTACGGCCGAAGTCGAGCAGATCATCTACGACGCCATGAAGTCGCTCTACTCCTACGACATTTCGTTCGAGCAGTTCCGCAATACCCAGACCGACGTCAACGGTATCCTGACGGCCGACAAGATCGGCCCCTCGATCGCCAAGGACATGACGTGGAACGCCATCTACTCGGTGCTCTTCTCGCTCATCGCCATCGGTCTCTACATCACCTTCCGCTTCAAGCGCTGGCAGTGGGCTTCGGGCGCCACGATCGCCCTTGCGGTCAACGCCCTGTTCATCATCGGCCTCTTCTCGATGCTCTACGGCTTCGTGCCCTTCAACCTCGAAGTCAATCAGGCCTTCATCGCCGCGATCCTTACGATCATCGGTTACGCCATCAACGATACCGTGGTGGTCTTCGACCGTATCCGCGAATATCTGGGCATGTATCCCAAGCGCAACCTCAAGGAGAACGTGAACAACGCCATCAACTCGACGCTGTCACGTACGATCAACACTTCGGGCACGACGCTCGTGACGCTGCTGGCGATCTTCTTCTTCGGCGGCGAGACCATCCGCGGCTTCATCTTCGCGCTGACCGTCGGCGTTATCGTGGGTACCGTCGCGACGATCTTCATCGCCACCCCGATTGCCTACGACCTGATGTCCAAACGCGCCAAACTCGACAAGGAGGCGTAATACACCTTATATCTATTCGAATAAAATGGACTGCACGGTTTGTTGCAGTCCATTTTATTTTTACCTTTGCATCATGGAACTTCAACGCACATTGGATAATTTGCTGAAATGGATGCACCGCTACGTCTCGCCGGTCTTTCTGGCGCTGCTCGTCGCGTCGTTCATTTTGTGGTATATCGCCAAACTGAGCTATACCTATACCACCGAGCAGGTCGTGCGTGTGAGTGTGGACGGGGAGCCGTTCGAGGTGACGTGCGTCGTCGAGGGCGTTGGCACCAACCTGTTCGGCTACCGGGTCTACATGAACAAGACGCTGCGCATCCCGCTTTCGGAACTCAAATACAAGCGTTCGCGCGAGGAGGGGCACGAGGGCAAGGTGGTGATCGACCCCCCAGTCGTTGCAAAGCGCCATTTCGGTACGCTACAGCGACATCAAGGTGGTCTCCATCGGGGCTGTTCCCGAACTGGATTATCCCGAACAGAAACCATGATGAAAATCGGAATTACGGGCGGCATCGGCAGCGGCAAAAGCACTGTATGCCGTCTTTTCGCACAAAAGGGCGTCGCGGTCTACGATTCCGACGCCGCGGCCAAACGGCTCATGCAGCAGGACGATGCGCTGCGTGTGCGGCTCACCGAACGTTTCGGCGCCGGCACCTTCCGCGACGGACAGCTCGACCGGGGCTACCTCGCAGGCGTTGTCTTCAGCGACCCGCAGGCGCTCGCCGACCTCAATGCGCTGGTGCATCCCGTCGTGATGGCGGATTTCGATGCGTGGGCCGCCCGGCAGGAGGGGCCTTACGTGATTCTCGAAAGCGCGATTCTCTTCGAAGCCGGTCTCGAAACGTGCGTCGACAAGACTGTCGCGGTCCTTGCGCCGTGCGAACTGCGCATCGAGCGCACCTGCCGCCGCGACGACTGCGGTCCCGATGAGGTAGGCCGCCGCATCGCCGCCCAGCTGGACGACGATACGCTGAGCGGTCGTGCCGACTATACGATCGTCAATATCTTCGAGGAGGACCTCGAACCCGCCGTTGTCAAACTCGACCGCATATTCAGCCATGAAGCAGCACGACATTGATCTCGACCTCTCCCCGGCCGCAGGTGATGGCGATTTTGAACGTCACCCCCGACTCGTTCTTCGCCGGCAGCCGCATGCCCGACGCGACGCATGTCGAACGCCGCGTGAAGGAGGCCGCCGCCGAAGGCGCCTCGATCATCGACGTGGGGGGCTATTCGTCGCGCCCCGGCGCCGACGAAGTCCCTGCCGACGAGGAGTGGCGGCGCGTGGAGCTGGGCATCGGGGCCGTGCGGCGTCTGGCGCCCGGCGTCCTGATTTCGGTCGATACCTTCCGCAGCGAAGTCGCCGCCCGTGCGATCGAAAATTCGGTCCGCTCATCATCAACGACATCTCTGCCGGGGAACTCGATCCGCAGATGCCCGCCACGGCCGCGCGCTGCGGCGTGCCCTACGTCGCCATGCACATGAAGGGCGATCCCCGGACCATGCAGACCCTCACCGACTACAAACGCGACATCACGGCCGAGGTCACGGCCTATTTCGAAACGAAGACCGCCGACCTGCTCGCCGCCGGGATCAAGCGCGAAAACATCATTCTCGACCCCGGCTTCGGCTTCGCCAAGACCACCGAACAGAATTACGAGCTGCTGGCGGGCCTGCACCGTCTCTGCGCATTGGGCTACCCCGTACTGGCGGGCCTTTCGCGCAAGTCGATGATCTACCGCGTCCTCGACGCCACGCCCGCCGAATCGCTCGCGGGCACCGTCGCCCTCGGCTGGGAGTGCCTGCGTCAGGGGGCCTCGATCCTGCGCGTGCACGATGTGCAGGAGGCCGTCGATACGGTCAGGCTCTTCGGCGCGTACGAACGGAATTGCAAATAACCATCGCAACCGCATGATAAAAGTTACCGACATACACAAGCGTTTCGGCGACCTCGAAGTGCTCAAGGGCGTCTCGCTCGACGTTGCCGAAGGCGAAGTCGTCTCGATCGTCGGCGCCAGCGGCGCGGGCAAGACCACGCTGCTGCAAATCGTCGGCACGCTTTCGCGCCCCGACGCGGGCCGTGTCGAGATCGACGGACAGGACGCCTTTCGCTGGGCGACAAGGCGCTGTCCCGCTTCCGCAACGAACGTATCGGCTTCGTCTTCCAGTTCCACCACCTGCTGCCCGAATTCACGGCTTTCGAGAACGTCTGCATTCCGGGGTTTATCGGCCGCCGTCCGCGTGCGGAGGTCGAACGCCGCGCCGCCGAACTGCTGGAGATGATGAACCTCACGCCGCGCCGCGGCCATAAACCCGGCCAGCTGTCGGGCGGCGAGCAGCAGCGCGTGGCTATTGCCCGCGCGCTTGTCAATTCGCCCGCCGTGCTGCTGGCCGACGAACCTTCGGGCAACCTCGATTCGCACAACCGCGACGAGATACACCGCCTTTTCTTCGAGCTGCGCGACCGGCTGGGGCAGACCGTCGTGATCGTCACCCACGACGAGCATCTGGCGGCGATGGCCGACCGGAAGATCACCATGTCGGACGGCCGGATTCTGTAATACGGCGTTTTATGGACGACGAACTGAAAGAGTTGCTCGAACGGCTCCACGACAAATACAACCGCCCTGAGTTTATCGAGGACGACCCGATTTCGGTGCCGCACCGCTATACGGACCGCGCCGACCGCGAGATCGCGGGGTTCCTTGCCGCCACGATCGCGTGGGGCAACCGCAGGGCGATCGTCACGAGCGGCCACCGCATGATGCGCTGCATGGACGACGCTCCGGCGGACTTCGTGCGCAATGCTTCCGACCGGGAGCTGGCGACGCTCGAAACCTATGTCCACCGCACCTTCAACGGCCGCGACCTGCGCGATTTCGTGCTGGCCCTGCGCCGCATGGACCGACGTTTCGGCGGCCTCGGCGTCTTTTTCGAGGAGCGCTATGCGGCCGCGCAGAGTATTCCGGCGGTCCTTTCCGAATTCCGCCGCGAATTTTTCAGCTGCGACCATGCGCCCCGCTGCGAGAAACACCTCTCGTCGATCGACAGGGGCGCGGCCTGCAAGCGGCTTTGCATGTTCCTGCGCTGGATGGTGCGCCGCGACGAGCGGGGCGTGGACTTCGGCCAGTGGACGCGGATTCCGATGTCGGCCCTTTACATTCCGCTCGACCTCCATACGGGCGACATGGCCCGCGCGCTGGGCCTGCTTTCACGCCGCCAGAACGACTGGCGGGCCGTGGAGGAGGTCACGGCGGCGCTTTGCGGATTCGATCCCGCCGATCCCGTGCGTTACGATTTCTCGCTTTTCGGCGCCGGCATCGACGGTTATCTGAAAGAGTGTTGACGATGTTCCGCTTCAAACGATTCACCATATGTCAGGACCGCTGCCCGATGAAGGTCGGAACCGACGGCGTGCTGCTCGGCGCATGGGCCGGCGTGCGGCCTGCGGACCGCCGCATCCTCGACGTCGGTACAGGCACCGGGCTGATCGCCCTGATGATGGCCCAGCGCGCTTCCGAAGCGCTTATTACGGGTGTCGACGTGGAGGAGGTCTCTCAGGCCCGCGAAAACGCCGCCGCGTCGCCGTGGGGCGGCAGGGTGGCGTTCGTGCAATGTCCCGTGCAGGAATTCGCACCGGACGAACGCTTCGACCTGATCGTCTCCAATCCGCCCTTCTTCGTCGATTCGCTGACCTGCCCCGACGAAGGCCGCACCACGGCGCGCCACGCCGTGCGCCTGCCCTTCGACCAGCTGCGCGACGCGGTCGTGCGCCTGCTCGCTGCCGAGGGCCGCTTCGCCGTGATTCTGCCGACGGACGAAGCCCGGCGTTTTACTGACGTCTGCCGCGGATTCCTCGCGCTGACCCGCTTTACGGGCGTACGCACCACGCCACGCCGTCCGGTCAAACGCCTGCTGATGGAGTTTGCGCACGAAAACGCCTGCTCCGGCCTGCGCTCCGATTCTCCTCCCGTCTGCTCCGAACTGGTCGTCGGCACGGGCGAACACGAGCAGTACACCCCCGAATACCGGGCCTTAACCCGTGATTTTTACCTGAAATTTTGATAGCACGGCAAAATAAATTACATTTGTATCAGTGAATAAAAACTTCGAGACCATGAAACTCAGACTTCTTGCCCTCGCCCTCGCCATATGCGGCGGCGCGGCGGCGCAAAATCCATACATCGCCCTGCAGGGCGCGAACGAAACCGCCGACGGCATCGTCGTCTCCCAGCCCCGCACGGTGCTGGCCGTGGACGTCACCGTCGAGAAGGACGTGACCCTCAGCGGTCCTTACGCCCGTTATGCGCAGAAATTCCTCGGCGTTCGCGCTCCGCTCACCGACAAGACCGGCTGGGCCGTTACCGGAGCCGCCGTGGCTCTGCTCGATGCCAAGGCATGCCTCGATGCACCCGCCCCGGCCGAGCCTTCGCGCCGCATTATGACCCACGCCGCTGCCGAAGATGAATTCGCCCGCCTGCAGGCCGACAAGAACGACATGACGGTGCTGGCGCTGGAAGACGCCGCCCGCGAAGCTGCCAATACGATCTTTTCGCTCCGCAAGCACCGTCTCGAACTGATTACGGGCGAAGCCGGTGAAAACGTCTTCGGCGAAGGACTCAAATCCGCCCTTGCGGAGATCGAACGTCTGGAGCAGAGCTATCTTGAGCTGTTTCTCGGCAAGCGCATCGTGACTACTGAAACGCGCCGCTATGTGGTTTATCCTCAGGCCGACAAGAAGCAGTATATCGTCTGCCGTTTCAGCCCTGCCGCAGGTCTGCTCCCTGAGAGCGATCTTTCGGGCGACATGGTGCTGTTGCAGATCGAACCTTCGGGCAACACCTCCAATGCGCTCGAAGCTTCGGCCAAGGAGACCAACGTCGTCGTATGCCGCGTGGCCGATCCTTCGGTCTGCACGGTCATCGCCGGCGGCCGCGAATATGCCCGTGCGGTGCTGCCTCTCTTCGAGTTCGGCCGCACGATCAACGTGGCGCTTCCCCGCCGCAAATAATCCCGTCCATGGACTTCACGTCGCGTATGGTGGCGCTGCTCGGCGAGCTGCGCCGCGAGCGGAACGGCGCCGTCGCCGATGCGATGCGCTGTTACGGTGCGCCGTACGGTCTCAACTACGGAGTGAGCCTGCCGACGCTGCGCAAACTCGCGCGCGCCGAGACTCCCGACCACGATTTCGCCCGTTATCTTTATTTGCAGGAGGTCCGCGAACTGCGCCTTGCGGCGCTGCATATCGCCCGGCCCGAATCGCTTACGCCCGATGAATTTCCGGCATGGGCGGCCGGGATCGTCAATTCCGAAGTCGCCGAAGAAGCCGCTTTCGCTTTCCTGAGCCGCTCCGCAGCGCTTCCGGCCTTGTTCGACGCATGGATCGCCGCCCCGAATCCGCTGCTTCGATACGCCGCCTTGCACTCCGCCGCCCGCAGCGATCTTCTTACGGCGGCATGGATCGCGCCCGCCGTCGAAGCGGTCCGCCGCGCCGCCGTATGCGCCGCCGAGACCCTCGGAGAACCTGTTGCCGCTCCGCTTTCCGCATCTTCGGCCGCCCGCCTGATCGCGCAGGGGGCCGTCGCGCTGCTGTCTGCCGTCGGCGGCCTGAACGAGGAGAACCGGCAGGCGGTACTCCGCGCAGCCGGTTCTCTGGGTAAGCTCCCTGCCGAAGACTACGTCCACGAGGAGCTTACTTGGCGTCTGGAAGCATAGCTTCCGCCTGTCAGCGCTGACCCACCTGCTCGCGCTGTTCCAATTCCCTGAGTACGTTCGCCAGATGGTCGTAGCCGATGCGGCCGCTTTCGCGCCACAACACCTCGCCGCGGCGGAAAAACATCAGCGTCGGCACCGACATGATGTTGTAGCGGTGTACGATTTCGAGCATGTCCCGGTCGTCTATGTCCACCTTGTAGACATCCACGCGGCCGTTCATCTTCTCCTGAAACCGGTCTATGACGGGGTGCATCATCTGGCACGGCCCGCACCATGTTGCGAAGAAATCCACGAACGTCAGTGCGTCCCGCCAGATAATCTTGTCAAAATCCGTTGCTGTCATATTTGTCGTGTTTAGTTCATTTCCGCCCATGTAAGCTCCGTATAGACCTTGTCTGTCAGCTCTTTTTCGGCATAGCTGATCGTGCGGCGCAGCCCCTCGGCCAGCGGCGTGCGGGGCGTCCAGTCCAGTTCGCGCCGTGCGGCCGAAATGTCGGGTATCCTCCGCCGCGCATCGTCCGGACGTGCCGCCCGGTGTACGATCCGCGAGCGGCTTCCCGTCAGGGAGATGATCTTCTCGGCCAGCGCGCGTATCGAGATTTCGTGGTTGCTGCCCAGATCCAAGGTGCGGGTCTGCTCCGAAGGCGTGGCTTCCATCATCCGTACAAGTCCGTCCACCATGTCCTCGACCCAGCAGAAGGTGCGCATCTGTTCGCCGCTGCCGTTGACCGGGATGTCGCGGTTCTGCAGCGCCGCCACGATCATCTTCATCACCACGCGCTGGTCCATGATGTCGGCCCCGCTTCCGTATGTGTTGAAGATGCGTGCGATACGTGCGTCCACGCCCAGCTCCTCCTGATAGGCCCGGTGCAGGGCTTCCGCCGCGCGCTTGCCTTCGCTCAGAATGTACTGCCCCGAATATCCCGCCGCCGGATCGGTCGCCGGATCGCGGTATCCCGCGCCGTATACGCAGCCCGACGAGGCGAACAATATCCGCGCATGCTCCATGCGCGCGGTGTCGAGGGCGTTTATCGCGCCCTGCATGTTGATCCGGAGCGTCTCGACGGGCAGCGCCTTGTTGTAGCGCACGCGCGACGGCGAGGTGAGGTTGTAAATCTCGTCGCAGCGGATTCCGAATGTATTGATGATGTTGTGGTGGACGTACCGGAACAGCGGATGCTGCAATACGCTGCGCAGCAGCGGCGAATTCACGGCGTCGCGCATATCGACACAAAACACTTCGTGGCCCTCTTCCAGAAGGCGCAGACAGAGGTGTGTGCCGATAAATCCCACTCCGCCCAATATGACAATTCGCTTTTGCATCTTTACTCCTTTTTGCAGGAGTACAGAGCAAAATCTATTCCACAAAGAGCGCGCGGGGCAGCTGATCGATGCTGTTTATCGTGACTATTTCGATTCCTTTGGGACGTTTGCCGCCCTTGCCGAGGTAGCCGGAGACGATGATGCGTTTGAAACCCAGCCGTGCCGCCTCGCTGATGCGCTGTTCGGTCCGGGGCGCAGGTCGCACCTCGCCCGAAAGCCCGATCTCTCCCGCACAGCAGACGCCTTCGGCCACGGGACGGTCGTAGTAGGAGGAGATCACCGCCGCCACGACCGCGAGGTCCAGCCCCGGATCGGCGACCTTGAACCCTCCGGCGAAGTTCAGGAAGACGTCTTTCTGAAACATCTTCATTCCCACGCGCTTCTCCAGCACGGCCAGCAGCATGTTCATGCGCTTGGTGTCGTAGCCCGTGGTCGTACGCTGCGGCGTGCCGTACGCCGCGCCGCTCACCAGCGCCTGCACTTCGATCAGGTAGGGGCGCACGCCGTCGGCCGAAGCGCCTACTGCGATGCCGCTCAGCGGCTCCTCGTAGTGCGTGAGCAGAATCTCCGACGGGTTGTCCACGCCGCGCAGTCCGTTGTCGAGCATCTCGAAAACCCCGATCTCGAACGTCGCGCCGAAACGGTTCTTGATGCCGCGCAGGATGCGGTATATGTTGTTGCTGTCGCC
>VOFJ01002169.1_pt1 | contig 21921 bp, 39 predicted proteins | sample 5384081 | NCBI WGS metagenome assembly VOFJ01 (sample SAMN12384729, study PRJNA508395) | human gut metagenome | isolation source: healthy gut I | host: Homo sapiens | reverse complement strand
TTTCATCCGGTCAATGGCCGGATTTGCTCACCACAGGCTCAAAGCAGCCGCACAGCGCCGTAAGCGAAAGATCCGGAGTATTGCAGACGCTTGGTGCTGCCTGCTGCAATACCTCCGGCAAACCAGCGCGTGCTGCTCCTGCAAATAGCGGATGGCTTTCAGGGTCTGGGCATTCGCCCGCGCGGTTTTTGCCAAGGTTTGCGGTATCGCAGTTGGTCTGCCGGTTGGTCTGGTTGCGTACCTGTTTGAACGCCTTGAGCACACTGATCTGGGTCGCGGCATCCGCAGCGCCCATAAAGCGGAGCAGCCGCTCCACATTGGCACCGGTCTTGACGTAGATCAGGTTCACGCCGTTGCGGCGGGTGCGGTGGGGCGCAAACTCGTGCTCAGCCAGCAGCGCTTCAAAAATCCCGGGCGAGGTTCGTCCGGGAGGTGAAAATTCCAGATTATATTCCTTTTGCGGGTCGGTGACCGTGCCGCTGCACAAAAAAGGCCATGGCGATATAGGCACTGACGCAGGTCTGGCAACGGATGAGCCCGGGGTCGATCTGCAAGCTGGTCTCCCCTGCCGGTGGTGCCGAACAGTTCATGCAGGCGGGTGACCTGCTCCGCATCGCGGATATTGAACTCGTACAGCACGCCGCTGACGCGGGGCTTTTCCAGGATCTCGCCCCGGATGCCGCAGCGGGCAAACAGCTGCTGCGCCAGCTGCACCGTATGGGGTTGCTCGGTTTGCAGCACAAGGCCGCGGGCATCAAAGTATTTGGCAAAGCAGGCAATGCCATAGGCAGCCGCACGCACACAGCATTCCTTCTGGGGCTGCGCTGCGCGATTTCCTCCCGCGCACTGGATGCAAAACTCATAGTATTTCCTCTGTTTTCAGCGCACGGCATCCCGGTGCTGCACCCCGGCTCGTAGCCCAGAGAGGTGCAGTATTCCGCAAGCTTGCGTGCGAATGTGATGGAGCGGTGCTTGCCGCCTGTGCAGCCCACCGCAATGGTCAGCTGGCTTTTTGCCTTCCTTGACATAGAGCGGCAGGGCGTACTGCAAAAAGTTCTCGTACCGGCGCAGCAGCTCCTGTGCTTCGGGGTAGCCCATGACAAAATCTACCACTTCCTGATCCAGTCCGGTCTTGTGCTTCAGTTCCGGCACATAGAAGGGGTTTGGCAGGCAGCGCACATCCAGCACAAGGTCGGCCTCCGGCGGCAAACCAAACTTGAACCCGAAGGACATAATGGTGAGACGCATGGCATTTTTTGCCCCGCCGTTTTTCATGAACAAATCGCAGATACGCTCTTTATTCTGGGAGGTGGAGAGCAGACCGGTATTGATGGTATAGTTTGCGCGTTCCTTTAAGGGCTGTAAGATCTGCCGCTCCTTCAAAAAGGCATCCCGGGTAGAGATGCCCTCTGCAATGCTGATGGGGTGGCGGCGGCGGGTCTCGCTGTAACGGCGCATCAACACATCGTCCGGCGCATCCAGAAACAGAATCTTATAGGGTGTTTTCTGCTCGTCCAGCTGCTGCAGGGCAGTCTCGATCTGTTCCCTGCTGCGGCAGCCGCGCACGTCCATGGAAAGCGCCACCCGCTCCAGCTGGTTGTCGCCCGCCTTGGAAAACGCCGTAATGCTGGGCAGCAGTCCGGCCGGAACATTATCTATACAGAAAAAACCGATATCTTCCAGCGCATTCATAGCCACCGACTTTCCTGCGCCGGAAAGTCCGCTGACGATCAACAGCTCCATCTGTGATTCCCGCTCCTTTATTTGCGCAGTTCAGCGGACTACGCGGATCTCTTTTTCCAGATCGTAGCCGGTCTTTTCCTTTACAATGGCGCGCACCTCGTCACACAGTGCCAGCACATCAGCACAGGTAGCACCGCCAAGGTTTACCACAAAACCGCAGTGCTTGTCGCTTACGGCTGCGCCTGCCGTGGCGATAGCCGCGCAGGCCGCACTGGTCGATCAGCGCAGCTGCAAAAGCACCCGCCGGGCGCTTGAAGGTGCTGCCGGCGCTGGGCTTATCCAGCGGCTGCTTGTCCACACGCTTGGCCATCAATTCATCCATTTTTGCACGGATGTCCGCTGCGTTTCCGGGCTGCAGATGCAACTGTGCCGAGAGGATGCAGCCGCTGTTCTCTTCAAAAATGCTGTGGCGATAGCGGAGATCCAGCTCTGCTGCCGATGCCTGCACGACCTCTCCCTCTGCCGCCAGATACCGCACTGTGGTGAGCACGTCCTTCATCTCGCCGCCGTAGGCACCCGCATTCATATACACTGCACCGCCCACCGTGCCGGGGATGCCGTAGGCAAATTCCAGCCGGACAGGCCATGTTCAGTGCCGCCTTACACAGTGCCGCAAGGCGGACACCTGCGCCTGCGGTCAGGATATTGCCTTCAACGGCAATATCGCTGCCCAGTGCAGAAATGTCGATCACCACACCAGCAAAACCCTCGTCCGCAAACAGGATATTGCTGCCGTTGCCCAGCAGGTAATAGCGGACAGCCTGCTCTTTGCAAAGCGCAACTGCACTGCAGAGCTGCTGCTCGTTTTCCGGCATGCACAAACAGCTGTGCCGGGCCTCCGATTTTAAAGGTACAGTGCGCCGCAAGCGGTTCATTCTCCCTGAACGGGATCGCTGCCTGCCTGCAGCTTCTGTTTGAATCGTTCCATGAGTGGGTAGCTCCTTTTTTGCGGTCAGTCCATTTTATCGTCCAGACCCAGACGGATCAGCAGTTCACGCGCTGCGTTGTAACCCATCTCCTTCTGGCGGTTGTTGATGGCTGCAGTTTCCAGCACGACAGCCAGATTGCGGCCCGGTGAGACCGGAATGCTGGTGCTGGGAATGCTGACGCCCAGAATATCGTAGTATTCGTTTTCCAGACCGGTGCGCTGATAGTTCTTAGTGGGGTCCCATGCTTCCAGCTGAACAACAAGATCAAGACTTTCGCTCAGCTTGACCGCGCCAACGCCGTACACACGGGCCACATTGATGATGCCAATGCCGCGCAGCTCAAGGAAGTGGCGGATATTCTCCGGGGCAGTACCCATGATCTGGCGGTTGGACACCTTGCGCAGCTCCACAGCATCATCTGCCACAAGGCGGTGGCCGCGCTTGACCAGCTCGATGGCAAGCTCGCTTTTGCCAATGCCGCTGTCGCCCAGGATCAGGATGCCTTCGCCGTACACTTCCACCAGCACACCATGGCGGGTGATACGCGGTGCCAGTTCCAGATTCAGCACACTGATCAGGCTGCCCATCAGAGTGCAGGTGGTCTCGTTGGAGCGCAGCAGTGCAACACCATGCTTCTGGGCCAGCTCCTGCATCTCCGGGAAGGGGGTCAGTTCCTCGCTGCGGCAGACGATAACAGCCGGCGGCTGCTGACGGAACAGCTGATCCAGTGCTTCGTAGCGTTTTTCCGGTGGAAAAGGCCGGACAGAAAATTCATCTCTGCCAGACCCATGATCTGCAGACGGAGTTTATCAAAATAGTCATAATAGCCCGCCAGAAACAGACCCGGGCGGTTCACTTCGGCGATCTCCACACAGATCTGATCCAGTTCCTTCGGCGTATAGACAACTTCCATGCTGACACGGTCGGTCAGCGTTTTGAGCGAGACATTGAATGTGCCCATTCTTGTTCCTCCTGTGCTCCCTTTTTGCCGTGCAGCACCGCCATTCCGCCGTCAGGGCCGTGCAGGATTCTTTCTTCTTATTATTATAATAGAACGATTTCTAAAAAAACAATACAGCCGGCGGCTTTTTTTTTCGCAGCCGGAAAGAAACCTGCACAGCAGCGTGTCCATACACTTTATTTTTACATTTTTCTTACCTTTACACGGATTTTACATTCCCTCGATTTTGGATTTTACATTGCATCTGTATACTCAAAATCAGGAGAGAACCATCATCAAACACGCAATGCTCTTTCTGTGAGCAGAGCGCCGCTGTTCAACACGCTCAAACAAAAAAAAGTGAGGAAATCTTTATGACCATCTTCAATGTCTTTTCCCTGCTTGGAGGTCTTGCCCTGTTCCTGTTCGGCATGGACATCATGGGCAAAGCACTGGAAAAAGCAGGCCGGCGGCCAGCTGCAGAAGATCCTGAGCAAGCTGACCGACAACCCCCTCAAAGGGTTTTTTCCTTGGCCTGTGCGTCACCGCTGTGATCCAGAGTTCCAGCGCTACCACGGTCATGGTGGTCGGCTTTGTCAACAGCGGCATCATGGAACTGCATCAGGCCATTGGCGTCGATCATGGGCAGCAATGTGGGCACCACCGTCACCAGCTGGATCCTGAGCCTTTCCGGCCTGCAGGGCGACAGTCTCCTCATCAATCTGCTCAAACCCACTTCTTTCAGTCCTTTGCTTGCATTTATCGGCATTTTGCTGTATATGTGTAAGAGTGAGAAGAAAAAGAGGCGTCGGCACCATCCTCATCGGCTTTGCCGTGCTGATGACCGGCATGACCACCATGTCCAACGCCGTCCTGCCCCTGCAGAACGAGGCATGGTTCACCAGCCTGTTCACCCGCTTTTCCAACCCCCTTCTGGGCGTTCTGGTGGGTGCCCTTGTTACCGGCATCATCCAGAGCTCCAGCGCCAGCGTGGGTATTCTGCAGGCGCTGAGCGCCACCGGCGTGATCACCTACGGCAGTGCCATTCCCATTATCATGGGTCAGAACATCGGCACCTGCGTTACCGCGTTGATCTCCTCTGTGGGTGCCAACAAGAATGCACGCCGTGCTGCCATGGTCCACCTGTACTTCAACATCATCGGTGTGACCATCTTCCTTGTCGGTTTTTACGGCCTGAATACGGTCTGCCACTTTGCTTTTTGTGAACACCACCATCGAGGCATGGGGCATCGCTGTGGTGCACTCGGTGTTCAATATCGTGGCAACGCTGGTGCTGCTGCCCTTCGCAAGCCTGCTGGAAAAGCTGGTCCATCCTCACCATTCCGGATTCGCCGGAAAAGGAAAGCTTTGCGCTGCTGGATGACCGCCTGCTGAACACCCCCCTGCCGTGGCCGTGGCCCGCGCCCACTCTGCTACTGCTGACATGGCCGAGCTGGCCCGTGTGGGCGTCATGCAGGCCATGAGCCTGACCCATGAGTGGAACGATGCACTTGCGCAGAAGGTCCGCGAGGAAGAGACACAGGTAGACCGTTACGAGGACGCTCTCGGCACCTACCTCGTCAAGCTTTCCGGCCGCGAGCTGAACCACACCGACAGCCAGAGCGTGAAATACTCTGCTCCACACCATCAGCGATTTCGAGCGCATCAGTGACCACTCGGTCAACCTTCTGGAATCCGCGCAGGAAATGCACACCAAAGAAATCCAGTTCTCGCAGGATGCCCGCGACGAGCTGCAGGTGCTGGAAGATGCCGTGCAGGATATCCTGAACCGCACCACTGATGCCTTCCATAAAGGCGACCTGCACCTGGCCAGCAAGGTAGAGCCGCTTGAAGCTGTGGTCAACGAGCTGGTACGTGCCATCAAGGCACACCACATTGCCCGCCTGCAGACCGGCAGCTGCTCCATTGAATATGGCTTTGTGCTGGACGACCTGCTGACCAACTATGAGCGTGTGTGCGACCACTGCAGCAACGTAGCCGTTGCACAGATCGAGGTTGCACAGGACAGCTTTGATACCCACGCATACCTCAACGAGCTGCGTCACGGCAATGACACCAAGGAAAGTGAGGAATTTCATCGTCGTTTGGACCGTTACCGTGAACGCTATCTCTTCCCGGACAATCAATCTGCGGAGGAATTTGACAAATGATCTATATCGTAGAAGATGATGACGCCATCCGTGAGCTGGAACAGTATGCCCTGCAGTCCAGCGGATACGAGGTGGCCAGCTTTGAAAGCTCTGAGCCCCTCTGGCAGGCCATGCACGCTGCAGAGCCGGAACTGGTCATCCTGGACGTGATGCTCCCCGATGAGGACGGCTTCTCCATCCTGAAAAAGCTCCGCGCCGCCCCTTCCCTGCGCGTCTGCCCATCATTATGATAACGGCCAAGTCCAGCGAGCTGGACACTGTGCGCGGCCTCGACTGCGGTGCCGACGACTACATTTCCAAGCCGTTCGGCATCATGGAATTTTTGAGCCGGGTGCGCGCTGCCTCTGCGCCGCTCGGCTCCGGAAGCACGTCCCAACGTACTCAGCTTTTCACGAGATCCTGCTGGACAATGCCCGCCACAGCGTCACCGTCAGCGGCGCACCGGTGGAGCTGACTTACAAAGAATACAGCCTGCTCCGTTTGCTGCTGGAAAACACCAATCTGGTGGTGACACGCGAGACCATTCTGCAGGTGGTGTGGGGCACCGACATTTCGGTGGAGAGCCGCACCGTGGATATGCATATCCGCACCCTGCGCAAAAAAGCTGGGGGATGCCGGCAAATACATCTGCACTGTGCGCAAGGTGGGTTACAAGCTGACCGATGAAGAGGAGGCCGGTGAAGAATGAAGCTGCGCAGCATGGAAGAAAAAGATCAGCTACCGCCTGTTCCTGATGGGCTTCCTTGGTCTGTTGTTTACAGCGGCACTGTGTATCTTTGTGTTTCATAAAGCCTTTACTGCACAGGCATGGACCGGCCTTGAGCGGGAGGCGGAACTGGTCAGCGCCGGATACGATCTGGTGCAGGATCCGCAGCAGCTTTCTTCTTTTGTTTCCAATGATCTGCGCATCACTCTGATCTCACAGGATGGCAGCGTGCTGTTTGAATCCGCCACGGATCAGCCCATGGAAAACCATCTTTCCCGGCCGGAGATCCGGCAGGCCATGGCCAGCGGCATCGGTCGGGATATCCGGGACTCGCAAACTATGGGATATGAGACCTACTATTATGCAGTGCTGCTGCCGAACGGCGAGATCCTGCGCACTGCACAGGACGCCGAAACGGTGTGGTCTATCTACGATTCCTCCATTCCCGCCATCGTGCTGAGCTGCGTTGCGCTGATGCTGGCTGCCGCTGTGCTGGCCACCCTGCTGACGCGTGCGCTGGTGCAGCCGGTGCTGAGCATGACCGAAGATCTGGATCATATTCAGGACAATGTTCCCTATAAGGAGCTTGTCCCCTTTGCAGAGAGCATCCATTCTGACCGCATCCTGCGCGAAAACAATGAGAAGATGCGGCAGGAATTTACCGCCAATGTCAGCCATGAGCTGAAGACCCCGCTGACCAGTATTTCCGGCTATGCGGAGCTGATTGAGACCGGCATTGCAAAGCCTGAGGATGTGCCGGGCTTTGCCCAGAAGATCCATGTGGAGGCCAGCCGTATGATCCAGCTGGTCAATGATATCCTGCAGCTTTCCAGTCTGGACAACGCCAGCGAAGCCGGTTCTGAGCCGGAGATGGAGACAGTGGATCTGCTTACCGTTGCCAAGGACTGCGTAGAGCGCCAGAAGCTGAATGCCCGCCGGGCTTACATCTCGCTGAACTGTCTGGGCGAAAGTGCTCTTGTGCACGGCAACCGTGCCCTGCTGGACGAGCTATGCCAGAACCTGTGCGATAACGCCATCCGCTACAACCGGCCCGGCGGAAAAGTGCAGATCACCACTGCCTGCAATCGGGACGGCCATTGCACCCTGACCGTGACGGACAATGGCATCGGCATCCCGAAAGAAGCACAGTCCAGCGTGTTTGAGCGCTTCTATCGTGTGGATAAGAGCCGCAGCAAGGCTACCGGCGGTACCGGTCTGGGCCTTGCCATCGTCAAGCATATCGCACGCATTCACAACGCACGCATCAAGCTGGAAAGTCAGGTGGATGTGGGCACTACCATTACCGTTACTTTCCCCACTGCAAACTGAGAAGCAGAAGCTTCTGCGCTATTCCGGTAAAAATCTCACGTCTGCCTGCAATTGCGGGCAGGCGTTTTTTATTGTGATCTTTTCTCTGCCCACACCATACTGCAACGCGCTGCGCTGCTGCAGATGCACAAGGTCTATTCCCTGCTGCCAGAAGCTTTGCACAGTCTGTGTGCACAGCCGGGACAGCTGGGCGCACTGTGCGGCACCGGGCTGCGGGGTCTCATCTCCACGCTGGCAGTCCAGACGCAGGCGCACCGATTTTTTTCCTTTACCGTGAACGAAACGCTGCACCGGCGGATCGTCACCGGTTCCCCCCGCAAGCCAAAGTGTATGCGTCCCGTACATCCCGGACAGAAGCTGAACCACTGCCGTCTGCTGGGCGTCCAGCTTGATGCGCTGCTCCCCTTTCCGGAAAACACTTGTTCCGGCACCGGAAAGCTCCTCATCTTGCAAGGTAAGCTGCGGCCAGAACATTCCATCCCGATGCTGGTACAGGCGCGGCATCCGGCCCGATTCCTGCTTCAATTCATTCAGGAGTCTGTCCGGAAGCCCTTCTGCAGCTTCAAGCTGTTTTTCCAGTTCTTCCGTGGAAACTGCAAGGATGGAAGCTTTTGCCGCCGCACGCCCCCGCCCGCTTTCCAGAACGATGGTCTCATAGGCAGAAAGCAGTTCTTCTGAGGTGTTCTCACTCATTATGAGAAAGTCGCACAGGCGGTAGTCTGCCTTCTGCGGCAGCTTTTTTTTGTACGGATGAAAGTGCCTTTTCCAGCGTACTTTCTTCGGCCAGCCGCATCTGCATTGCAGCCGACGCTTCGGATGCATCCGCAGATGCTTCCGGTGCCTGATACAAAAGCCCGACTGTCACTGTTGCCTCGTTTTGTGCAAGATAGAGTGCTCTTACCATGCTTTTCTCCGTGGTCTCACAGCGGAGAAATAGCAGGCACCAGCCCACCAGCAAAAGCGTGCCGATTGAATGCCGGAGCCGCCGCCTCATCCCGCTGCTCCTTTCCTGCGGTTTGCAGCTTTTTCCCCACAGCTCACCTGCCGCTGCGCAGAGGAAGCCGATACGGAAAACAGCGCAGGTAAGCCAGATCAGAAGCAAAGGAGCGCATCCATACGTGAGAAGATGCCCACGCTCCATGCACGCAGCAGTTCCTGCTCCGGATAGTCCGTTCCGCCAAACACAAGGCAGATGCCGCCGGCAAGACACACCTGTGCCAAAAAGTCAGCCACGGCAGAAAAAAGAATGCGGCGCGGCGCAGGTTCTTCTATCAGAAGGGGCCAGAGCAGATACTCCGCGTACAGTGGCACACGTGGCAGCCGGGCCAGCTGCACCGCATCCGGTTCCAGCAGATGGGACCACTCCATCTGGCCTGCAATGCCTGCCAGACAGAGCCCCCCCCCCAGCAGCACGAACCACCACAGCACCCGTGCCGGAGCATCCCAGCCGGAAGGCGGAATACACCACCCTGCCCAGAGCAAAAGCGGCAGCAGGCCGATCAGCGCCATGGAATGAAACTCCTGCCGACAGACGCTCTGCGCCTGCATTGCCGTCCAGAATGCCTCTGCCAGAAGCCAGAGGACTGCCGCAAAAAGCCAGGACCTGCCGCACCGCCGTCTGCTGCCAGCAGACATACAGCACCGCGCTGATCCCGGTCAGCAAAAGTGCCCCGAGCCCTCCATAAAGAAGCATCCCGCGCAGGGAAACGCCCGGTTCAAGGCTCTCTGCCAGAGCTGCCGTCCATACACTCAGCGCCAGTGCGGAAAAAGAGAGTTTCTTCTGCCCTTTGCATTCCTTTTCCTCCGTCTTTGCCAAATGTTAAAGCCCTTCTGCGAAAGGCGGCGGTAGTTGCGGCGGATGATGCCATCCTCTGCCATGGGCCGCTGCGGGAACGGATGCGCCGCCAGATATGGCACCTGCAGGCAGGCTGTGCCGGAAAGACTGAGCAGAACTGCAAAAAAAGCCCCCGCAAGGCCCACCGGCCCGGCAAGACCTGCAGCCAGCACCACACCCAGACGCAGCAGCGTAGCAGGCTCGTACAAAGAGGGGCGTGACGAACACCGCGATGGCCGTGATGCTTGCCACAAAGATCACCGGCGTGCTCATAAGCCCGGTGGCAATGGCAGCATCGCCGAATGATGGCCGGACACCAGACTGACCGAATGCCCCAGCGACTGCGGCATCCGCAGACCTGCTTCCCGGATGACCTCCAAAATGAGTATGACCAGCAGCATTTCCGCAAACAGCGGCAGCGGTGTGGCCTTCTCCGCCGCTTCGATCCTGTACAGCAGCTGCGGCGGGATCAGCTCCGGCAGATAGACCGCCAGACACACGAACACCCCCGGCAGAAATACGGTCAGATAAAACGAAACATATTTGAGGATGCGCAGAAAAAGAGGAAAACACGGCGGTGGATGCATAATCGTCCAAGCACTCAAAATTTTTCGCAGAAAAGAGCCGGAAGCACCATGGCGGAAGGGCTGCCATTGACCAGAACCACGATTTTTTCCCCTCACAGATCTTTGCCGCCGCCACGGTAGGCCGCTCGGTGTAGCTTACCGGCGTGAACAGCCGCGCCTTGCCCGGCAGCAGCCACGGCACAAAGTAACTGGAATCCAGCAAAAGCTCCGGCTTTGCAGCCGCAAGCGTTTTGCGCACACGCATGCACCATGGCAGGGTCTGCTTTGTTTTTACAGTAGCAGATGCCATATTCCGTCCGCATTCCGGTGTCTGCCTGTGCCGCTTCCTGTACCAGATGTTCGGTACGGATAAGCCGCCGCAGCAGGCTCAGATTGACCCGCAGCAGGTCGGCAAAGCCTTCGCGGGAGCCGCGCAGATTGCCCTCCCCGGAAGGCTCGTCTACCGAGCGGAACTTGAGTCCCTGTACCGAGAAGGCAATGCCCTTTGCGCAGCCGTCCAGCAGCAAGCACCGCCATGCCTGCCGTCATTCGTTTGATCAGATCAGCCAGATCTGTTACCGGCTCACTTTCTGCCGGAAAGGCTGAGCCGTGCAGGATCAGCTCAAAGCCTGCGGCCCGGTGCAACGCTGGCCTGCCTGCTGCGGCGGTGCCTGGCGGCTGGCCGCATCCCAGTAAAAGCTCCCACAAAGAATCCAGGCTTGCCATGCCGTCAAACAGCAGGATGCTTCCCCTGCAATGATAAATCGTGATCTCCTTGGCATAATAATCCGCAGAGGTGCCAAACATTTTGTCCAGCACCGCAAGATTTGCCGCAAGGCTCTGTGATAACTGCCGCATCCAACCACTCCTTTGCACAGCAGTATGCCCGGCTGCAGCGGCATCCATTCCGCCAGAAACGACAGGAGGTCTTGTTTTGAAGCTTCTGATCTGCCGCACTATCATCATTTATCTGTGCGTTCTGTTTGCCATGCGGCTGATGGGCAAGAAGCAGCTGGGCGAGCTGCAGCCCTCTGAACTGGTCTCCACCATTCTCATCTCCAATCTGGCCTCCATCTCCATCGAATCGGAAGAGGTGCCCATCACATCCAGCCTGATTCCGCTGTTCCTTATTGCGGCGCTGGAACTTCTGGGCTCCGTGCTGAGCTTCCGCAGCCAGAAATTCTTCAACTTTCTCTCCGGCAGACCCAAAACGGTCATCTGGATGGAAAGATCGACCAGAAAGCCTCTGCGGATGCTGCGCCTGACCACAACCGACCTGATGGAGGCGCTGCGCGGTAAAAACTATCTTTGACCCGCGTGAGGTCTCCTACGCCGTGATCGAAACAAACGGCACCCTTTCGGCAGCACTGCGGCCAGAAAAAGAGCCAGCCCGTCTTGCTGACCTGCAGCTGAAGGTGACCCATACCAACGCCACCATTCCCTTTGTGCTGGACGGACAGGTGCTGGAAGACAACCTGCGCTGGTGCGGCAAGGACCGCGCGTGGCTGGAACGCACGGCGCAGGCCAACACCCTGCTGCCGGAAGAAATTTTGCTGCTTGATCGGCAACGAGACCGAGGATTATTTTTTGCTAAAAAAGAACCGCCGTGCCGGCGGCTCCCATGAGGTGAGCGGATGAAGCGGATCTATGCATGTATCCCATTGTGGCGGCGCTGCTGGCAGTATCCCTTTACAGCAGCGGACGGGTGCAGGGTTTTGCACAGGATATCTCGGCTGACTTGGACTGCGCCCTTGAGGCTGTACGGCAGAAGGACTTCCCCACCGCGCGGCAGGCGCTTGCCGAGGGTGCAGAGCTGTGCGACACCATGCGGGAGACTATGAGCCATCTGCTGCGCACGGCCGACTACACGGAGCTGGAAGCGGCACTGCGGGCGGCAGATGGATACCTTGAGCAGCAAGCCACAGAGGATGCGCTGGGTGAGTTGCGCCGCGCACAGGTGGAGGTGGAGCGGCTGGAATGGCTTGCCCGGCGGCTGGTATAAGATGAGCAAAAAAACTGTGCACTGCACAGTGTTTCGTGCAGTGTCCTTTTTTCATGATAGTTTACTGATTTTCCTTGCGGTCGCCCACAAGCTTTTTCAGTTCGTCAAGGAAGCTTTCCACGTCCGCAAACTGGCGGTAGACCGAGGCGAAGCGGACATATGCGACCTCGTCGATCTTTTTCAGTTTCCTCCATGGTCAGCTCGCCAATGCGCACACTGGGGATCTCGCGGTCGTAGGAGCTGAACAGGGACTGCTCGATGCTGCTGACAGCACGTTCCAGCGTTTCGTAGCTGACGGGACGCTTGGCACAGGCGCGCAACATGGCGTTGAACAGCTTCTGCCGGTCAAACGGCTCACGGGAGTTATCCTTTTTGATGACGATGAGCGGCACCGTTTCCACGACCTCGTAGGTCGTGAACCGCATATGGCAGTTCAGGCACTCCCGGCGGCGGCGGATGCGCTCGTTATCTTCCGTGGGGCGGGAGTCGATCACCTTGGATTCCTCCGCACCGCAATAAGGGCACTTCATCTTTTGTTCCTCCGCCTCAGTTCTTCTTTTTTTTTGCTGCGCTCGCTCCACAGCACCCATGCCGAGGTGGAAACGCACAGAGAGGTGTACACACCGCTGATCATACCCATCATCAGCGGGAATGCAAAGGTAAAGATGCTGCCCAGACCGTAGAGCTTTGCCACGATGCACATCACACCCAGTGCCATCACGGTGGTGATGGTGGTGATCAGGGTACGGCGGGCAGACTGATTGACCGACTGGTTGACCAGCTCCTCAAAGCTGCCCTTTTTGCCCATGAGAGCGCGGTTCTCACGGATACGGTCGTACACCACAACGGTATCGTTGATGGAGTAGCCGAGGATGGTGAGCATGGCGGCGATAAAGTTGCCGTCCAGTGCGGTGCGCAGCAGCACAAAGGTGCCAAACACCACCATCAGGTCGTTGACCAGCGCCAGCACTGCCATCATACCGCCGGTCAGACCGCCGATGTTCTTGAAACGCAGGGCGATATACAGCAGAATGAGCACCAGTGCAAACACCACAGCCACCAGACTCTTCTGCAGGAACTTGGTGCCCATGGCTGCGCTGACGTTGCTCAGAGACAGCTGGGCAAACTGGTTGTCCGGGTAGTTCTCATTCAAGGAATCCAGCAGGTTCTCCACCTGCTCGGTGGTCACGGTCTCGGTGCCGGGCATGGAGATCTTCAGGGTCTGGTCGCCGGTGGCCACATTCTCGCCGGTCTGCAGGGTCAGGCCGGTGTTTTCCAGCGCCGCAGCAGCGGTCTTTGCACAGCGGCTTGGTCAAAGCCGCCCTCGTAGGACAGGGTGATCATAGCACCGCCGGTAAACTCGGTATCCAGATGCACACCGAACACCGCGGCGCACAGCAGGATAACTGCCATCAGGCAGGCAGAGAAGGTCAGGAACTTTTTGCGCAGGGATACGAAATCCACCGGCTTCTTTTCGGCCTTCTCCTGCCCGGGCTTTGCAGCGCCGTACAGCCACGGATTGCGCAGTGCCTTGATGGCGGCTGCGCCGCGGATCATAACACGGGTAGCGAACACACCGAACACAAAGTTCAGCAGCACGCCGGTGAGCAGCGTATAGCCGAAGGCGTAGATGGTGCCTGCGGTAGAGGGGCCGAAGGCAAAGAATACAAAATGCAGCGCCTTAGCAAACAGGCCATCCGAGGGGCCGAAGGCGCCCATGAGCACGATGGCCACGATGACGATGGTCACGTTGCCGTCAATGATAGGGGTCAGGCCGCGGGCAAAGCCGCTTTTCAGTGCGCCGTCCAGAGATTTACCGTTTTTCAGCTCCTCCTTGATGCGCTCGGCGGTAATAACGTTGGCATCCACGCCCATGCCGATGGCCAGAATAATACCTGCAATACCGGGCAAGGTCAGGGTAAAGCTTTCAAACACCGGGAAGTAGCCGGACACAAAGGCCAGCGTAGCCGCCACCTGACCGGCCAACGCGATGCAGGCCAGAAAGCCCGGCAGACGGTACAGCACCGTCATGAACACCACGATCAGGGCAAAGGCGATCAGGCCTGCCAGCACCATGGCACCAAGGCTGTTTTCGCCCAGACTGGGGCTCACGGTGGAGTAGCTGTCTACGCTCAGGGCAAAGGGCAGCGCGCCGGAGTTGATCTGGCGTGCCATCTTTGACCACGGCATCCTGCGTGAAAGGGATTGGACGCCGAGCTGGTGATGATGGCCTGTCCGTCGGTAATAGCGGTGTTGACCGTGGCCGTGCTCACGTTTTCATCGTCCAGCCAGATGCGGATGCTGCCCTTATCGGCGGCCAGCTTTGTGGTAGCATCGCCAAATGCCTTGGCACCCTCGGTGGTGAACTTGAGGGCAACGTAATACTCAGAGCTGCCGCCGTTGCTCACAGCACCGTACTGTGCCGAAGCACTTTCGACCATGGAGCCGTCCAGGATCAGCTCACCGTCCTTGCACTGCTTCCCTCGCGGAAGGTCAGATAGGCGGTGGTGCCGATCTCATCGATCGCCGCTTCCGGGTCAAAATCTGTCTCACCGGACTGCCACGGAAAAACTCCAGGATCAGACTGTCGGAGTTGTTGTCCACATACAGCTCGTAGTCGGTCACGTTCAGCGCTACGAGACGGTTCTCAATGACGAGCTGAGCTGCCTCGAGCTGTTCTTCCGGTAGCGTCGTAGCCGTCAGAGGGGACGAAGGTGACGTTGACACCGCCCTTGATGTCCACACCGAAGCGGATATCCTTTGCACCTTTGATATAGGTGGTGGTCACATCGCCGTATTTTTGCCGCCACGCCAAAAAAGGCGGTGTAAACAAACACAACGATCAGCAGCGCGGTAACGACCAGCTGCCATGCTTTGCCTTTAGTTTTCATAAAATCGGGAACCTCCAAAAGCGGCGGCTGTGCAGCCGCAGCCGTTTTTGTTGTGAACCGCAAGTTTTGCCGACGGTTCCTCTCCTCACAGAGCAGCCGTCGTGCCGACCTTTCTGTGATAAAACTCCCCTGCCAGCCCTGCAAAGAGCCCCGCAGAGGAGAATATACAAATTATTTTTAAGCCTTAAGCCATATCAGCCAGCAGCTTTTCCACAACAGCCAGACGCACGCAGACGCACAGCAATTCGGAAGCGGTCTCCACCTCGTCCAGACTGGGGTAAGTGGGGGCGATGCGCAAGATGAGAATCCTGCGGATCCTTGTGGTACGGGTAAGCAGAGCCTGCACCGGTCAGCACCAGACCTGCGTTCTTGCACAGTTACGCCACGCGCTTTGCACAGCCGGGCATCACGTACAGGCTGATGAAGTAGCCGCCCTTGGGATCCGACCAGTGGGCAATGTCGCCGCAGGGAATCAGGTTGTTGCGGAATGCCGTCTTGACGGCATCGAAGCAGGGCACCAGACGACGGCGATGCTTTGCCATGTGGGCCAGGACACCTTCCTTGTTCTTCAGGAAGCGGACATGGCGCAGCTGGTTCATCTTGTCGTAGCTGATGATCATGACCGAGAAGCGCTTGCACATATACTTCATGCTGTTGTCGCTGCAGGCAATGGCAGAAACACCGGCACCCGGGAAGGTGATCTTGCTGGTGGAGGTGAACATGAACACGCGGTCCTGCGTGCCGTACTTCTTTCTTGCTCACGTTCAGCAGCACGGGGGTCTCAATGATCTCCTCGGTTCAAGTGGTGGACGATGTAGGCCTCATCCCAGAAGATCTTGAAATCCGGGGCGGCGGTCTTCATCTTGGCAAAGCGCTCGATGGTCTCATCACTGTAAGTGTAGCCATCGGGGTTGGAATACTGCGGCACGCACCAGATGCCCTTGATGGTATCATCCTCTGCTACCAGCTTTTCCACAACGTCCATGTCGGGGCCGGTGGGGGTCATGGGCACGCTGATGAGCTCAAAGCCGAACTCCTCGGTGATAGCAAAGTGACGGTCATAGCCGGGCACCGGGCAGAGGAACTTGCGCTTTTCCACCTGAGACCAAGGGCAGGGGAGACTCCGGGAAGCCGAACACATAGCCGATGTTGATGAGGTTATACATGAGCTGCAGACTGGCGTTGCCGCCCACGAATACCTCGTTGGGCTTTACGCCGAACACATCTGCAAACAGGGCGCGTGCCTCGCTCAGACCCTCCAGCTCGCCGTAGTTGCGGGCGTCGGTGCCTGCATCCGTGGGTGTAATCGTTCATCTTCAGCAGGTCCATGGCCAGATCCATCTGGTGAGGGGCCGGGCTTGCCGCGGGCCATATTGAGCTTGAGGCCCTTGGCCTGAAATTCTTTATAAGGTCTGTTCCAGCGCTGCCTTTTCAGCGGTCAGCGCATCGCGATCCATCTCGTGATAATTTGCCATTAAAAACACACTCCTTTATAGTACTCTTCCTGTTACCCAATACTATGGCTCGTCTTTTTTTGCGGTATGCCCCTGCCAGAGAGTTCCATGCCGCACGATCCACACTTTAATATTATAGTACATTTTCCTGTCATGAAACAAGAATTTGAAAGCAAAAAGCCCTGCCAAAAAGCAAAAAGCTTTCGAAACAGGGCTTTTAGGCAGGAACACTCCCCTGCTGTGCGGCGCTCAGCTCAGAGCGGCCTGATTTTTATAGCGTTTGCGCACCGCACCGTATTCCAGATGTGCCTCGCCGCCCTCCACGGTGTCCTCATCCACGGTCACGCCGGATGATGGTGGTATCGGTGGGCACCTCGTACATGATGGGCAGCAGAATGCTTTCCATGACGTTGCGCAGGCCGCGCGCGCCGGTCTTGCGCTCGATCGTCTTGCGGGCAATGGCGTGGAGCGCGTCCGTGAAGGTAAGCTCCACGTTATCCATGCCCAGCAGCTCTTTATACTGCTTGACCAGACTGTTGCGGGGCTCGCTTGAGCACGCGCACCAGCGCATCCTCGTCCAGATCATCCAGCACGGTGATGACCGGCAGACGGCCGATCAGTTCCGGGATGAGGCCGAACTTGACCAGATCGTGCGGTTCCACCTTGCGCAGCAGAGCCTTCTCCGCTTCGCTGGAATTATCCTTCAGGCTGCTGCCGAAGCCCAGTGCGGACTTATCGGTGCGGCGCTGAATGTACTTGTCCAGTCCATCAAAGGCACCTCCGCAGATGAACAGGATGTTCGAGGTGTCCATGCGGATGAACTCCTGCTGCGGGTGCTTGCGGCCGCCGCCCTGCGGCGGCACGTTGCTGACAGTGCCTTCAAGATCTTCAACAGTGCCTGCTGTACGCCCTCGCCGCCCACATCGCGGGTGATGGAGGGGTTTTCGCTCTTGCGGGTGATCTTGTCGATCTCATCAATGTAGATGATGCCGATCTGTGCCTTCTGCACATCAAAATCTGCCGCCTGAATCAGCTTGAGCAGAATGTTCTCAACGTCATCGCCAACGTAACCGGCTTCGGTCAGGGTGGTAGCGTCCGGCAATGGCGAAGGGCACGCCCAGCATCTTGGCCAGTGTCTGCGCCAGCAGGGTCTTTGCCCACGCCGGAGGGACCCAGCAGCAGCACGTTGGACTTTTGCAGCTCCACATCGCCGCCCTTGCCGCTGAGGATACGCTTATAGTGGTTGTAGACCGAAACGGACAGCACACGCTTTGCCTCGTCCTGACCGATGACATACTGATCCAGGCCTTCCTTGATCTCGGCCGGGGTCATGATGTTGATATCCAGATCTGCAGCAGCGGGCTGGACATGGGCGCGGTTTGCGTTGCCGCGAGCCGGACGGGCGCTTTTGGGCTGATCCGGCTTGTCAGAGAGCAGATCGTGGCACAGGCCGATGCACTCGCTGCAGATATTGACCCCGGGGCCAATGATCATGCGCTCCACTTCGTCCTGATGCTTGCCGCAAAAAGCTGCAAACCAGATCCTTTTCGTTTTTGCCGGAATTGTTATTTGCCATAGCTGTTTTTCCTTATCCTGGATAGATTATATGCGGTTTACCGGTGGGCAATGACCTCATCGATCAGGCCGTATTCCTTTTGCCTGCTGGGCGGACATATAGTTGTCGCGCTCCGTATCCAGCTGCAGCTTTTCCAGCGGCTGACCGGTGTACTCGCTGAGCATCCGGTTCATCTTGTCGCGGATATAGACCATGTGCTCGGCATGGATCTTGATGTCCGTGGTCTGGCCGGAAAGGCCGCCGTTCTGGCCGCCTATGAGCGGCTGGTGGATCATGATCTCTGCGTTGGGCAGGGCAAAGCGCTTACCCTTGGTGCCGCTTGCCAGCAGGAACGCGCCCATGGAAGCCGCCATCCCAATGCAGATGGTGGAAACATCGCATTTGATATACTGCATGGTATCGTAGATCGCCATGCCTGCGGATACGGAGCCGCCGGGGCTGTTGATATACAGCGAAATATCCTTATCCGGGTCCTGTGCTTCCAGATAAAGCAGCTGAGCCACCACAAGGCTTGCGGTGGTATCGTTGACATCCTCGCTCAGCACGATGATGCGATCGTTCAGCAGACGAGAGAAAATATCGTAAGAACGCTCTCCGTGCGCCGACTGCTCGACAACGTAAGGAACAAAACTCATAAAGTTCGCCTCCTGAAATGGTTTAAGTTTATTGGCAAAATTGACCGATACGGGTCCCCTGTAAAGTTCAGCCGTACCGGTCAATTTTAACAACCTTTGATAAAACGCCTGCGGCGCTTTACAGGGCCCGGCACTGATTACTCAGCGTCAGCAGCCTTCTCAGCCTCTGCGGGCTTCTCCACGATGTTGGCGTGGCTCTTGATGAAGTCGATGGCCTTGGTGCGAGCCAGATCCTGCTTCAGATCCTCGAGGTTGATCAGCTCACGAACCTTGTCCTCTTCCATCTTGTACTGGTCAGCAATGCGCTTGATCTCGGCATTGATCTCGTCCTCGGAAGCCTCGATGTGCTCAGCAGCGGCAACAGCCTCCAGAGCCAGACCGATCTTGACCTGCTTCTCAGCCTGCGGCATGAAAGCGGCACGGAACTGCTCCATGGACTGACCCATATACTTCAGGTAGTCCTCCAGACGCAGACCCTGCTGCTCCACACGGAAAGCAAAGTCGTTGACCATCTCGTCCATGCGGACATCGTACATAGCCTGAGGGATCTCGCCCTCCATGCTCTCGATGACCTGATCGACCAGAGCATTCTCGACAGCCAGATCGTCCTGCTTGTCCAGCTGCTCCTGATTGTTCTTTTGCGGATGGAAGCCTTGAACTCGTCCAGAGTGTCGTACTCGGAGCAGTCCTTTGCCAGCTCGTCATCCAGAGCAGGCAGCTCCTTGTACTTCACTTCGTGCAGCTTGATCTTGAACACAGCAGCCTTGCCAGCCAGTTCGGCAGCCTGATACTCGGTGGGGAAGGTAACATTCACGTCGAACTCTTCGCCGGCCTCGTGGCCGATCAGCTGATCCTCAAAGCCGGGGATGAAGCTGCCGCTGCCCAGAGTCAGGTTGTAGTGCTCAGCCTTGCCGCCCTCGAATGCGACGCCGTCCACAAAGCCCTCGAAGTCCATATCAGCGATATCGCCATTCTGAGCAGCGCCCTCACGGGTCAGCTCACGGGCATTGCGCTCCTGCACACGCTTCAGCTCAGCTTCAACAGCCTCGTCAGAAACAGTATGGACAGTCTTTTCAACCGTCAGACCATTGTAGCTGCCAATCTTGACTTCGGGCTTGACAGCGACCTTGACGGTCAGGGTAGCGCCCTCTGCCTCGCTGGCAGAATCCACAGTGACCTCCGGACGGCCGACCGGCTCAACGCCAGCTTCCTTGCAGCAGCCTCGAAAGCCTCGGGGAACAGCTCATTGATGGCATCGTAGGTAAAGACGTCTGCGCCGTACATCTTCTCGATCAGAGCCTTGGGGGCCTTGCCCTTGCGGAAGCCCTGCACAGGGTACTTCTTGCCCTCTTTTTTTTTGAAAACATCGGCAACAGCCTTCTTGAAGGCCTCTGCGTCGATGGAGAACTGCAGTTCTGCCATGCTCTTCTCGAGCTTTTCACACTTGATGAGATTCATTTGTTTTTCCTCCACTCAAATATTCTATTGCTCAGGGCAGGAAGTTTTTGCCCTTTGCAACCGCGCACCACGTCCTTGCTGTATGCACACGGAATGCGGGGACGCGCGCGCTCAATTGGGTGCAACAATCGCGTCAAAAACTATTATAGCACGCTCCTGACACAATTGCCATACCAAATTTTTACCCCAAAATTTTTGTCGTTTTGCCCTTTATACCGCTGTCAATTGATGCGGTACGGGCAAAAACGCAGCCCATCGGCACTGACCAGCTTGTAGTGGATGCCATCCACATCGCCCTGCACCGCATAGCGGATGGCATTGCCGTGCAGATGGCCATAGTAGCAGGTTCTGATGCCATATTCTTTTAAGGTGGCTACGATCTCCGGGGCACTGGTGCCGGTATACACCGGCGGATAGTGCAGGAACACCAGCTTTTCCAGCCCGGGTTCGGCGGCATCCAAGCTCATGCGCAGCCGTCCGATCTCGCGGTTCATCACCTTTTCGTCGTGGGCCTCGCCTGCATCAAACAGCCAGCCGCGGGTACCGCAGATGGCGTACCCTCCACGCTGTAAGAATTATTATGCAGGATATGCAGGGTATCGAAGCCCTCGGCCTTGAGGTAGGCGTTCATCTTGTTGGCGGTGGACCACCAGTAATCGTGGTTGCCCTTCATGATGATCTTTCTGTCCGGGCAGCTGCTGCAAAAAGGCGAAATCCTTGCGGGTATCGGTCAGGCGCATGGCCCAGCTGATATCCCCCGCCAGCACGATGGTATCCTGCGGGGTGATGAGCTTGCGCCAGTTTTTCTCCAGCCGGTCCACATAATCGTTCCAGCCGGGAAATATATCCATCGGCTTGGATGCGCCCAGAGAAAGATGGGGGTCGCCAAGCACAAAAAGTGCCATAGTCTGTTTACTCCTGTTCTGTCTGTCCGCAGAAGCTTATGCCTGATAGCCCAGCGCCACCTCAGCGATCTGTGCCGGGGCAATGACGGTATCAAAGCGCTCCGGCTTGCTGCGCAGAGCGGCAAGGCTTGCCGGTGCGGCGTGACCGGTGGCAGCCTCCAGCTGCTGCATGGCTTCAAAATCGTTTTCCGGGGCGGTTTTTGCCCAGTGCGCTCAGCACGCTGCGGGGGGAACTTGAAGGGCGATGCGGTGGAAAGCACCACCATGGGCACGCCCTGCCGCTTTTTCTGTGCAGCCACATGGAAGGCCACGGCGGTGTGGGTATCGCACAGGTAGCCGTCCTTTCGTAGCGGGAACGGATCTCCCCCCTGCCACCTCGGCCTCGCTGCTCCAGCCGCAGGAGAAGGTCTCCTGAATAGCTGCCAGCGTCTCCCGGACGGACGGTATAGCTGCCGGTTGCAGCCAGCTGCTTCATCAAGCCCGCCACCTCGGCATCGCTGCCGGTGACATGGTACAGCAGGCGCTCCAGATTGGAGGACACCAGAATGTCCATGCTGGGCGAGGTGGTCTTGAAGAACTCCCGCTTTGCGGTGTAAGTACCGGTGGTGAGGAAATCGGTCAGCACGTTGTTCTCGTTGGAAGCGCAGACCAGCTTGCCCACAGGCAGACCCATCTGCTTTGCGTAATAACCGGCGAGGATATCGCCAAAGTTGCCGGTGGGCACACAGAAGTCCCACCTCGTCGCCGAAGGCGATGCTGCCTGCCTTGAGCAGCTGGGCGTA